>Ga0364893_10460_pt1 | contig 17120 bp, 15 predicted proteins | sample ExccelJu500001D3_FD_206943 | JGI IMG/M metagenome (GOLD analysis project Ga0364893, IMG submission 206943) | Enriched cells from Trout Bog Lake Hypolimnion, Wisconsin, USA - BchlTB.July16.5000.01.D3 | ecosystem: Environmental > Aquatic > Freshwater > Lake > Hypolimnion/Profundal zone | place: USA...
CTCTGCGAAATCTTTACAAGAGCGGATTGTGGACGTTGGTGCAGTTGCAGTGATTACGGCTGACGAACAATTACGTGGTGGTAAAGCACTACCACTCAAAGTGATTGTGGATGAAGCATTGGCGTTGGGCGAGTGCGAGAAAGTGAAGAACGTTGTTGTTTACAAGCGCACTGGCGGTAATATTCCGATGGTGGCTGGGCGCGACGTCTGGATGCATGATGTCGTTGCCAATGAATCTACTACGTGCGAACCAGAGTGGGTGAGTGCAGAGCATCCACTATTTGTGCTCTATACCTCAGGCTCCACAGGTAAACCAAAGGGTGTGCAGCACTCTACTGGCGGTTACTTGTTGTGGGCGATTCTCACGATGAAGTGGACCTTTGACATTAAGCCAAGCGATATCTTCTGGTGTACGGCCGATATTGGCTGGGTGACAGGTCACTCTTATATTACCTATGGCCCCCTAGCGGTCGGCTGTACTGAAATTGTGTTCGAGGGTGTGCCAACCTATCCCAATGCTGGCCGTTTCTGGGAAATGATTGCGAAACACCAAGCAACGATTTTCTATACCGCACCCACAGCGATTCGTTCATTGATTAAAGCAGCCAGTGGAGACGAGGCAGTGCATCCTAAGAACTACGACCTGTCATCATTGCGCCTCTTGGGATCGGTGGGTGAGCCTATCAATCCTGAAGCGTGGATGTGGTACTACGAGCATGTTGGTGGATCACGTTGTCCAATTGCCGATACCTTCTGGCAAACCGAAACTGGTGGCCATATGATTTCTCCAATGCCAGGAGCAACGCCGATGATTCCGGGTTCATGCACTTTGCCATTGCCTGGCATCATGGCTGCGATTGTTGATGAAGCAGGTCACGATGTGCCTAATGGTAGCGGCGGTATCTTGGTAGTCAAACGCCCATGGCCTTCCATGATTCGTACGATTTGGAATGATGCTGATCGTTTTGTAAAGTCCTACTTCCCAGAAGAGTTGGGCGGCACTTTATATCTTGCTGGTGATGGAGCGATTAGGAATAAAGAGACGGGTTACTTCACAATTACCGGTCGTATCGATGATGTCTTGAACGTTTCAGGACATCGTATGGGTACGATGGAAATCGAATCTTGTTTGGTGGCTAATCCATTGGTTGCTGAAGCAGCGGTAGTGGGTCGTCCTGACGACATGACTGGCGAAGCGATTTGCGCTTTCGTCGTTCTCAAAGGTGGCAGACCCACTGGTGATGAAGCCAAGAAGATTGCAACCGAGTTGCGTAACTGGGTTGGTAAAGAGATTGGACCAATCGCTAAACCAAAAGATGTGCGCTTTGGTGATAACTTGCCTAAGACCCGTTCCGGCAAGATCATGCGCCGTCTCTTGCGAGTCATTGCTAAAGGGGAAGAGGTCACTCAAGACACTTCCACCCTTGAGAATCCAGCGATCCTGGACCAGCTCAAGCAGTCTCTATAAGTCTTTCTCAGACACACCCTTTCGGGAACCGTATAATCGTGGGTTCCGGAAGGGTGGATGAGCGGTTTAAGTCACACGCCTGGAAAGCGTGCGTAGGTTAATAGCCTACCGCGGGTTCGAATCCCGCCCCTTCCGCCATATTTAATTCCTAAAATCCCACACGCTTTTATGAAATCGTTTTCTATCGGCAAGTGCTTTGGGATTTTGTCTGTTTGGCTTCTACTCAGCAGCGCTACTTCTGCACAAACAACTTCAGTAGCGGTTGCCGCCAATATGAAAGACGCTTTCACTGCGATTAATAGCGCATACATAGCGAGCGGTAAACCAGAGATGCGAATTGTCTATGGTTCATCCGGTAACTTCGCAACCCAAATTATGAATGGCGCTCCATTCAATCTTCTCATCTCTGCAGATGAGCATTACCCACTTGAGTTATTCAAGAACGGTAAGACCATTGATGCTGGCAAAGTTTATGCTATTGGAAGCTTAGCAATTCTGACTAAGAACTCTAGCGGCATCAAGCTAGGCTCAGATAAAGCAGGTCTGGCCAGAGTGATTGCTAAAGCCAATAAGATTGCTATTGCTAAACCGGAGCTCGCACCCTACGGCAGAGCAGCAGTGGAGTATCTCAAAGCTATTGGAGCATGGGATCTGGCTAAAGACAAATTGGTCTATGCAGATAATGTGGGCATGGCAACGATGTATGTGTCTACTGGCGCAGCTGATCTCGGATTTACTGCCTTATCTCTTGCTAAGTCTCCCGAGCTTGCTCAAGACACGAGTTATGTGGAATTAGACCGCGCTTTATACGAGCCGATTAAACAAAGGATGGTCTTAATGAAAGGGGCATCTCTTGAGGCAAACGATTTATATCAATTTATGCAATCTCCAAAAGCGAAGCAGATTTTGATCCAGTACGGCTATGGCCTGCCCAATGGCTCGCCATAATCCCCCGTCAAGCCTGCATAATTTATTGATCTAAGGGTATATGTAAGGGTGTATGAAGCACTCTCGAATTTATAGTAAAGTGAATTTTTAGTATTTGATACTTGGAGATCGTATGTCCCTCAGAATTAATGATGTTGCCCCAAACTTTAAGGCCAAGACCACCCATGGCGAGATCGACTTTCATAGCTGGATTGGCGATTCGTATGCGATTTTGTTCTCGCATCCAAAAGATTTCACGCCCGTGTGCACCACCGAGTTGGGTTACATGGCGAAGATCGAAGAAGAGTTCACCAAACGCAATACCAAGCTGATTGGTTTGTCGATCGATCCCGTTGAAAACCACAGCGGCTGGGCAAAAGATATTGAAGAGACTCAGGGTCACCCAGTCAAGTACCCCATGATTGGTGATACCGATTTAGCTGTTGCAAAGCTCTACAACATGTTGCCTGCTGGTGAAGTTGCTTCTGATGGCAGAACGGCTGCAACGAATGCGACTGTGCGCTCGGTATTTATTGTTGGTCCAGATAAGAAAATTAAATTGACCATGACTTATCCAATGACGACGGGTCGTAATTTCAATGAGATTTTGCGTGCGCTCGATTCAATTCAGTTGACCGCAAAACATAAAGTGGCTACCCCTGTCAATTGGAATCATGGTGATGATGTCATCATCGCTGGCTCTGTTTCAGATGAGGATGCAAAGACCCTGTTTCCCGAGGGATGGAAAGCACCAAAGCCTTATTTGCGAATTGTGAAGCAGCCTAAGTAGGCGTCCAACAACAGCCCACTTTTGGGCTGTTTTACTATCTAGACGGATCTCATGACCCAAAGCAAGCCCTATACCCAGATTCGAGTCGGCGCAGTATTGCTGGCTGCAGGCGAGGGTAGTCGTATGGGTCATATGCCAAAGTGCCTGATTCAAATCAATGGCCAATCCCTTCTACAAAGACAATTGCTGGCTTTATCAGAGGCTGGTGTTGATGAGGTGGTGCTGGTGACTGGTTATCACCATATCGCTGTAGAGCAGGAGTTAGAGAAATTAAAACCACTCTATCCCATCCGAGGAATACACAATGAGGATGCGCATGAGGGTCAAGCTAGTTCAGTGCGACTCGGAATAGAAAATCTCGGTAGTGACTTTGATGCGGTCATCATGGCGCTGTCAGATCAGCCCCTCATTGACTCCCAAGATATCAAAGCACTGATCGCTGCCTTCAAGAAAAGAACTACTGGTGAAATTATTCTGCCGATGTTTAATGGACAAAGAGGCAACCCCATTATCTTGAGTGGCTCAGTTATTAAAACCATTTTGGGATCAGGAAAAGAAATGGTCTGTCGTAACTTTATGGATCAACATCCTGAGTTCGTTCACCAATGGCAAACGCAAAACGATCACTATGTGGTGGATGTCGATACGCCCCAAGACCTCGAGATAATCTCGGCTCAGCAGGGCTGGCCCTTTAGCCTCCCAAATTGCAATAGCCTCTAGGAATCGGATTATTATTTCCTTCTATGGAAAACCTAGATCTCATCGTATTAAGGGCGCTACTTGATTGGAGAGGTGCCGGTAAAAAAGCACTGCTAGCGACCGTAGTCAGAACTTGGGGCTCATCCCCTCGGCCGGTGGGATCGATTATGGCTTTGTGTGAGGACGGTAGCGTGGTCGGTAGCGTCTCAGGTGGCTGCATTGAAGATGATCTGATTCGGAACTTCAGTGGACTCAAGGATTTTCCGCTCGACCAACAAAGTGCCCCTCAGTTTCTAAAATATGGTGTCACTGCAGATGAAGCCCATCGCTTTGGGCTGCCATGTGGCGGCACTTTAGAAATCCTGCTGGAGTTCAATGTTGCTATAGAGCCATTGACTCAACTCATCAGCGAGCTAAGTAGCGGCAAGCTCGTTACGCGTCATACTGACCTTAAAACTGGCGCAGTGACCTTGCAAGTAGTGAGCAAGCCTGAAACGCTCATCATCAATGACGCTCAGCTGAGTAATACCTTTGGCCCTGAATACCGCATGCTCATCATCGGGGCAGGGCAGTTATCGGAGTATCTGGCAACTATGGCTCTATTTAATGGCTTTAGTGTGACGGTTTGTGACCCTCGTGAAGAGTACCGTGGGAACTGGAAAGTTGCTGGCGTTACCCTCAGCTCACACATGCCCGATGATCTTGTGCAAGCCATGAAACTCGATAGCCGTAGCTGCGTGGTGGCGCTGACCCATGACCCCAAGTTAGATGACCTCGCTTTATTAGATGCACTGCAGACCAAGGCGTTTTATGTGGGTGCAATTGGATCACGCCGAAACAGTGAAGCGCGACGCCAAAGAATGATGGAGCATTTTGGGCATACCGAGGAGTCGATTGCTAGACTCAAAGGCCCAGTCGGAATATATATTGGTAGTAAGACACCCCCAGAGGTAGCAGTGAGTGTGATGGCAGAGATACTCGCGGTTAAGAATGGAGTGACTCTGCCACAGTCAGCACAAGTGAGTTATGCAAAGGAACTACTATGAAATTCTGGAGTAAAGCGCTTTTGATCATGCTCTCTAGCTTTGCCATTCTTCCTGTGCATGCTGACGAAGCATGGCCCAATCACCCCGTGAAATTTGTCGTTGGCTTTGGCCCAGGCGGAGCCAATGATCTTGTAGCCCGCGTCGTCGCTGAGGGTGTGTCCAAACAATTGAACCAGACAGTGATTGTTGAGAACAAGCCAGGTGCAGGGTCGACCTTGGGCGCGGATATCGTGGCGAAGAGTGCGCCAGATGGCTACACCTTTTTTGTGAGCGCTGGCGGCATCATCACCAATCCCATGATCAAGTCTTCGATGCCCTATAAAGAGGGTGACTTAGTACCTGTGGGCTTACTCACAATCAGTCCTTCGATCATTGTGGTTTCAAGTGATTCGAAGATGAATAATATTAAGGATCTATTTGCTCAGGCTAAAGAACCGAGAGGCCTGAATTTTTCTACAGCAGGTACAGGCAGTACGCCGCACTTTGTCGCTGAGATGCTCGCCATCAAAGGAGGCGGTAAGTATGAAATTATTCCTTACAAGAGCGGGTCAGAGGGAATGGTGGCTGTGATTTCCAATCAAGTCGATGCGACTTCTGAAGCGAGTGTGGTTGTCATTCCGCAAATTCAGGGTGGCAAATTAAAACCGATTGCCTCTACATGGAATAAACGGATTACCGCATTGCCTAATGTCGCGACTGCCAAAGAGCAAGGCTATCCAGAAATTTTGATTGGGCACTGGGCTGGCGTCTTTGCGCCTAAAGGAACTCCCGACGCTGTCTTAGACAAAATGAATCAAGCGATTAATGCAGTCTTGAAGACGCCAGCAGTTCAAAGTCGCCTCATTCCTCAGGGTATTGAGCCTGCACCTGGAAGTCGAGTTTCCTTTGCCAAGTTTTTGGCTGATGAGAAAGCTCGGCTTGAGCCGATCGTCAAGCGTGCGAATATGAAAGAAGATTAATTACAGAGGCTTGATCTGTAGTTTTCTGAATTTAACAACACCGCCTGCCGATTGCAGGGCAATCGGACCTTCGCTAAATTTAGAGTCTTGCCCATCGGCTACGGTGACTTCGCCGTTCATCACAACCTTAAAGTGAGAGCCATTTGCGGTGATCTCAAAAGTATTCCACTTACCGGCTGCTTTTGGTACAGGGCTCACTTTGGCGACATCCACGATGGCACCAGTTGCATAATTTTGATCAGGGCGTTTATCAAAAATATTGACTTCATATGCATTGTCCGAGGTGACCTTGGCGCGATCTTGACAGCGTAAAAAAATGCCACTATTGGCATCTTCATTTGCCCAAAACTCTGCCCGGATGATGAAGTTTTTGTAAGATTGATCGCTGACCAGGAAGCCCATAGCTTTGTTGCCCTCAACCATGCCATTTCCAATTACCCAGCTTCCGTTACCGATAATGCTCCAGCCATTGAGGCTCTGACCGTCGATCAGGTTAATAAATCCATCTTTGTCCGCTTTTGTTTGGGCAAAAGCCCCAGCATTGATCAAGAGGGTGAGGGCACATAAGACGAGTGCGCTTCGTAGCTTGTTTAAAAACATGTCTGTCTCCAATTTTGATTGTGTGATCTTGTTCTGAGATAGCCCATATTCCAGAGCTTTTGTGGTTAAAGCAAGTAGGCCTTACGCTAGGCTCCCTAATCCTGAATGGGCCCTCAGAATCAGGTAGACTTCACTTATGAAGAATTTCTCAGTACGCTTTCAAATATTGACCCCTCTAGCTTTGTGCCTTTGCTTAAGTGCTTGTGGGACAGTCGAATCTGCTGCTAAAGATGATTGCACTTCGATTGGATGGCAAGTAGGCACCCCTGGCTATGAACGTTGTTTTAAGGACCGGGTTAATGAGCGCAACATGGACTATTCCAATCCACCAGGCGATAAGCCTAGTCCCTCTCTTTTATAGGGTAAACCCTGAGTATCGATCCGATTTCTGAGCCTCGTTCGGATCCCGAAATCTAAAAAAATGCCATATCTGGCAAGGCTGTCATATATCGGCAATAATTTAGGTTGTTGAAACCTAGAGCCAAATATTTTTATAAAAATGGCACGATAAAACAGATATTTAGAGACCGCACAATATGAATCATCCCAAGCCCTCTGACGCAGTTAAAGCCGTCGCGATTGCAACCGCTGATGATCTTAGAGAGACTATTCGTCGCAAAAGCAAATTGAAGGGCCGTCAAGCCGACGAGAGTTCTTTGCAAGAAGTACGTATGCTGATTGGTAATGGACCACACCGTCGCGATCTCTTAATCGAATATCTCCACAAACTGAACGACGAGTATCGTGCTCTGCACGATCGTCACATGGTGGCCTTGGCAAAAGAAATCAATATTCCCATGGCTGAGGTCTACGAGGTTGCTACTTTCTATCACCACTTTGAAGTGGTGCGTGGCGATGATCCTGTAGCCGATATCACTGTTCGCGTTTGTGATGGTGTTTCTTGCGAACTGGCTGGTGCTAAAGCCCTGCTCGAGAAACTTCCCAGCATTTTGGGTAATCCTAAAGTTAAAGTCATTCCAGCACCTTGCGTAGGCCGCTGTGAACAGGCTCCCATTGCAGTAGTGCACCAGCATCCAGTCCTATTTGCGACTCTAGACAAAATTCATGCTGCCGTTAAAAACAATATGGTCACACAACCCATGCCTCGCGATGATGGGCAGTTTGACCCAGCTGCATTGGCAGAAAAGAGTGTGTCGCCTCAAGGCGCAAATCAATTACTCTCACCAAACTATGTTGGATTTGAGGCTTACAAAGCTAAGGGTGGTTATGCCCTAGCCAAAGAAGTGGCTGAAGGTAAACACAGTGTGGAGAGCGTCATCAAAGCGATGGAGAACTCCGGTTTGCGCGGTCTTGGTGGCGCTGGATTCCCAGCGGGACGCAAATGGCGCATCGTTAAAGATCAGCCAGCGCCCAGACTCATGGCGGTCAATATTGACGAAGGTGAGCCAGGCACATTTAAGGACCGCACTTATCTAGAGCGCGATCCCCATCGTTTCCTTGAGGGCTTGTTAGTAGCGGCCCAAGTGGTTGGAATTGATGCTTGCTATATTTATTTGCGTGACGAGTACCATGGTTGCCGTGAACTGCTTGAAGCAGAATTGGTTAAGCTCAAAGCAAACCCACCTTGCAAACTCCCTTTAATTGAATTGCGTCGTGGTGCAGGTGCTTATATCTGCGGAGAAGAATCTGCCATGATTGAGAGTATCGAGGGCAAGCGTGGCGAGCCCCGTATGCGTCCTCCCTACATTGCGCAAGTAGGTTTATTTGGTCGTCCTACTCTTGAGCACAATATGGAAACCCTCTACTGGGTGCGCGACATTGTGCAGCGTGGTCCAGATTGGTTTAGTGCCTTTGGCTTGAATGGCCGTAAAGGCTTACGTAGCTTTAGTGTGAGCGGTCGTGTGAACTACCCTGGCGTCAAATTGGCTCCAGCCGGTATCACGATTCAGCAACTGATTGATGACTACTGTGGTGGTATGCAAGAAGGCCACAAGTTTTACGGCTACTTACCAGGTGGTGCATCGGGCGGTATCTTGCCTGCCACGATGAATGACATCCCACTCGACTTTGATACCTTGCAACCTTATGGCTGCTTCATTGGCTCTGCTGCAGTCGTTGTCTTTAGTGATCAAGATCGTGCTCGTGATGTAGCGCTGAACGTGATGCGTTTCTTTGAACACGAGAGCTGCGGTCAATGTACGCCTTGCCGTGTTGGTACTGGTAAAGCAGCCCAACTCATGGAAGCGAAGTCCTGGGATCACAGTACCCTAGAAGATCTGGCTACCGTGATGGTCGATGCTTCGATCTGTGGTTTAGGTCAAGCTGCTCCGAATCCGATTCGTTGTACCCATAAATATTTCCCACAAGAAGTAGCTTAAAGAACGGGAAGAGACAGAATATGAACGCACCTACCAATCCAAAAGAACTCCAACTGCAAACCGTCGAGTTCAAGCTTGATGGTCAGACCATCGTTTCTTACGAAGGCGAAACCATTCTCAAGGCAGCTAAACGCCATGGTATTGATATCCCCCATCTGTGTTTCAAAGATGGCTATCGCGCTGATGGTAATTGCCGAGCATGTGTTGTGGAAATTAATGGCGAGCGCACTTTAGCTCCTAGCTGTTGCCGTAGTGCCACTGCTGGCATGGAAGTGAAAGCCAAAAGCGAGCGCGCAATCAAGAGTCAAAAACTGGTCTTGGAGATGTTGCTCTCCGACATGCCAGACGAAGGATTTAAATGGGTAGGAGACACTCCCGCAGAGGAGAAAAAGCAGCAACACGGTGAACTCAGTACTTGGGCTACGCGGATGGACGTTACCGTGCGTCCTGAGCTCAAAGCGATCCGTCGCGAACAAGTGGGTGCGGATTACTCACACCCAGCCATGGCAGTCAATCTCGATGCTTGTATTCAATGTAATCGTTGTGTAAGAGCGTGTCGTGAAGAGCAGGTCAATGATGTGATTGGTTACGCTAATCGCGGTCATCACAGTGAGATCGTGTTTGACTTGAACGACCCCATGGGCGATAGCACTTGCGTGGCTTGTGGCGAATGCGTTCAGGCTTGCCCAACCGGTGCGTTAATGCCTAAAGGCTTGATCGGTTCACAAACCGTCGATGCGAAGGTGGATTCCGTATGTCCATTCTGCGGCGTCGGTTGCCAAATTACCTATAACGTTAAAGATGACAAGATCGTTAGCGTTGAAGGTCGTGATGGCCCAGCGAACCACGAGCGTCTCTGTGTCAAAGGACGCTTTGGTATGGACTACATTCATAGTCCTCAGCGCTTGACAAAGCCCCTGATTCGTAAAGCCGGCGTGCCTAAAGATGAAACCGCTACCCAAGATCCACAGAACTGGTCTGAGATCTTCCGCGAAGCGACATGGGAAGAGGCGCTAGCGTTTGCTGCTGGTGGTTTGAAGAAACTCAAAGACCAATACGGCAATAAGGTGTTGGCTGGCTTTGGTTCTGCGAAGGGCAGTAACGAAGAAGCCTACCTTTTCCAAAAGCTGGTTCGTACTGGTTTTGGAAGCAATAACGTTGACCACTGCACACGCTTATGCCACGCTTCATCGGTTGCGGCTTTGCTCGAAGGTGTTGGCTCTGGTGCGGTAAGTAATCAGGTCAATGATGTTGAGCACTCCAGCATGATTTTGCTGATTGGCTCAAATCCAACGGCTAACCATCCTGTTGCAGCAACCTGGTTTAAGAATGCTGCTAAACGGGGTACGAAGATCGTGCATGCAGATCCCCGCATGACTGATATCAGTAAGCACGCTTGGCGTAAATTGCAATTTAAGCCTGGTACCGACGTAGCAATGCTCAATGCCATGATCTATACGATCATTGAAGAAGGTTTAGTCGATCAAAAGTTCCTGAATGATCGTGCGAATAACTACGAAGCCCTTAAGGAAAACATCAAGGGTTACAGCCCAGAAGCAATGGCACCGATTTGTGGCATTCCACCAGAAACTTTGCGTGAAGTGGCTCGTGAGTTTGCAACTACCAAGTCAGCGATGGTTTTATGGGGCATGGGTATTAGCCAGCACGTTCATGGTACTGATAATGCCCGCTGCTTAATTGCGCTCGTGTCCATTACTGGTCAAATTGGTAAACCAGGCTCAGGCTTGCACCCACTGCGTGGTCAGAACAACGTGCAGGGCGCGAGTGATGCTGGTCTAATCCCAATGATGTTCCCGAACTATCAACGCGTTGATAACGAAGCTGCGCATGCTTGGTTTGAGAAGTTCTGGGATACCCCATTAGATAAGAAGCCTGGTTACACCGTGGTTGAGATCATGCACAAGATTACTGCGCCAGATAGTGATCCCGATAAGATTCGTGGCATGTATGTTGAAGGTGAAAACCCTGCGATGAGTGATCCAGACTTGAACCATGCACGCCATGCTTTGGCATCGCTAGAGCATTTGGTTGTGCAAGATATTTTCATGACTGAGACTGCATTGCTGGCGGACGTTGTTTTACCAGCTAGCGCTTGGCCAGAGAAGGTCGGTACGGTCAGCAATACAGACCGTATGGTGCAAATGGGTAAAAAAGCCATTAATCCCCCAGGTGATGCCAAGCCAGATTTATGGATCATTCAGGAAATTGCTAAAGGTATGGGCTTGAACTGGAACTACCAAGGTCCTGACGCAGGTGTTGCTGAAGTCTATGAAGAAATGCGTCAAGCAATGCACGCAGCAATTAGCGGCATTACTTGGGATCGTTTGGAGCGTGAGTCCAGTGTGACGTATCCATGCTTAACTCCAGAAGATCCAGGTCGTCCAATCGTATTTGATGATGCCTTTGCAACCGCTGATGGAAAAGTGAAGCTTGTTCCTGCAGATATCATTCCTGCGAACGAGCGTCCTGATGCTGACTATCCATTTGTGTTGATTACCGGTCGTCAGTTAGAGCATTGGCATACCGGCAGTATGACGCGTCGCGCTACAGTATTGGATGCCATTGAGCCAATGGCTACCGTCTCCATGAATGGTGAAGATATGACTCAGCTTGGCGTTTCTGCAGGTGATGTGATCACTGTGCAGTCACGTCGTGGTGAAGTCGGTATTCACGTTCGCAGAGACGATGGCACGCCCCGCGGTGTAGTCTTCATTCCATTTGCTTACTACGAAGCGGCTGCAAACATGATGACCAATCCTGCCTTAGATCCATTCGGCAAGATTCCGGAATTCAAGTACTGCGCAGTCAAGGTAGTCAAAGGCGGTAAGGCTGCTGTGGTGCTGGGTTATGGCACTAACGACCCTGAGCGTCAGACGGTCGTAGCGACTGCTTAATCAGCCGCTATATTGAAAGAGCCGCCTACGGGCGGTTTTTTCATTTAAAGACCCCTATTACTGTATTACTACTTTTGTAGTAAAATCCTAGAATTGATAGGAGGCACTATGGGAATGCCGGTAAGAATTGAAGACGATTTGTATGAGTTAGCAAAAGTAGAGGCCAAGTCTGAGCATCGAACAATTGCAGGCCAAATAGAGTTTTGGGCCAAAGTTGGTCGTGCGGCGATAGATAATCCTGACCTCCCAGTGACATTCATTACCGAGGCTTTGGCATCTCTTGCTGAGCCTAGAGAGTACGGAACACCTTTTATTCCAAGATCTAGGAAGGTTTAATGGCGCATTCCGTGATTCAGATGCGCCGTTTTGCTAGACAGTACAAGAAGCTAAATGACAATGTTGCAAAAGATGTTGATAAAGCAGTAGGTGAGATTGCAAATCAACCATCATTGGGTGAGAAGAAAAAAGGTGAATTAGCTGATCTAAGAGTTTATAAATTTAAAAGTAAATCTCAGCTATTTTTACTGGGCTACTCAGTTAATAATGGCCTGAGACTCATATATCTTGAGGCTATAGGCCCTCACGAAAACTTTTATAGAGACCTCAAAAGGTAGTCCGACGCACTTTTGAATAGACCTATAAAATTAAGGCCTTATGGCTAGCTCTCAACCTTCCTCAACCAACCCTTCTCAAGCTGAGTTACCTGTTCTGATTATCGGAGCAGGCCTAGCGGGATTAACTGTGGCTTTGCACATGGCAGAGACTCAGCCTGTGATCGTGATGGCTAAACGGGGCTTAGGTGAGGCTGCTACCGCATGGGCACAAGGCGGTATTGTGGGAGTAGTGGATAAAGAACACGACAGTATTGATTCGCACGTGGCCGATACTTTAGATGCTGGCGCTGGTTTAGTAGTGGAATCCACCGCACGTTATATTGCAGAAGAAAGTTCTAAAGCGATTGAGTGGTTAGTCGAGCAGGGCGTTCCGTTTACTGCTGATGAAACTGGTCCCATGGGTTTGCACTTAACTCGTGAGGGCGGTCATAGTCACCGTCGGATTGCCCATGCCGCTGATGCTACTGGCAAAGCGATTCATGAGGTATTGCTCGATAAGGCACGAGCCCATGCCAATATTCAATTGCTAGAGCATTGGATTGCGCTCGATCTCATCACCAATCGCCAACTAGATCCCAAGACAGTTCGCAATAAACCCAATCGTTGCTATGGAGTGTATGCGCTCGATATTAAGAACAACCGAGTCGAGACAATCGCTGCTAAATCAGTTGTGCTGGCTACTGGCGGTGTTGGCAAGGTTTATCGCTATACCAGCAACCCAGATACCGCTACTGGTGATGGGATTGCGATGGCCTGGCGTGCAGGTTGCCGGGTAGGCAATATGGAATTTATTCAGTTTCATCCAACCTGCTTGTATCACCCTAGTGATCGCACTTTCCTCATTACTGAAGCAATGCGTGGTGAGGGTGGTCTTCTCAAGATTCCGGGTGGCGAGCGCTTCATGTCTGAGCATGATGAGCGTAATGAGTTAGCTCCGCGCGACATTGTTGCCCGTGCTATCGACTTTGAGATGAAAAAGCACGGCCTGGACTATGTCCACCTCGATGCAACACATCTCGGCCCAGACTTTATCAAAGAACATTTCCCGATGATCTATGCCCGTTGCTTAACGCTGGGCTTAGATATTACAAAAGAGCCTATTCCGGTAGTGCCAGCGGCGCATTACACCTGTGGTGGCGTGGTTACCGATCTCAAAGGGCGCACCGATTTGCCTGGACTCTATTCTGTTGGTGAAGCTACTTATACCGGCTTGCATGGCGCTAATCGCCTGGCGAGTAACTCACTCCTTGAGTGTGTCGTGATTGGTAAAGCTGCCGCAGAAGATATTTCAGAAATGAAGAACGTCAACCTACCCAACCTGCCACTATGGGATGAGAGCCAGGTGGAGGATGCTGATGAGCAAGTGGTGATTGCCCATAACTGGGATGAGCTGCGCTCACTGATGTGGAATTATGTTGGTATTGTGAGAACGAACCGTCGTCTAGAGCGAGCCTTACATCGCATCAAGCTATTACGCTACGAGGTACAAGAGTATTACGCTAACTTCAAAGTCTCGAGAGACCTCATTGAACTCCGTAATTTGCTGGAGTGCGCAGAGCTGATTGTGAGATCAGCCCTCATGAGAAAAGAGAGCAGGGGCCTGCATTACAGCCGCGATTACCCAGGCACTTGGGCGGTCTCCTATCCGACTATTCTGACTCCGCAAGCTGAAGGGCTAGAGAATCCCCCTGAGGCTTAGTCTTTGGTGATAAGCTTGGACTCATCCAGCGGAGACCACCATGTCCAGTATTCAAGAAGACATCGCAGAGCATCTATCAGCAGCTTATCAAACAGTAGTTGACGAGCTCAAAAGTTGGTGTGAGCATGCTAAGGAAATTTGGCCTTTTCTACTCCTTTTGCTGATTGCTCTCATTGCTTTAATTTGGTTCGCTAAGCCTGCTCCGCCCAACACTGTTTATATGGCAACAGGCGAGGGTTCGTACCGAACCCTTGGAGAAAAGTACCGTGAGTACTTCAAAAGAAAAGGCATTGATCTTCAACTAGTTCCAACCAGCGGCTCAAAAGAAAATCTCAACCGCTTGCTAGATAAAAATGATCCCATTCAGGTTGCTTTTGTCCAAGGGGGAATGATTGCGGATGATCAGAAAAAAGGATTACAAACCCTTGGGAGTATTGACTACGAGCCTGTCTGGTTCTTTTACCGGAATGATGCTTTTAGCGATAACCGTTTAATTGATAAGAAAAAATTAGAAAATGCTCGGATTGGTCTTGGGCCAGACACCGAGGCGTTCAATGTCTTACAGCTCAATGGCTTACCCCGCTTGAGCCCTAACTATCTGGTTAGCTCAAACCTTGAGGGGGAGCAAAAACTCTACCGAGGCGAGCTTGAGGCATTGCTGGTAGTGGATGGTTATGAGTCTGCGATTGTGCAGCGCTTGATCCATCATCCAGATATTCATCTAGTATCTTTCAAACGGGCTGATGCTTATGTACATCTGCTGCCATACTTTGAGAAGCTCTCGATTCCGATGGGCGGCTTTAATATCGAGACTAACTCTCCAGACCATCAGATTGATTTGATTTCAACCACGACCAATTTAGTGATTGATAAAAATTTACATCCAGCAATTCAACTCTTACTCTTAGAGGCTGCTACTGAGATTAATGGGGCTCGCACTTATTTCTCAAAGGCGGGTGATTTCCCTGCGTATTTAAATAGCGAATTACCCCTGAGTAAAGAAGCGCGTTATTTCTTCGATAAAGGGCCGCCTACATTAATGCGTTACCTGCCTTTCTGGTTAGCAGAATTCTTGGAGAGAATGTTCTTGTTGCTACTGCCATTTGCAGCTTTCGCTTATCCCGTCATTCGAGCGATTCCAAACTACCGACTCAATTTGGCGCGCAAGCAAATTGGTGGAATGTACAAAGAGTTGGATGCTTTCGAGCATCAAACCCTCAGCGAGTTTGATCCACTAAAGCGCCAAGAGTATTTAGAAAAGCTCAATGAGATTGAGCTGAAGGCCTTACAGTCAAAGGCTAGCAAGATTGCTACGGCTGACTGCTATACCCTCAGAAATAATATTCAATTTATTCGGGATGCAATTGAAAAAGAAATGATCTACCAGAGTTTGAGTGCAGAGCGTAAATCAGAACTGAGTGTCTAGATATAGCCAAGGCACTTGGCCGGTTTCGTATCCAACGACTCTCAGTAGATTAAGTAAAGTTAGGCACGAGCTTTACTAGTGGGTTTTGTATGCAGGCTCAGACCAAGAGCTGCCAGCACCTTTAATACAGTATCGAACCCCGGTATTCGATCGCCAGACAAGGCTTTGTAAAGGCTTTCTCTTGAGAGCCCGGATTCCTTGGCTACCTGAGCCATTCCTTTTGCGCGTGCTATATCACCAAGCGCTTTTGCTATAAACGCCGCATCCCCATTGGATTCTTCAATACATGCTTGTAGATAAAGCGCCATTTCTTTTGGGGTTCGTAAGTGTTCCGCTACATCATAAGGACTGATATTTGTTTTTTTCATCTCATTACCTATATGTTTTTAGCTAAATATTTTGCAATCTGAATATCTTTAACCTGAGTTCTTTTATTGCCCCCGAGAAGTAATAGATACATCACATTCTCATGTTTTGTGTAATAAATCCTATAGCCAGGCCCAAAATCAATCTTCATCTCAATGACTTTACTGCCAACGGATTTTGTATTTCCTGGGTTTCCTTCGGCTAAACGTTTAATTCTGGCTTGAATTTTTGCTCTTCCCATCAAATCATGAAGAGAGTCTAGCCAGGCTTTAAATTCATCTGTTTTCCTTATTTCGAGCATGCATTAATGTATCCAATAGGATACATTAAATCTGTAGGAATATATGTAATTTAGATGGGAGATTACTGAAAAAACTTAAAGAATCCGCATCGAGAAATCTACCGCGGCAATGTCTTTCGTTAACTTTCCTAAAGAGATGCGATCTACTCCAGTGGCAGCAATGGCTCTAATCTGTTCTAGATCAATACCACCAGAGGCCTCTAAGAGTGCCCGACCAGCATTAATGGAGACTGCTAATTTCATCTGAATCGGATTGAAGTTATCGAGCAGAATACTTTTAGCTCCAGCAGCCAATGCTTCATCGAGCTCAGCCAAGTTTTCCACCTCAATCTGAATGTCTACACCCGCATTCAGTGCTATTGCGGCTTGTAGGGCTGCCGTGATGCTGCCCGCAGCGGCGATGTGATTTTCTTTAATCAATATGCCGTCCCACAAAGCAAGCCGTTGATTTTGGCCACCACCGACCCGTACCGCGTATTTCTGGGCTTGGCGGAGGCCAGGAATCGTCTTGCGGGTATCAAGCACTGCACAGCCCTTGGGATTCGGACTAACGCCAGCAATCGCATTGACGTATTCACGGGCGAGGGTAGCGGTAGCCGATAAAGTTTGTAAGAAATTAATGCAGGGGCGCTCAGCAGACAGTAAAGCTTGAGCATCTGCCTCAATATCGCAGACCAAAGTGTCGGGTGCCATCTCATCACCTTCTAGGTAATGCCAGGTGATCTTCGCTGCAGCATCCAATTTCTTGAGCGCGCCCTCGAACCAATCAATTCCACAGAGTACGGCTTGCTCCCGAACGAGTAGTTGCGCATGCACGGGTTTACGGGGAACAAGTTTGGCGGTCCAGTCACAAACACCAATGTCTTCCATCAATGCGTCAGCAATATTGCGTTGACGCGCTTGCTCTAGAGTTTCGTTGTCATCAAACATACCAATTAGGCTGCGCCGATATTTTTAACAAAGCCATGCTG
>Ga0364893_10465_pt1 | contig 17017 bp, 15 predicted proteins | sample ExccelJu500001D3_FD_206943 | JGI IMG/M metagenome (GOLD analysis project Ga0364893, IMG submission 206943) | Enriched cells from Trout Bog Lake Hypolimnion, Wisconsin, USA - BchlTB.July16.5000.01.D3 | ecosystem: Environmental > Aquatic > Freshwater > Lake > Hypolimnion/Profundal zone | place: USA...
AAAGCTGGTAGCCAAATCTGCAAAGCGAGAACAGGTATCGCGTACCAATCGCAGCCAAGGGGTTGCAGACCAGAGCCAGGTTGTGGCCCGACGCAAGGAGTTCGAAAGGGAACCCGAAAAGGCAGTGGAGCAGGTGGAGCCAGTGGTTACGGCTCCGGTACTTGTTTCCCTTCCAGACACCGACTGTGCGGCCAATGAAAACCAACTGACCGGGCGCAGACGCCCGGTGCTCACCCTTAACAGGGCCTGAGCCACGCGGAGATGGAGCAATCCATCTCCAAGACCACGGGTGCATACGCACCTGGTTTCCCCCATCCATCAACCGCCAGCATAAGGAATTGTCATGAAAGTTTTCTATCGCAAGGAGCAAGTGGGCCCAGTCCAACGCTCGTCTCCGTCAGCCCACAAGCCGCGCCTGGTTGTTGAGGATTGGAAAAAGCACTTCGGTGCGGCCATCGAGATTTGCAGTTTCGAGCCCGCTACGGAAAAGCAGCTCACGCGCGCCCATCAGTCTGACTTTGTCAAAGGTGTTCTGGGCTGCACTGTGGCCAATGGCTTTGGCAATCGGGACCAAGCCGTGGCGAATTCGCTGCCCTATACATCGGGCTCGATGGTGGCGGCGGCCGAGTATGCGGTGCTGCACAAAGAGGTGGTGTGTTCACCGACATCCGGCTTTCACCATGCCGGATTCAGCGAGGCAGGTGGCTATTGCACCTTCAACGGCCTGATGGTTACGGCGCTTGCGTTGAAGGACGCCGGCCTGGTGAACCGGGTAGCCATTCTGGACTGCGACGCGCATTACGGCGACGGCACCGACAGCATCATCCGCACGCTGGGCATTGACTGGATAGAGCATCACACGCAGGGCCAGGACTTCTGGGGTGCAGCCAGTGCTGCCAACGGAGCCTATGAGCGGTGGCTATCAGCGGCAATAGCTAAATGCCGCAGTTGCGATCTGGTGCTGTACCAGGCCGGTGCCGATCCGCACATTGATGACCCGCTGGGCGGAACGTTGACAACAGTGCAAATGCGGGAACGTGACCGCACCGTGTTTCAGCAGCTCGGGCATTTGCCCATGGTCTGGAACCTGGCCGGTGGTTACCAGGTGGTGAAGGGAGAGACCGAAGCCGAGCGGATCGAACCGGTGCTGGCGTTGCACCGGGAAACTGCATGCCTGCATTGCGAGATTTTTGGCTAGAGGGGCGTATCGAACGCGAGTTCAGCGCGCCCCAATTTTTAAACGACAGAAAGGGATTTCATGAAAGCACTCATCACGCACGCCGGCGACTTTGTTCGCCAGGTCGAACTGCTGCCCATTGCGGCCCAACCGGGCAGTTTCCACCTTCAGTTCAGCAGTCAGTTGACTTCAGCCCGTAACCCCGAGGAGTGGCAACGCAACTTCGGCCTGATCCTGAAGACCAGTGAACTGGATGCGTTACGGGATCTGATTGCTGCCGCACTGTAATTTTCACAACCAAGGAGTTCGCCCGTGCAGATGTACCGTGGCAGAAGCGCAGGCTCATGCAGTGAGCCCTCAGGCTCGTAGCATGGATTCATCGGGTCATTGGTTTCAGATTGAGCCCTTGGCCCTATCGGTCAAGTCAAGAGAGGATGGAAAAACAGATGAAAAAATCGAATATACAAATTGATCTGGCCAGGGGTTGCCTTCTGGGCGCACTGATTGGTGATGCTGTGGGCGCACGACTGGAATTCCTTGGCCGCCATCCAAGCAAGGAAGATGTGGAAGAGGCGCTGAAGATGCCGGGTGGTGGGGTCTGGCGTGTCGCCCCTGGTCAGGTAACGGACGACGGGGAGTTGACGCTGGCACTGGCGCAAGCACTCGCCGGGCAGAGTAAATATTCAGTGGAAGGCGTAGCCCGGAACTACGTTCGCTGGTACCGCAGTTCTCCTTTTGACATAGGCGGTACGACGAGCAATGCGCTAGGCGGCCTGGTGCCAACCCAGGCAGGGCTTGCTGCGAGAATTTTGAAGCAGTCCGAAACCTACAACCAGGAATCTAAAGCGAACGGGGGCCTTATGCGGCAGAGCGGCCTGGGTATCTGGTCTGCGAATGTCTCCAGCCAGGAGGCCATCGAAGCCGCCCGGTTGGACAGTCAACTGACGCACCCCAACCATTCCTGCCAATGGGCCAGCGTTGCCTATGTCATGGCCATTCGGCATCTGATGTTGAATCCAAGCCAGGGCGTTCAGGCCTTCGAGGTTGCCTATGATTCAGTGAGCGCAGGGTCAGATGAGGGAGCAGCTGAAGTGCGCGCCTGGTTGAAGGACGCACAGGAAGGAATGTTGCCGGCATTTCATCTACTGGCCGGGTTTGTGCGTATCGCTTTTACCCATGCGTTTTTCCATCTGCTGCAAGGCACCTCGTACCTGGAGGCGCTGCGGGTCACGATCGCGGGTGGCGGCGACACTGACACCAATGTTTGCATCGTCGGCGGCTTGCTGGGGGCATTGCATGGGCAAGCGGGTCTGCCCGTCGCCATGGTCCAAACGTTGTTGATGTGCGATACGGAAAAGGGCCGGCAGCGACCGCTGTGGCTGCAAGCCAATAGCGCGCTGGAGTTGGCAGACGCATTGGTGGCGCGAACTGTAATGGGGGCACCGTCGCCACATTCCGCAAATCGAAAGGGCACCTATCCGACAACTGAATTGGCTGCCGGGGTGGACGTATGACAACCATGGCAGTGCTCAAGTACCGTCGAGGCCCGATTCCTGATGCTCTGCGTGCAAGCGCAATGCAGGCAGCCTCTCAGGTTGGCTTCGACCAATTTGAAGAATTTTTCCTTGACGGTCGCATTTTGAAGATGCGCTGGGTCCATGCGGATTCTGTGCGAGCGAATTTTTCAACATTCCTGGAGCCGCCCTGCGATTTCAACCCCGAAGAAATTGTGCGCGTTGATTGGCAGACATGGGCCGTCCCGAAATCCTTCACCGGGAAATTTGAAGGCGCGGTTGTTGAACGGGTCGAATCCATCGTGGTGGCCGCCGAAACATTGCTTGCCGACGAGATCTTCACTTACGGGTTGGGCCCCGAATACAACTGGCTTCATTGGGAGGAAGAAAGCCCCAGTGGTGTGGCGCTTCCGAACAGCGTGTTCACCGCCATTCGAGACTTGATCGAAGGGGATTGGCGCGATCAGGTATCGGAGTACGCCGAGGGTGATGACAGCTACCTGGAAGGCGTGCATCCGAGACTCAGGGCGGCAGTCAAACGCGTGCTTAAGGCAAACGGCTAGAAGAGTCCGTTCTTTTGTTCGGGGCTGGACCACCTGCTACTTCCGGTAGCCAACGGTTCGGGGGGGATTTGATCCAGATTGCTGCCCCCGACAAATCGTCAAAAACGCAGCTAAACAGGAGATCATGATGATCGAATTAAGACGGTTCCAGCTTCCGTTGGCCACGCGCAGGTCCAACGCGTTCGATTTCGAACGTGCGTCCCTGACTTTGATGGCAAAGCATCAACACCATGGCGCCGTTGTGGTCCGTGCGGCAAAGGCGAGTGTTTGGTTAGACCCGGCTCCGCCACGGAGCAAGACCGATGTCCAGCAAGGAGTAAATCACCATGGCTAGAGCAACTTCCAAATCGGTAAGCAGCGAGTCTGCCGCGCCTGTGTCTGCAACCTCTTTGCATTACCGCCCGAGGGACTACTTTGGGCGCCATGACCTGCAAACGACGTTACTTACACAGGTGAAGGGAACGGTGCGAAGAAACGCCCTGCGGGAAGCCCTCGACGAAGGTCAGATTTTGCAAGTGCCTGACGGAATTAAGTCGGCAGCACTGAGTGAGCTTGCCAGGCAATATGCGGGCAGCCTGCACCCCTCTTTCATGGGTGGCGAATACCTTCCGACAGTGTCCAAAGCCGAGATCGAAATTGCCCGCATTCGTATTAACTCCACGACGGGTGATGTGACGAGTGTTTATGCACGGTTGGTTGGGCGACGCATTGCATACCGGGTGGTTGATGAGTATGAGGGAGACACTCTCGCGGAGCCTAATCGGCGCACTTCAAACCAGCCCTTGACGATGGGCCAGTTGATCGAATTCTTCCTGGGCGCTTGGGATTTGTACGTCTGCCTGGACTGCAACTTTGAAGGCGACTTGGAAGAAATGCTTGGATTCTTCGAGGGTGAGTCGGAGTTTTACCCGTATTTCGACTCAGAACTGCGTCGACTGGTGCGTGCGAAATTTCCACCGCGGGTTGATGAGTACGACAGAGAGTCATTCAAATGACCGATGTGCCGCCCTGGGTGGTTTTCCATGTCCCGCATGACTCGACGCACGTTCCAACGGATGTCAGGAACCAGTTCTCCTTGGATGATGCGCAGTTGGAGCATGAACTCCTGGCAATGACGGACCACAAGACCTTGGACCTGTTTGCAAGTGGTGTTCCGCAAACGCAGGTGGTCCGCGCGCCCGTGAGTCGACTGGTGCTGGATGTGGAACGGTTTGAAGACGATCGGTATGAACCGATGGCATTGCGGGGCATGGGAGCCGTTTACACCAGGACCCACGATGGGCAAACGCTGCGTCACCCGGTGACTGCCACCCAACGCCACAACTTGCTGGAGGACTGGTACCGGCCACACCACGCGGCATTGACATTGGCAACCCAAACGGCATTACAGGAATCAGGTCTGGCGGTGATCATCGATTGCCACAGCTTTCCTGCGATGCCCTTGCCTTACGAAGTGGACCAGACCGCGAGGCGCCCGCAGATATGCATAGGAACCGATGCGTTTCATACGCCGACCGAACTGGCGCGTCTTTTGACAGAGGCCCTAGAGAGTGCAGGTTATGAGGTTGGTCTGGACTCGCCGTTCAGTGGATCGATGGTTCCCAACGGGTACTTCAATAAAGACCGACGGGTGATTTCGATGATGCTGGAAGTCAGGCGCGATCTGTATCTCATCGAAAAGTCGGGACTGCCGAATGCGGACTTCGAACGGATCTCCTCGGTAATCCGGAGGTCTCTGCTGCAGGCACTCCGTCGGTGGCATATGCTGGAGTTCGGGCGGAAATCATGAGCCAACAATCGATGGACAAGTCAGCAACTTCAAATCTTGCGCCGGTACTGCTGCAGGCTTATCGCGAAACACACTACAGGGTCACCACAGGGCCGAATGATCCGGAAGCATTTGTGCTTCGGGTTGGTGAGGTGTCAAAGCCGCTGGCGATTCTGCACAAGAAGTTTGGCGTGGACTGCAGCGCCTACATTACAGCCTGGAATCCATGGAGCGAATATCTTCCAGACGCTGAGAATGCCAAACGGCAAGAGAATTTGCTGCACGCTCTGCCGACCCGCAGTTTGCGCTGGCTTGAGGGCATTGGGAAGCATCCTGGCAATCGGTGGCCCGGTGAGCCCAGCGTTTTGATTTTGGGACTGTCACTTGCAGCCGCAAAGGTGTTGGCTGAAGATTTTGAGCAAAACGCATTTGTATGGTCTGGCGCAGGTGCCATGCCGCAACTGGTGCTGCTGCGCTAAAGGTCAGCGTCCTTTTTAGATGCAGCCCTTTTCCAAAGCTCATGCCATGAGCCCGCCAAATGAGACCATGAGAGTCTGATTCCTAGGAGCTAAAAATGTCCGATGAAGGTGACGTGATCGACGTGGAAACATCCGTTGTTGAAGTTCAAAGTAAGACACTCTTTGACCGGGTGAGCGACTACCTGACGGAAAAAGATTGGAGCTTTTCCGCCTATGCGGAGAAAGGCTACTTCTCGTTTGGTTTGCGCCTGCGTGACGGGACAGTGCGGGTGATGGTCGATGCCGCAGAAGGGGGCGGGTGGTCGCGCATCCTGGTATACGCAACGTATCAGACGTATGTTCCCGAGCAACGGCGACCGGCTGTGTCGGAAGCACTTGCGCGGATCAATTACGCGACTGTTTTTGGGAACCTCGAGATGGACTTGAAGGATGGTGAAGTGCGTGTGCGCACCGTGCTGGAGGGCGATGGCTTCATTGGGGAGGAGATGATAGACCGTGCCGTTCGCAAGAGCCTTGATGTGGCAGATCAATATCAGGCTGCACTTTTGGCCATAGCGTTCGGCAATGCATCACCAAAGGATATTCTTGAGATGGCCAGCCAAAGCGATGGGGCGACACTTCAATGAAATCTTCCAATGACTAGTTCAATCTATTATTTGCCTGGGCAAGGTGGTCACCTAGAAACTGGGTTGGGAGAAGGCCTCCTTAGCCGAGGTTATAACGTCTCTGGGCGAGAGACCATTGGAGAATTCCGGGCGTTTTCATTTACCGAACAAGTTGCAATCATTGCCGATGACCTGATATCTGTATATTGGCATGAAGAGGCACGAATCATCGCAAACTCATTCGGTGCCTACCTGTTTTTACATGCACAGCTCTTAATGAAACCATTTCCAGGCAAGGTCTTGTTGCTGTCGCCCATCATGGGCGAGCTTTTAACTGAAGATTCCAAGATTGGTTTCATACCTCCACACGCTGGAAAGTTACTAGCACTTGCCGCCAGTGGCTCTTATCCGACGCCAAAGCAGTGCCAGATCCATGTCGGCGCGCTGGACTGGCAGAGTGTTCCCGAAGTGGTCGTCGAGTTCGGGAAGTATCTGGGCTTGGATGTAACTGTGGTTCCAAATGCTGGTCACATGTTGGGTAAGAACTACGTAGGAGATGTTTTGGATCGATGGTTACAACCTTGTGAAGATAGATGACACCGGAAAATGGACACATGACTACTCCGTCGACAATCGAAGTTCTCCAGAAAATTCTCCCAACGAGCAAGGTCAATGTTATTGACCTTCTAAGGGCGGTCGGACATGACGTTTCGCCCTGGTCCTTCAGAGACGATGGCGCTCCAGTAGATGAGCCTGCTTCCAATGGGGCGTACTGCTATGAGTGGGCCTTTGGCTCAGAGCGCGAAGCCATCGTGTTGTGCGTATGGCACAAGTCGCTGGTTGCTACTGCTGAACGCGTTGAGCTCCGAGAGAACCTTAGGAAACTAGGAGACGAGCTTTCTGCGATTGCAGGAAGCTCGTTGCGAAGCCCAACAGAACGAAGTCGCACTCGACAGCAAGCTTCAAGGGCATATCATTTCGATAGCTTAGTACGCCGAGCATATGACCAAATGGCGCCGGTGGCACTCATCCTCAACGAGGGCAGCGTTGCGGAACGTGAGAAGCTCGGAAATGGTTCGTCTCGTGTGTCGAAGCGTGCCTTGGACACCGAGCCGTGGTACGTCCACAAATACGACGGCGGAACGGGCGAGTGCCTGATTGTGCGGAGCGTGAAGGCTTCAAACGACATTGCGCAAAGGAGCACGGAAGAAGATGACTACAAAGGACCCGAGGACAGACGGCAGCTGGCCACCATCAAAGTCCGGCGAGGTCAACCGGAGTTTCGAGAAAAATTGCTGTCTGCATGGCAGCGTCGTTGCGCAGTAACTGGGTGCCGTATCGTGGGGCTTCTTGAGGCGGCACACATTACGCCGCATTCCGAAACAACCGACTTTCGAACTTCAAACGGTTTACTGCTACGGGCAGACATTCACACGTTGTTCGATTTGGGTCTGCTTTCAGTCGACGAACACCTGCGTGTTCACTTGACGAAGGAAATTGAGTTCTCAGAGTATCGGCAATATGCGAACAAAAAGATTGAGCGAATGCCCGAACGCTCTGCAGACGCTCCGTCGTATGAGGCCCTTGCGAAGCGTCATGCGGTATTCCTCACCAGCGTTAGCTAAATGAATGCGTTATGACAAAGATGCCATCAAAGTCCTCTAACTGCGTCAGCAGATCGATTACCTGGCTGACTTCCCACCCTTGCTGAGCCGCCAATCGCCTTGCCGGTGCCGTGAGCACCGTAAAAGCTAAGGCGCCCCGAACCAGAGCGGCCCGAACTCGCCAGAAATTCAGTCATCGCGGTCCCACGTTGATGGAATCCGGATCGAACCCAGATGATGCTGTCAGTATGCGATCCCCATGCACTGGTCGCAAGTAATGCACGGCAAGGCGTTAGTTAACCAGTGTGCGGGACGTGGCCTCTATGTGCTCTCAATCACCTATTCTTTTCTCCGTAAGTAAACCTGCCTCCAGGCAGCCGCATTTCATCGATCTCACAATTGGACAGGTACAGTATGAGACTGTTATTCTGCATTCCAAAGCTCCACGTTGTCAGGTTGCTGGAATAACTCCTCCGTCAAATTCCTCGGACGATTTTCACTTAGATTATTTCGATCAAGCGAGAATGCGGAAATGACTGAAAAGCTCGCATCGCCTCCTTTCTTAATTGAACGAGATACACTCACTGCGATATTCAAGCTGACGTTTAACGACCACGAAAGACTAAGTAATGCCATGAGATCCGCATTAACTACATCGACATGAAGAGTTCTATCGCTCTTCCTCACGCTTTCATCAATGAGATTAACATTGTTAATCTTCGGAACTCTAATAATGCTTACTCTGCTAGATAGTGAATTTCCATTAAGCTCGTCCAAACTGTGAACTCTTACAATGAGCCCTACAGAATCCTCATATGGCAGCTTATGTTGAATACCACCAGGAGTTGGCCAGTGAAGTACTCCAATCGGAGTAACAAGCGGATGCCATTTTGATGAGGCATTATTAACGGTGCTGCGTGTAATCTCAGGTATCGGGCTATTTTTAATCAAATTATCGACTTGCTGAAAGGTCGTAATATCTCCACGGTAGTAATCAAGAAGAATATTGTGAGCTGCCCGTAGTGAAGCATCCCTTTCGTCAGGAGGAAACTGCCGGACCAGTCCAAGACCAAGCTGATGGAAGTAATTCGGGGGATCGGTGGCTATCACAGATACATAAGCTGGATTAATCGCATTTATCGCACCCGAATTTAGTTCTGGAGCAACAGGGAGATGGCTGCATTCCTGCCGAATCTCTGAGTTAGTCTTGTTATCGGCGTCGGCGTCGGGAGAAGCACAAATAATAACCTCGGTTGCGGACGGGCTCGTAGCAATAACCTCAGCCTGTGTATCAGAATTGACCTCGATCGAAGTCTCAGTACTGGGCGGCGGAGTTGGAGGTACAACAATTTCGACAGCCTTGACCAGATTGATATTTGGAGGATTAACAAGAATTGTTTTTACTGTGATTAAGTGAGAAGAAGGCTCAATCACTGGTACCCAAAGAGTATTTTCCTCATGAGTGCGTTCAAATTCATTAGCTAAGACTTGAAGGCTCGCTATATAGTCTCGCAAAAGAACTGCGTTGTGATGAGCAATACAAATGGGTCTCAGATCAACCGTTGCAGAATATGAGCCTATAGCGTCAAGATCCACCTGCCCTTTTCGACAGAGCGCCCAGATTTCATGATTTTTCATATTAGAACCCTTTTGATTTGCTAGTGGAAAAACTTTTTCGAATGGATAAGACGGTACGAATTAGCGTGGTGGTGTGAGTGATTTCAAACTCTGAAGGCTTTTCTCCAGGAGGAACTACTCGAGCACGAATACCTCTGCTAATATGCTTTCGCTCATCCAGTCCGGTAATTCTTTTATTGGATGCCAGTAGAGAAGCTACCTGCGTATCTATGCTTCCCTTTGCCCAACATATTTGTAGTGAAAAATCAAGTGGAATTGCAGACAATGCAGATATGATGTCATTCGGACTTATGCGAAGGCACTTGTTTGATAGCAAATCGTCAAGTACTAGGGCGCTCCTTGCACTAGAAACGCGAATAAATTCGATCAGATCTTCATTGTCTTCACCTTTAGCTCGCCTTAGTGCAGATAATTTTGGACGGCCCTCTTTGTCGATGCGACCAGGGGTGCGTTTGTGTAAATGTTTAAATGATGGTGCGAAAAGTAGATTGGAATCAATCAGATCGGAGCTAGACCGTCCACAGTTCGCCTCATGCTCAGAGCTAACCTTGTCCAATTCAAAATGACGATAAACGAGATAACGATATTCTGAAGAATCATCCTGCGTTGGGACGTCTTTTGCAGAAAATTCAGATAAATTTACTGAATTCACCATTGAATTGAGTATGACCCGATTTTTCCGGTCTCTTCTATTGGGAAGAATTGCCCAATTCCATTCATCCACTGATCCGAATCGTCTGCGCTCAGTTCTTAGAATTTCATCTGACTTACAAGAGAGTGAGTTTGCTAAAGATCTTGTGAGACATTGACCGACCTGGGTAGACCTCATGAAAGCGGCATACCAATATGGCCAAATCGAACAGTAGCTTTCCGCCGGTGTTCTGTGTGAAGCGTGCCCGCTCTTTAGAAAGCAATTAGCAAGATAACTCGGATCAGAAGCATTAAAGACAGAGACCAACTGCAGGGAGTTTTCAAGAGGGAAATAGCCTTCCGAGAAAATGGAATGTATTGAGCGCTCAAAGTCGGGTGTGATTTGTTGTTGAAGACCGTATCCCCGTAGGGAGTGAAGAACAAATGCCGGATCGCCTAGTATTAATCGATACAGTTGCACTATTACATCTGCCTTGTCTCTTCCAATGGTGAGGTTGACGACTGTGTCTTCCTCTGAAAATAAATGCTCAGGCGGATATGGTAGTTTTGATAATAATTTAATCAATTTTTCAATTTCTGTTGAAAGAGTAGTGCTCAAAATGGCCAAGCGTTCAGAGAGTGTCGTCTTTATATGACTGAAGCCACACTCGGTCATTACTGCAATACCGTCGCCGATGTGTTTACTCATTAACGCGCTATTTTCTCTAGACCGCATGCATCCGGAAATGAAAAGTTCGTGCAATACTTTCGACTGAAGGGACTTAATTTCCCAATCTTTGTATATATATGCTAATGCACTTGCAACATTCTGAGTACTCGCATTGCTTACGTAAACTCGGGATGCAGACTCGCACCATGTACGAGATTTGTCAATAATTAGTCCGGGTAAAGCTTCGGATGGGATTTTATATATTCCATTATTGGCCAATGTCGTTAATATCCTTCTAAGTGCTATATCGCGATTCAGTCTTATGTTTGTTTGTTTTTCAATCAATTTATCGTCGACATTAAGTATCCAATTGCAAAGGTTTCTCCAGTCATTTGCGCTCCAATATGTTGGAGACTGATATGTATGGGGATAACAAGATATTCTGCGCAGGACACGACTAAGGTACTGGTACATGACATCAACTTCTATTGGGTTGGTCTCGCCCTGAATCCATTGCATCAATTCAATTGAAAGCCAATTAACTATTATTTCTAGCGATGGATCAGAGTCGTTGAAGGTGAATTCCTCTTCGAGAAGTTTCAAAAGCAACGTCGATCTTTTCTTGTCACCGCCTTTTTTCAAATTTCCGTTCGCAATTTTCCCAAAACTGTTTTGCAACGTTGATAAACTTGGTCTTGCTTTACTACTTAACTTGCAGGGTTTTGCCGCATTGGCTATATCATCTGAGTTCACCTGGCTGTGATTTTCTCCGTGTAGAAGACGTGCCTGTGATTTGCTTGAGTAAGTGGCCGCAACTACAGATGAGTCAAAACAATAGAGTAGAAATGGTGGAACGTGAACACGTTGCCAGCGGCACATAATCCAAATTAAGGCTCTCATCAGGCCCCTCGCTGTTTCTGGCCATGTGACGGAAGGAAAAATGTCTTTCAGATATGTGATGCATTCCTTGGCTGCAAAATCAATCTCGCTCAATGGGTTTGCAAGACCTAAATGGCTTCGTGTTGATGGTTGAGCTGGAATTTGAATTTCCTGACCCGAATCTCGGCGCCATTTGAGATCTATCAATGGTTCGCTTGGTTTTTGGCACTTAAATTCAAGCCATATTGAATGTATATCATCATCGTTAGTTATTCCATCCATAAATACAAGACTTAATAACGTCTTTGCTGAACTGCTGCATTTCTTGTTGTCACATATCAATTTTCTAATTTCCTCCGCCATAGTTACAGCAGGCAATGTTGTATGGTCGCAGTAATGTTTTGGCATGGCTGGATTGAAGCTTTTCCCATTTATGCGTGTTTTGTCCATGCCTTTGAATGAAAAGTTCGCACTGATTAAGTCTATTTTCGAGTTGTCAGACTGTGTATACTTCAGCAAGTCGATTTCCTCGATCTTCGAAGTCATCAATTGGCCTGCCTGTTGAATTAAGTAGGCCGGTGCAGCTAATGAGCACCATGATCCGACGATGGCCAACTTTCTGCTATGTCCTAGGATGCTTCTGCTTATCCAACTTGGCTCAGGCTGACTGGCACAGACAGATCCCCACCACTGCCGTGAAGAATTTGATGCCAACTCTCCACTTGTATTGGTGTGGAGGGTTACTGTTTTTATGTCAATTGCTCTAGATTTCAGCCTGGCCTTTTTGTCAAAATATAGTTCCGTGAAAAATGCTTCTTGCTGCCCCGGAGATGCAATAGACTTTGGGATCTCATTGAGTGTTAGCTTTAGCTGTAGTAGTCGTTGGTAGGCTATTTGTGTTATCTTCTGCTGGGCATTTATTATTTGATCGATGTATCTGCTCCGCTTTAGTAATCGAGCACTGCTTGGCTGTGTATTTTTGTCATACACATATATGTAATCTTGATTACTTAGTAAATCTCTGCGTGTTGGATGTGCAGTGAGTTGCATCCTAGAGGCGGTTACCACCCGGAATGCTCTTGTATTTGCGGCGCTCCCGATGTTGAACGCTTGCATCACCTCAGATTTGGATGAAGCTATCTCTATATCATTCAGTGATTTGGTGAATGATGAGCTTTGTTCGTTCCAGTCCTCAATTAATTCATCGGTTGACGGGCAATATTTGCTACCGATCCATGGAGGGTCGTTATCTTCGTCTTCTATATCACCAAGGTCTAAATATTGTGCAACTCGTGACCTAATCGTTTGTGCATATTTGTAATCTACACGAACATAGTTTAGTGCAGAGTCACCAGTAATTTCCGGAGACAATGTGTCTAGTGCTGCAAACTCATATGTTGATCCGACTTCAAGATAAATGAGATTCAGACTATGTGAAAGCCGTCCCGGCGTTGTCTTATGTGCTCTGTCACCAGTGTTTGAAAGGTAATTTTCTAATTTCGATAACCATTGCTTTTGTTCGGTAATATTTAGTAGTTCTGCTAAAGTTTTGGCATTGGGATTCTTTGCTAATTGTCGTTTCAGGTATTTTTTAAGTTTACTTGGCAGAGCGATTTTTACTATGTTGGATTCGCCCAAATTTCCTGACAGTCCAATGTATACATCATGATTGAAGTAGATGTTTGCGCATTTTCCAAGCCAAATGTCATTGTTTGGAATCAGGCTAAGATTAAGTGTTGACCTTGGATTGTGGTTTATGTAGAGGGAAAGAATTGCTATTGATGCTAGGGCCGGTCGTTCTATAATTCCCATTAGTTCCAGATCGGCCGCCAGAATGGTAGTTGTCTTTTTTAATCTTTTCGGAGCTAGGCGGTCATAAGAATCTTGATTTGCAAAAGATGCAATGGGAGCCACATAAGAGGCCTTGCTTTTTAGATTAACTACCGAAGGTAGAGGCGTATTTGTACTCTTCTTTTCAGATGATGACTTACTGTGGCCTTGATTCTGAGGCTTTTGTTTCTGGGCGTCTTCAGGGTCATTTGCGATCGTTGAAGGAATTTCCAGAAATGGGGCGTTCAGATTTAAAAATGCACTATTCAGTAGTTTTGATGCGAGGGCGGATACATCTTTATTTCGATTTTCTTTAGCTAAGTCTTCTAGAGTTGAGCGAACTAGCGCCGTCTGCGTGCATAGCAGTTCCCAATCGCTATCAGTGTTTTTTCGAGATGCGGATCGCTGTAGGGTAAGTATTTGAGCAGCTGACTTTGTGGAAATGATCTCATTATTCCGTAGGGCTTCCATTACAATCCACCCAATCGATTCCAACACCGATGGAAATAGTTTTCTTTCGCCAATTGTTCCCAGATTTGATAGGGGACCAAAGGTGTCAAGGTTCAGTTCGCGATCTGTTACTGCTGAAAGCGTCGGGTGCCGACTCACGATACTGCAAAGCGCACCGTAAACTACATTAATGTGGCTACTCCAAAGCTCCAATGCAGGGTTCTTTACTGCGCAAATGGAACACCCTTTTGCAACAATGCCTAGAACTGATAGTATTCCCGCTCCATTGGTTGGTACTGCCAGTGAATTGAAAAGGCGCCGGGTAGCATCATGCCGGCCAGCTTTTGAAAGCAGCTCATCAAACCAACTTGCGTAAGTATTTTTGTCCAATTTTCAAACTCCAGGCATACCCAAACCGCAGGCTCAAAATGAGTCTGCTGTAATGCCCCACTGAACGAAGTGGGGAACGCCACACGTATGTGGCTTCCGGCGAATTGCCGGCATTGATGCTTCTCTGGGGGAATCTCCCCCGCAAGCATCTCGGGTCTACCGTCTAAGTTCCCAGTGGGAAAATAGGCGGCTGGAAAGCTAGTGGGTTGGTAAACCTTAGCTTTCCAGCAGAAAAGCATTACTGCTGATCTGCCTGGATGTAACGAAAGCGATGTGGCCTCCGCATCTGCTGAATGGTGACTTCAAATCAACCTACATTTGAGCGTAATTGCGTTCAAATGTGATGCCGGTTACCACCGGTATCTCAACAGTCGGCCCTATGCTAGGACCTCTCCTTCGACACATAAGCAAAAGGAGGCAGTACACCGTTGCTGCTTCTCCAGTTGGGCGGTACGTCTTGCGCCCGACTGGTTATTTAGCTCTAGTGCATTGCTGCTGATAGCTTAACCGAAGGCAGATGAACTTTTTTATTGGAATAACACCGCTCTGGCGACGCTTTGGCAGTGTGTTTCCTGCTAACTCTTTGTAAATCCTGCGTACGCAGGAATACACGTGATGCGCCAACCATTCAGTCAATAAATTCCTGCATTCACAGGAATCAATTGATTGGGAATGCTAGACATGCCATAATTCCTGCATTCATAGGAATATTTATGCAATTGCCTGTTCAAACTGTTGCTGATTTGGGCTTGGCCCTTCGTGCTACTCGTCGCAGTGGCAAGGTCAGACTAGATGACCTCGCACAGATTGCTGGTGTTAGTAAGCAGTTTGTGTCTGATGTCGAGTACGGGAAGCAGACAGTGCAATTGGGATTGGTGCTCAAATTGTTGAGCGAAATGGGCGTTTCAATGTCGTTGGACATCCCTCACGAAGCCCAAGATGAATGGGAGGCGTTATTGGCCAAAGGAGGATTGCCGGCTCATCAGCAGCGTAAAAAGCCTGAAGCAGATCCGACTTACCCTTCGAGTCCAGCAAATAAGTGAATGACGGCGTGCGCACATTAATCACCTATCTAAATAGTCGGCGCGTTGGTGTCCTAAGCGAGGGTAATGACCTATGGCGCTTTGAATACGACGCAGAATGGCTGAATTCTTCAGCGAGTTTCGATTTGGCGCCCGGACTGCAACGGGCCAGCGGTCTGGTGGTGGATGGTGGAAGTAACAGACCGGTGCAATGGTACTTCGACAATTTGCTTCCCGAAGAAACTTTGCGCGAAACCATCTCCAAGGAAGCCGGGTTAAAAGGCGAAGACGCGTTTGCGCTGCTGCAATACCTGGGTGCTGAGTCCACAGGGTCGTTGGTGTTGCTGCCCCAGGATGAAGCGCCGGTCCAGGGTGCTGGTTTGCAGCCTTTGTCGGATTTGGAATTGAGCCGACGAATCCGCGATTTGCCACGTGTTACTTTAAGCAGTGGCGCACCCAAACGGATGTCGGTGGCCGGCGCGCAGCACAAACTGCTAGTTGTCTATCGAGACAACGACTTGTTTGAGCCGGTCGGCTCTGAGCCTTCCACCCATATCCTCAAGCCTGATCACCTCAGCGCCGACTACCCAGCCTCTGTGTTCAATGAATTTTTGACTATGCGGCTTGCCGATGCAGTGGGGCTGCAAGTGCCTGGCGTACACCGCCGCTATGTGCCAGAGCCCGTCTATCTGGTGAACCGTTTCGATCGGTTTTCGGACGAAACAGGAAAAACCCAGCGAAAACACGTCATTGATGCCTGCCAACTTCTCAACAAATCTCGCACCTTCAAAAACACATCGGCAAATTTGCAAACCCTAAAAGAGTGCGTCGAAAAGTGCCGTAACCGGGCAGGTGCCCGATTGGGACTCTTCCGTTGGCTGATTTTCAACCTCATGGTGGCCAATGACGACAATCATCTGAAGAACATTTCGTTTGTCGTGAGTTCTCAGGGGGTAGACTTGGCACCGTCATATGATCTGTTAAGTACCAGCACGTATCACACTAGGGCATTTGCCGACCACCGGGCCACTTGGCCCAACGTGCAAATGATGATCCCGTTGCCGGGTTCGACAACTTTTGGCGATGTCACCAGGTCATCGGTCCTTGCTGCGGCGGAAGTTCTGGGCTTGACGAAGACCATTGGCGAACGCGAATTGGACAAGATGGCGGAATCAATGCCTAAGGCCTTGGCCAATCTGTCGGTCCAGATTCAAGCTGAAAACAAATCTTTGCCCGAATCAGCTCGTGTCTACTTAGGCGGAGAAATTCGGTTGTTGAATACGCTTAAGCACTTGGTCCTGCCGGAGATGCTAAAGCGGTTGGGGGCATAGTCTTAGGCCAAAGGTGGTTGTTGTGACAGAGGCAGCAGAAACTGTGGGCGGAGTGCGGATGTCGCCTTGAATCTGAAAGAAGCGACGTATCTTCCTGTGACATGACTATTGAAACTGTGGGTGGAGAATGTCACTGGTAAAGCGTCAATAACGCAAAGTCGAGGGCTAATAGTCAATAGCTGTTGATCATTGGAAGGCCAGTCAAAACTGCAGTTGTGACAAGTGAATAGTCCAGAAAGGGATTAATCAGCGACATATGTCACAAACCATGAAATTGAAATTTCTTAATCAAATCAATGAGTTAGCTCGAAAAGCACAGATTTATTGCGATAGGAACAGAATGAAACTGTGGGTGCTACTACCCACAGTTTGGGCCTCCGAAGCCAAGGGTCGTGGGTTCGATCCCCGCCAGCCGCACCACCAGAGGAGAAACCGCAAATTCAAGGCTCAAATGAGCAAGAATTTTG
>Ga0364893_10466_pt1 | contig 17006 bp, 21 predicted proteins | sample ExccelJu500001D3_FD_206943 | JGI IMG/M metagenome (GOLD analysis project Ga0364893, IMG submission 206943) | Enriched cells from Trout Bog Lake Hypolimnion, Wisconsin, USA - BchlTB.July16.5000.01.D3 | ecosystem: Environmental > Aquatic > Freshwater > Lake > Hypolimnion/Profundal zone | place: USA...
TGGAGCCTCCAGCCAGCGCCCCTGCCCCGAAGATACCAAGATGACGGTTCAGGAGGCCTTTGAGCAGGAGAAGAGTCACTTAATGGAACTGCCTGCGACCCCGTTTAGTTGCGACGAGCTGCGGGCCGTGTCGGCTGGCAAGACCCCCTACGTGCGCTTCGATCTGAACGACTATTCGATTCCTCACACCCATGTGCAACGCAATCTCACCGTCAGTGCCAACCTCAACGAGGTACGCATTCTGGACGGTCAACAGGTGCTGGCCACCCACCGGCGTTGCTGGGACAAGGGCCAGCAAATCGAGGTCGACGCCCACCTGGAGGAACTGGTTCAACACAAGCGAGCCGGTCGTGCCCACCGCGATACCGACCGCTTGGTGCATGCGATTCCTCAGATCCAGACCCTGCTCAATGAGGCAGCCAAGCGGGGCGAGCCGTTGGGGCGCACCGCCATTCAGTTGCAGGAACTGCTTGATGTGCATGGGCGAACGCAGATGACTGCCGCCGTTGCGGATGCCCTGAGTCGTGGCGTCCCACACCCTAATGCCGTTCGCACGGCATTGGAGCGCCAACGCCAGGCGCAAACGCCACCCCCGCTGGGCGTGGCCCTTCCCGAACATGTGCGTGCCCGTGACATTGCGGTGCGGCCCCACAGCCTGAGTGGCTACGACCAACTCATTGGAGACCAAGACGATGCAAACGACTGATCCATCCACACTCAAACACCGTGCCCAGGCCCTGCAACTCAATGGCCTGCTGTCCAATTGGAGTGCTTGCTGCACAGAGCCCTGGGTGGCCAATCTGTTGGACTGGGAGGAGCAAGAGAATACCCGGCGCTCCATGGAGCGACGCCTACACAGTGCGCACATCGGGCGTTTCAAGCCCTTGACTGATTACGACTGGAGCTGGCCCGAGCAGATTGACCAGGGGGCCGTGAGCGACTTGATGACGCTGCAGTTCCTGCAGAACGCAAGCAATGCCATCCTGGTGGGGCCATCAGGTGTGGGCAAGACCACCATTGCCCAGAACATCGCGCACCAGGCGGTATTGCAGGGGCACACCGTCATCTTCACCACCGCCGGCAAGCTGCTGGGCGAGCTCGCCAGCCTGGACAGTGATTCGGCACTGCGCAGTCGGCTACGTCACTACGCCAGACCTTCACTGTTGGTCATTGACGAAGTGGGATATCTCTCGTATTCCAGCCGCTATGCCGACCTGTTGTTCGAGCTGGTCAGCCGCCGCCACGAGCAAAAAAGCACGCTGCTGACGACCAACAAATCGTTTACCGACTGGAACGAAGTGTTCCCCAACGCAGCCTGCGTGGTTGCACTGGTGGACCGGCTGGTTCACCACGCCGAGATCGTTGGCATCAAGGGGGAGTCGTACAGGCAAAAGGAGGCACAAGAACATGCCAAGGCACGCGCGGGCAAACGCAAAACTTCGAAGGGGACGACATGAAGAAATGGCATCAACCCTCAGGGCTCTCAAGGGGACTGCCCTTCAAAGTGGACGCCAACTGGACGCCAGAGCAGGCAATGGCGGTGTGGGAGTTGCTTGATGACCTGCGAGATCGCGTCGGGACCCATTACGGACTGGCCTTACAGAAGCTCATGCGTGACCAGCGCGTTACCCATCAACAGCTTGACAACTTTGACCAAGAACTGCCGTTCTGAATAACGACGCACTGCCAACCCTATCAACAACCAGGGGCCCCTCACGGGGCCCTATCTATTGGTGACGCCGCAAGCACCGGAATTGGCCACCAGAATCCGACACCATAAATGGCCGCCAGATTCGGCCACCAATTTACGCCGCCAAATACGGCAGCCGGATTTCTACGGTTATAGAGCACCGCTAACACCCTGAGATAGATACGCAAGACCTTGGTGTACGCCCTATGCAGGGCCCTATATTTTCAAGACAATACCGTGCCGGTCGAAACCGTTTGGCCGGTTCAACAAAATCCAAGGAAATCTGAACAATGGCAACTGCAAAGAAGGCGGCTCCCAAGGCTGCAAAGACCACCAAGGCAATCGCGGCTCCTGCAAAGGCGGCCAAAGCAGTAAAAGTCGCTGCAAAAGCACCGGCTACGAAGTCAGCGAAACCCGCTGCTAAAGCTCCCGCCAAAAATGGTGTTGTCTCCAAGGTTGCTAAGGCCATCGCCAAGTTGGCTGCCAAGATCGCAACCCTGACCGGTCGCAAGAACAAAATCTCTGATGACATCAAGGCCTTGAAAGATCAGCGCGCCGCTCTGAAGGCACCGGCTGCTCCAGTGGCCGCTCCTGTTGCCGCAGCTCCCAAAGCCAAGCGTGCTCCAGCCAAAAAGGCTGCTGCACCTGTTGCAGCTCCGGTCGTTGCGGCAGCGGCTCCAGCTGCAGCGCCCAAAGCCAAACGTGCACCTGCCAAGAAGGCCGCCGCCAAAGCTGCGTAATTCGATTTGCGGTTCTGCCGCTTAATCGTGAAGGGCCCTCAATGCGGGGCCCTTTTTCATGGGCCGGACTGTTCCACAATGCAACCCATGATGACAAATGCCACCTGCGAAAAGCTAATTGAAGTCCTGACCGATGGCATCACGGACCAAATCCGCATTGGCGCCGAGGAGCTCGCATCAAGCGTTGACCTGGATGATGGCCAGGAACTCACCTGGTTGGCCTCGTCTTTTATTGACGGCGCACTGGTGCACATCTTCTTCTGTGAGTCGGATGGTGAGGACGAGCAGTTCATCAACACACTGCATGCTGATGGTGGGCAGCTCATTGGCTTCACCGGCCCCTTCCTGTCGTACGCCGAGGCCAAGCGCGATGCAGGCCCAGCGCCAGAAGGGTGGACTGAGGTTTAGCCCGGTAACAAGGGTTGCCCGGCAATGGGCACATCGCTCAGCCTTCCAGATCGCGGCTCTTGTCAACGATTTGCAGCTTGAACTGAAATCCTTCAAAGGTAAGCAGCATCTCGCCGAACTGCTCCCATGAGACTTCCCGCCCATCAATCACCAGCACGGGTTGACGCGTTGGCCCATACAAATCAGATTCGTCTGATAGGTCGGACTCAATCGCTCCTTTGACCTCCATGTTTTTGACCTGCAGTCCGTGCTTGGTGTCTTCTAGATACTTCGTGGCCAAGGTGGCTCGGATTCTCTTCACCAAGCGCCCTAATTGCGTGAACCTGTCTTCATCTGGAGTACCTATCAGCTGAAACTTGTAGCCAGTAGGCTCGCCCTCTTTCAGCTCAAATGCTTCGAGTGTCACGATGTCGCCCAGAAGCCTCGTGTGGAAATGGAACTGGTGGATTACGCCGTCGGCGCCCGTAATTGAAATCGGATCGATCAGGTGGTTGTCGAAATCCTCCAGGCCGACGCGCTCAGCAACATCGGCGTTGAAGCACTGGCCACAAAGCACCAAAGTCCCGGCATCAGTGGTGTAGTTGGTGCAGTTGTGGTGGGGTGTCAATTTGCCACAGCGATCGCATGGATTTGAATTCATTTACCGGTCTTTTTTGACTTGTGCCGTGATTTGCTGCCTGCGCTTTGGGTGTAGCCAATGCAGTTCACCATGTTCACAGCAGCCAGCATGACATACCGGTCGGAATCTTCAGGTGTCACACGCTTCAACCAATTCGCGGTTTCCACCTGTACGTAGGCAAGCAAGGCCTGCTCGGGATGAGCGGCGATAAACTGAATGATGAGTTCATGGGTTTGCTCAGGGTCCAGGTCTATGCCGAATTTGACACTCTCGACATAGCGGTCCATGCACGCCTCGACATCATCATCCGTGATCTCGGGCCATTGCAGACCAGATTCCTTCATGGCCAGAAAGCAGACGAACAAGATGTTGAGCAAGAACTCCATCTTTTCATAGGAGACCCCGAATTGCTTTTGTACAAGGAACGATGCGAAAAGTGCCTGCTGGTCTCGCACGATCTCTTCGGCAAGTTGCTCTTTTTGAGCCAGGCTCATTTTTTCCATTTTCACAACGGCCAGGCCTACGTGCTTTAGAGAAATTTTTCCCCTGCACGTATCCGCTGTGGTTGGTATTCGTTTGGACATTGGGGTCAAGAAAATGCCGCCGTTGTACGGCATTCAGATTGGGGGATGTCAGCTGCAATGAGCGCCGACAAAGCTCAGGAAACGCTTTCCAGATCCTCAGGCCAAACTTGCCAACGCAGCTCCGGCTTTTCCAGCCAGGGTTCGTTTTGCTTGGCCACCACGACCATACCGGCGGTTACGGCCGCAACGTCAAGTCGAACGAGACCGTCCAGGCCGCCGCGCTCGCGCCACATACCGGGTAGAGCATTGGGAAGTTGTGCGTTGGTTTGTTCCATGGCCAGATGTTACCGCTGTCAATGGACTTGTGGCGCAAGGCGACCGACATGGAAGTTGACCTTGCACCAGCCATTCGCAGCCATGTCCTGTCTCGCCGCGGCCCCCTGCTTGAGGGCTTCGTGAAGGTTGCCACGAACTGGCTGACCTTGCTGAGCTACGCCACCGCAACCGGCGACGACCTGGTAGAGCTGGAGGCCTTGCGGGTAGAGATCGCCTCATTCAGGACTTGGGCGGAGACTGGAATCGTCGAACTGACCAAGCTTGCCGAAGAGTAGCTTGCCCATGCATTCCTGAAGTTCGACACTCCATCAGCCACAACTTGCTGAAAGTTCTGCCAGGGTAATCATCAGCAAGTGGGTATCAAGCGGTGATGGATCGAAACCGACTTTTTCATAGAACGCCTTGGCATCGTCAGTCAAGGCATGAACTGTCATTCCACGAATGCCAATGGCATCGGCCGCTTGGAGCACTCGCAGACCAGCATCACGTACCAGGGCGCGACCATACCCTTTGCCATGCAAGGAACGGTCAACGGCCAAGCGACCCAAAATCACTACGGGGATTGGGTCTGGCATGTTGCGGTGAAGCTTTCCAGTGGCCTGGGCTACGGTGACAGCACCTGAGGCGAGTGCGTAGTAAGCAACTACCCGCAACTCATCGCAGACTACGAAAGTTCGGGATGCACCCTGAATTTGATTTTTAAGGCTCCTGCGTTTTAACCAATCATCCAGACTGTCCACACCGCAGAAAAACCCATCCGTCACATGATCCGCTGTCAACGGCATCGGTGCCGTTAACTTCATTCGCGTTCCCAAGGGGCGGGTGCGGTCATGGTCTTAACCAAACGTGCATTCGGTTTGGGTGGCATGTCCAATCGGGCCTGGAATTGCTTGAAGGCTTGCGGACTAACCGACATGATTACTTGATCAAAGAGCGCCTCTTCAGCTGCAACGCGAGCCGAGTCCAAAATGAAATCAGTACGATTTTTGCCGCGCGACTTCGCAGCACGATCAATCAAATCGCGGACTTCAGGTTTGATGCGAATGTTCAGGGTTTCGCGCTTGGCCTCAGGAACTGCGTGCATTTGGATTTCTCCTTGGATGAGCTGCGACTTTACCACTCCGTAATGACAATGTCATTAGGTTGGGTTTCGCAGCCTATCAGACCACCCTCCTTTTCATCCCCTGCACCGCCTTGATCTTTCTGGCCAGCTCCTGCGTTGAGTGGATCGATGTCGTGTCAATCGAAGCGTGCCCGGCCAGCTCACCAAACTTGGCGAATAGCTTGGTGGTCCTGTTTAAAACTCGCTATCCAAAATAGCCGCGACATCCTGCTGCTGACCGAGCAATCGTACGAAATCAAGATGGGATGGGTGTTCGATGTACAGCCAAAGCAAGGGAAATCCTGTCAGTCTCCAGGTGCGCAGGTTCTCGATCTCCAGTTCCTTGCCAAGTGTTGGCGAACCCAGGCCCGGGTTTTGTTCGAGAAGGCGCAGGGAACTTTCTGCAACAGTTCGAAGTTGCAGTGCAACCTTTTCCGTGGCCTCACGCCGGTAATACGCCAACTGGTGCCGCAAGTCGTATCTTGCCTTCTCGCGTAGAAGAGCAGCTTTCAAGCTTGGGCCTTACCGCGAGCAACCGCTTCCATGTCCGCCCAGTCTGCGGAGCTCATGGGTGTGGCGGAACCTGATGCAAGTCCTTCGGCCACCAGATCCCGAAGGCGACGCTTGGCTTGTTCGCGCTGATCAATGCGTACCAAGTCCCGGATGTATTCCGAGCGATTGCCGTATCCGCCGGTGGCCACCCGGTTGTCGATGTATTCAACGATGGGCTCTGGAATGGCGAAAGAGATTGTGTTGGCCATGATCTTGGTTTCCTGCTGTTATGGGAATGCTGACGGCAAAGACAACAGTTGTCAACTTTACCGCAATCAAGCAACCACCCTTCTCCTCATCCCCTGCACCGCCTTGATCTTTCTGGCCAGTTCCTGCGTTGAGTAGATCGATGTCGTGTCAATGGATGCGTGCCCGGCCAGTTCTGAGGCCACCTCAATCGGAACCCCATCGACCAGGGCCTGGCGCACAAAGGTGTGGCGCATCCAGTGAGTTGATGCCTTCTCGAATCGACGTGAGTCCAGGCCCACCACTTCGGCCGTCTTTGCCGCCTGGCGGAAGAACCGCTTTAGCACGGCGTAAATGCCAGCGTCAGACAGAGCGGTTCCAGCACTTCCTTGTGAGCCGATTACCAACTCACCGCCCTGCCCTCTGCTCCACTTCGCAACTGAGGCGTGCAGGGTTCGGATGAGTGGCAGGTTGGCCTGATCTTCGCGTGCGAGATCCTCTTCCAAGAAATCGCCACCGTGCAAGCCCAGCAGCCGCACCACATCCGGATTCAGTGGAACCTCGCGCGTCTTGTTGCGCTTACCCGTGACGGTCAATATCCAGGTCTCAGGCAAGTCCGCCAAGGTCTCCAGCCTCAAGTCCTTGTGCGTGGCGTTGGCCAGCTCTTCCAGGCGGATGCCCGATGTGACCAACAATTCCAGAATGCATTTCAGGCGCAATGTCTCGGGCCCGGCCGGCATAGCGTCCATACAGGCCAGTACGTGTGACCACTCTGCTTCAGTGAACGACCGTCTGATGTCCATCTTGGTAGCCGGAAGATCAAAGCTCTTCATGACCGACCTGAACGGGTTGGCCACCAGATAGCCCGCATCCACCAGGCCACCGTAAAGCGTTTGCAGGATCACCAGCGCCTGCTTTTGAGAGGCAGGGCTTGGTTGTGTGCGAAAGGCCCGCCAAGCCGGGTCTGTACGATTCAATGGAATCTTCTGGATCCACGTTGCAGGCACGTCTTGCAGGAAGGCTCGGTACTTCTGCACATCAGGGGCGTTCACGCTGGACAGAGGCTTGCGAAGTTCCTGCGCACACCACATCAGGAAACGTTCGGCTTCCTTCCTGTAGCTGCGTTGCGTGGATGGCTTCTCGGCGTATCGGCTCAGCCACATGTCCACGGCTTCCAGATCGTTCTTCGCGCCCAAGGTATTGGCCATGTGCGAACGGAAGTCTCCCCGCTCGCCGGCCAATTCTGGTGTTGCCTGCATCCGGACTAGCCCACTCGTGACCAATGTGCCAGCTCCGAACTGGCTCAAGCCTTGGTTGGTGCCGGCAACTGGAACAAGAGACGCCACCCGCAGCTCTTGCTTTGACTTGGGCTCATGGACCCTGCCCGAGATCGCCAGGTTCAGGTGGTCCTGCTCCAGGACAAGCCATTGCAGAACTTGCTTGGCGCGCAACACGCCAAAGCCCTTGAGCTGGGAATGCCAGCGGTAGCCGTACACATTGATGAATCGCACCAGGTCGCCAAGTGTGAGTAGGCCCGCGTTTCGCATGACCTTTACCACCGGTTTGGCAAACCAGGACTCCAGCCGATCCGCTGCTGTGGGTATCTCGGAGAGCACCGTCTCCAGGTAGTTCAGCGCCCTCACCCGCTCGGCCACAACGTCTTTGAGACCAGCGCCGGCTTCCTGCGCATCGGCGTTGTCCAGACCGAATGCCGCTTTGTATTCGGCCAACAGGTCAGCCTCGCTCCACATGTCAGGGTCCATGCCCTCGGCCTCAACCCATTCATCCAACGAGGGAAGCTGTACCGCTTGTTTGGGCTTGGCGTCCGACCTCAGCAGGTCCAGCAGGTTCGTGATCTTGGCGCCGCCGACAAGGGTTGCATCAAACTGGCGGCCCGCTTCGATGATCTGTTTGAGCAAGGCATCGCGCCTGTTCTGCACAAATCGCAAATCGGTGGTGGTCTCGGCCCAGGCCATGTATCGCGCAAAGGAATCCGCCAGATCGAGACCGAGGATGCTAGAGCGCACGAAGGCGAAGTGATGCACGCCCAAGGCTCGGGCGTCCTGCATGACCTTGGCGGTCGATCCTTTGGGGCGGCCTGGTTTGCGCCTGGGCGCAAGGTCGCTATGGAACAGGGGATTGACTGCAAGACTTTCCAAGCAAATGCTCCTTTTTCGAAATTACTTGGAAAGGCTTTGAAGACCCCATTGCTGGATCACCGCACCAACCCGAGAAAGCCCATCTGGCAACAAGCTTCCAAGGTCCGCTTTGCCCCAGCGCAGTGCATCGATGCAGAGCAGCATGTCGTCGCTGATGCACACATCCAGCGCACGCAGTTCAAATAAGTCAAACGGGTAATCCGCTCCACTGTGTGTGGCGGCCAGGAACAACGCGACCCGTCTGGCTTGGCGTAGAAGAAGGTAATTGTGCCACCGCAGCAATCTGCGTTTTCCCCAGCTACAACCAATAGGCAGTGACACATTTACCCTCGAAGTCTGCGAGGGTAAATGTGTCACTTTGTATTAGCGGCAGGCAAATGTGTCACTTCGCAGCTTTAAAAACTGCTGGCGTGCCTAAGCTTTTGAAATCATGAGAGATTTCTCTGACGCCCCTACCCCACTGGCCATCACCCGCCCGCGGGCGGCGCCCGGATGATCGAAGCGCGCAGTCCAAAGCTTGGCAGATTGGTTCAACACTACGATCAAGCCAGTTTTCAGCAGTGGATACGCCTCGAAACAGACCCCAGCGTTTCGACATTTTGCGAACGGCCAGCTCGCATCGGCGCCGACCCCACGTCCCCACTCATCAGCTATTGGGTGTCGCGTAAACAGGCACAAGAATTTGTGATGCTGGTCACTGCCGAGAGGCCGGCCGATCTACCCAATGAACACGATAGGAAGCCGCTTCGTGTCGTCACATCACCAGAATTGGCGGCGGCCTCCATGTGGATCGACAACTGGCAACGCATGCTCCCAGTGATCAATTGCTCCTCCAGCCTGCTGACCCCTGCGTTGAAGAAGTCAGTCCTTGCGCTCTGCAACACGTCCATCACGCTTTTGGCCATGGAACGTGAATTGGCCAACACACAACCCATGCTGGTTCGCGCCGCCGTTTTTGATCTCCTGCGAACCGGCGGTCTCGCTGCGCCATTGCTGCATACTCATAAGTTGAGCCTGCACACCGTGTTGGAGCCGATCCAATGAAGCAACACCGCAACGAGATCACCACGGCAGACCTTGCCACATGGCCCGAGTTCAATTCGACTGCATTGGCCCCCAGTGATCGCACGGTCTTCACCAAGCGCCGCACAGCGATTGAACTTTACGCGGGCGGAGAGACAATCAAACAGATTGAAACGCGAACACAGGTCGACCGCCGCCAATTGTACCGACTGATGGAGCGCTGCACGGATACACATGCTGATGGGCGGCCATTCGGATTTCGTGCCCTGGTTCGCTACGCCCGGGTGGCTGGCTATGAGCGTGTGCGTCCCTTCAAGGCCGTCAGTGAAAGTGGATTTGGCGCGGCGGCCGGTGCCTTCGGGCTGTTGCTGCAGGCCCATCCCGAATTGATCCTGTGGCTCAAGGAGCAGGTCAAGCGCAAACGCATCACTGTCCACCAGATCAGCACGGACGGAAAGCTACGCACCCGACTTGGCAATCTCAAACATGTCCACGCTGGCTTTCTTAGCGAGTGTCGCAAGTTGCATATCGGTGCCAGCGAGTACCCATTCAACACCGAGCGCACAGCCATTCGCGCCCTGTCAGCGGCCTTGCGTGCCGAGAGCCTGCTCAGCTATGGTCGCGCAGCGCATTTGGCAGGCGCCAGTCATTTGAAAGGACTGCCCGCCGATGCGGATCAACTGGCGGCACCGGCGGCGACGCAATTCCTCGATGTCGTCGAATTTGATGGTCACCGCCTCGATCTTCGTCTCAAGGTCGTCGTCAAGGATCCATTGGGCTTTGAGCAGCAATTCGAGATCGAACGGATCTGGCTGTTGGTCATCATCGACGTGTGGAGCCGTGCCGTTTTGGGCTACCACGTTTCGCTCAATCGCGAGTACAGCCGCTACGACGTGATCCGCACCATTGAGGCAGCTTTGGAGCCGCATCGCTCAATGACTTTTACCCTGCCAGGCGTAGGCTACGGTGCCTTGGGTGGATTTCCTTCGGGCAAGCTACCCGAACTGGGCTACGCCACCTGGCAATGGTTCAAGCTCGACAATGCCAAGGCCAACCTCTCAAAGGATGTACGTCATGCACTGGGCGAATTCATTGGCTGCATGGTTGATGCTGGACCGCCACACACGCCCGACGACAGGCCCTACATCGAACGCTTCTTCGGCTCCATTGCCGCTAACCTGTCAAGCCGCCTGCCGGGCCATACCGGCTCCCACCCCAAAGATATCCGGCGCGCCTTGTCTGACACCAAGGGAAATGCCAGGCTGCATGTCTCGCTGAGCGAAATCGAGGAGTTGCTGGAGGCCACCATGGCCGTCTACAACGCCTCCCCTCACGACGGCCTGAACGGTCGCACACCGCTTGAAGCCGTCGAGCATTCCATTCGCACGCGCGGCGCCATGCTCAATTGGCTGCCAGATGCAAAGCGGCGCACGCTGTGTCTGATGCAAACTCCCAAGCGGGTCATTGTGCGTGGCTATCTCCATCAGGGGCAGCGACCACACATCAACTTTTATGGCGTGCGCTACACCAATGCGACGCTGGCAAGCACAGCCACCTTCCTTGGCCAAGAGCTACACCTGTACTACAACAGTCAAGACCTGCGCACGGTACGCGCGTTTGCAGCCTCCGGGGCAGAGTTGGGCGTGCTGACTGCACAAGGTGCATGGGGTGTCATCGCGCATGACCTCAAACTACGCCAAGAGATCATCAAGTTGCGTGGACGCAAGAAGCTCGCCAGCGCCATCAGCCATGAATTCATGCAGAAATTCATTGACGAGAAGTTCGCCAAGGCCAAAGGCACTCGCCGCGCGGCCAGCAACCTGGCGCAGACGCTGCAAACCCTCGCCGGAGCGCCGACCAGCTTGAGCAGCACGATGGCGGCTGCATCAGCAACAGAACCATCGCAGCACACGACGGACGTCAACCAAGCGCCGCCACCACTGCGCATAGAACCCCAACGCTTGAGCATTGGGACGGGCTACGCAGGGTCGATCTGGCCAACGTAGCAAAGTGCATTCCGAGTATTGCCACACCACACATTCTGACGCCCTTCTTGCCACTACTCTTTGGAGGAGCCTGATCATGTCAAGCAAAAAGGCCACGCCGGCCAGCCTTCCTAACCCTGTGCCAAGCGGCACCGTTCCCAACAGCGTGCGTCCCATTGATCCAACGCTGCATCCGATTGAGACCGGCAACTACCGCATTGCCACCCCCGCCATCCAGTCTTTCTATGAACTCATCTGTCGGTGCCTGCGCTATCGCATCACCGGCGCCCTCGCCTACGGTCCACCCCGAATCGGAAAGACGCGCGCCATTGAATACCTACGGCTGCTCCTGTGCGAGACCCACCCCAAGATCACCACCTACCACGCACAGGCGGAACATAAACCGCGCCACGCAGAGGGACCTTTCCTCGCCAATCTGTTGGAAGCCGTGGGATATCCCGAACCTGATACTGGCGGCAATCCAACCAAGCGCATGCGACTGATCTCCAAGATCAGGGAGGCTTGCTCACGCAATGGCAGCGGCACCGTCATCCTTTTTTGCGATGAGGCGCAACGTTATGACGAAAACGAATACGAGTGGCTACGTGATGTGCATGACCATCTGGACCGGATACAGATCCGCTTGTTCACCTTTTTGGTGGGGCAGCAAGAGCTGCTGGCCGTCAAAACAGCCTTGCAGCACGCGCGCAAGACACAGATCGTGGCGCGGCTGATGGTTGAAGAACTGCCGTTTCACGGGGTGCGTAATGTCAATGATGTGGCAACCTGTCTGGCGGGCTATGACAAGACCTGTTTTCCGCGCGCCAGCGATTGGAGCTTCACGCGCTTCTATTTGCGGCAAGCAGTGGCCAACGGGTATCACCTGGGCGATGACTCCGCTCTGCTTTGGAACGCGTTTGCGGCCCTGCACCACAAGCACGGACTGCCCGGTGAGTTGGAGATTCCGATGGACTCCTTTGCCCGAGCCGTTGAAATCGTGCTCAAGGAAGGCGAGCAGCGGGATGCGTCAAACTTCCGACCGGAGGTAGCCCTGTGGAATTTGGCGGTACGCAGTTGTGGGTATGTGCAGGCACGCCAGGCTGTCAGCAGTGAGCTGCTCGCGACGACGCCGTGAGAGCAACCGGTGTCGACTTCGTTCTACCCCATCTTGACATTCGAGGACGGAAAACTCAGTCCCAGCATGGGATACCTGTTCAAGCGCCAATGGCTTGATCCCTGTGAGTCCGTGGTTTCCATTCTTTGGAAATTCGCACAGATGAATCGACTGCCCGGTCATATGGTGGTGGCTCACGTGGCCAAACGCCAGATCGATCCCTATGAAGGTTTTGCGGCTACTGCGGCCGAGCTCGACATCCGCCTGACGGCCGGCTCTCTTGGACTGAGTCAGCAGACCATTCGGTTTGCCATGCAGGGGCCGCTACTGCGCCGCGGGTGGTGTTCCCAGTTGCGCTTCTGTCCACGTTGCATGTCCCGTGGGTATCACAGCGTGGTTCACCAGTTTGGCAGCGTGCCCTATTGCCCGGTGCATGGTTGTTGTCTGGAGACCAAGTGCCGTAGTTGCGGTGCCGTCAGCGAGTACTTCATCAAGGCAAGCGTGCTCGACGCGCCCTTCAGATGTCCCAATTGCCGCCGCAACTACGGCAATAAGTCGGCAAGCTTTGTGCATCGCATTCCGTGGCTGCCGCGAGATAGGGCCGCCATCTTTCGGACCTTCATCGGCTGAAAAATCGCAGAAAACAAGGGTTTTGCAGGCCTGGGACGGTGACACATTTACCCTCCGAGGCAGATTGCGGTGACACAATTACCGTCACAAACCCTGAAAAACCAGCAACCATGCGGGTTAGCGGGCGTTTTGCATCCGGGTCAAAGAGGCGTTGACACATTTACCCTCGCAAAATTGACAGATTCACCTTCTCCTACGATTCATGCCCAAAAATACCAGTGCTTCCATTGGTAAACACAGGAACGTTTTGTTGAAAAACATAGGAACGTTTTCATGAAAATGGAGCTACAAATGGAAGGTGCATTTTTACCGGGTATTTTATCGCATTGAGATTATAGGGATAATCATGACGTACTCACAGACCTATTAAATCCCGAAAGCCGCCAAAATCCCTGGAAATGCAGCTTTTGACCGTGGGCCCAGCTCCAGGCGATTTAAAGGCGCTCAGGACGCGCGACGTCAGTTGGCGCACTCTGCCCCTCAAACGCCACTTTCAGGGCTCCACAGGCAATCTAAAGCCCTCTGCCACCCCTGCCCCGCAGGGATTTACATCGCTGTTTTGAGGCAGCTACAGCCAATACGGCCAGATCAGGCTGCTCTCCAGGCGAATCAACACCCGTTTAAAGGGTATTTGACTTTTACCTGTTAAACAAGTAAATTAGAAATACCCTTATTACGGATATATACGGACTTCCCTGCCCCACCAACAACTTACCTCTATGCAACAAATCATCTCTCTTGCCGACCAGTTCACACCCATTCTGCAGGCCGCCCGCAAGGCCACAGGCTTGAGTCAGACCGAGCTGGCCCAGCGCCTGGGCTTGAGCCAAAGCCGCATGTCAGTGATGGAGCTAGATCCCTCGTCCATCGCGCTGGATCAGCTGCTCAGACTGTGCGCCGCGCTTCAACTCGAAATCGTGGTCCAGACCAAGGCACCACCGGCTCCAGCTGCGTCCACAACTGCCACGGCGGAGTGGTAGATCATGGGTCGCCCCTCCCACACCCGCGCTCTTTCGGTCTGGACCAACGGACAACGGGTGGGTCTGTGGACGTTCAACCGTCGCGCAGAACATGCGTTCCAGTACGACCCAACATGGATGGCTGATGCCGTCGCACGCCCACTCTCGCTCTCACTGCCCTTCACGGGCGAGCAGGCGATTCGGGACGATCGGGTGCGCAACTTCTTTGACAACCTGCTGCCCGATAGCGAGGCCATTCGTCTGCGCATCGCCAGTCGATTTAAGACTGAGAGCTCCGAGGCCTTTGATTTGCTGCAGGCGATTGGGCGGGACTGCGTGGGAGCAATACAGCTCCTGGGCGCCGACGAAATACCCCAGAACGTCCAGTGCATCATGGGCACGCCACTGTCTGAGGCAGACATCGAAGCGCTGCTCATTCAGACCACCCGCAGCGGGCCACTGTCCAACCTGGAAGACCAGGAGGACCTGCGCATTTCGCTTGCCGGTGCCCAGGAGAAGACCGCCCTGCTCTTTCACAATGGCCATTGGATGCGGCCCCATGGTTCAACTCCCACCACCCATATTCTGAAACTGCCCCTTGGCCTGGTGGGCCACCGTCAGGCGGACTTCAGCACCTCGGTGGAGAACGAGTGGCTGTGCATGACCCTGCTTTCAGCCTTTGGGCTGCCGGTCGCAAAAACCGAGATACTTCGGTTTGGCAGCCAAAAGGTGCTCTCAGTCGAACGCTTTGACCGCCAGTTGCACTCTAGTGGCGACTGGCTCATGCGACTGCCCCAGGAGGATTTTTGTCAGGTCAAGGGCCTGTCCTCACACCTCAAATACGAGGCCGATGGTGGACCCGGAATAGCCGATCTGGCTACCGTGCTGCAGGGCTCCGTTCATGTCGAAAAGGATCTCACCACTCTGCTTACCTCCCAATTGCTATTCTGGATGCTGGCCGCGCCCGACGGCCACGCCAAGAACTTCAGCATACGTATCCTGCCCCAAGGCCGCTACGCACTCACGCCGCTCTATGACGTGATGTCAATCTGGCCTGTAGAAGGCAATGGTCCAAACCAGTTCTCGATGTTCAAGGCCAAGATGGCGATGGCCGTTTTGGGCAAGAACAAGCATTACCATTTCAAAGACATTCAGCGTCGGCACTTCAACCACATGGCGGCCAGATACTTCAACCGCAGAGATGCTGAAGTAGTGTTGGCGTCTGTACTTGAGCAAGTTCCAAATGTGATCAAGGCAGTTGGCCAAAGCTTACCCGAAGGCTTTCCCTTGAAGCTGGCCGATTCCATATTTACTGGCTTGCAAGGCTCTGTTCAGCGACTAACTGCAATGGCAAAGGCCTGAGCACAACCTCGCGCATGACTCTCTGCAAATGAACTACGCCGCCCCATAAGGGCGGTGCATCAAGGTGACGGGAACCATACAGCTCACGGACGTTCGCCTGCTAGGAGAACACCCCAAGGGGCGGGGAACTTTCCCGGCCTGATTCAAACCCTAGGTCGTCGGGTCTGATCTGGGCGTTCGCAAGGCGCGCACCATGCGCCTCAATCACCGATCACGACGCGGGCGCAGTAAATTTGGGTCCGCCGCGCCACCTTCAATCCAGTGTGCCGTCCACCGGCACTGAATATCCAATGGTGCAATGAAAGCTTCCAGAACAGGCTTTGGCAAACGCGTGATGCTAATTTCTATCGTTACGATGCTCAACTGAAGATACAAGCCCCCGGGCAATTTGCGCTCCGAACCAAACAGTCCTTCACCCATACATCAAACCTTGCTCAGAAGGGCGCCAATTCGCGCGCAACCAGTTCTCGCAATCCATCTCTTTGAAGCGATGCTTGTCGTCAATTGGCTTTTGTGAGTTCCAGCGGGAGTCCCTATCACTTGGCAACCGCATTTATGGAACGTCGGTGTAGGGAAAGATTCTCGAATGTGGATGCGCCGGGCCTAGCCAGGCTGGAAGCCAGCTCGGCAGAAGTGAGCGGAGAGTGTGGCCGGTTGGCGAAATGCAGCTTTGGGTGCCAATGCCCTGCCCTGCTCGCTGCCGCGTTGAAAACTCGAAGCGGCGGCATCCCTGATTCTTCTCACACATCTCACAAGGAGAAAACCCGCAAGGGCATTCGTATCTGTGGTGTTTCAGGGCGCCATGCAGGGTGTTGTTTGAAACAACACCCTGTACCATTTCAAGAAATGAGCGCTTTTATCGCCTTTTCAACAGTCTTCATCTGGCTTGTGTCCAGTCCGACCAGGCTGATTTCAAACGATTTGTTCTTTGGATTGAAGCAGATTTTCCCTGTTCTACCGCCAGCCCCCTTGACCGACACCGGCTCTGGGACTGAGGTGTTGTTTGAAACAACACCCTCCCCGATCAGCTCTTTGAAGACGAGTCCGGCGGATGGTTTAGGGTCCATTTTTGCGAGCGCCGCTGCCCGGCTCAGAACAACATCTGGATCCTTCTGCAGCGCAACTGATAGATTGGTTGACCATGCCTGCTGAAGGTCAAGAGGAGACGAAAACGCGGCCAGGACCTGGGCCGGCAACCGGGCCAAGGTTATGGCTTTGCTCGCATTCCCGACATCGACTCCCAGCGCCTCAGCCATCTTGCGCAGGGACGAAAACAGCCCTTCGTCTAACGCACGGGCGTACATAACGCCCTGCTCAAAAGGTCGAAGATCCGCCCGTTGCCGATTCTCACGGTCCATCTGGGCAAATAGATCGATATCGGTCAGTTCTTCAATGACAGCGAGCACAGGAAGCCCCAGCTCCAGGCATGCACGGTGACGACGGTGGCCGAATACGATTTCAAACTCCCCAGGCACCCCGGGCCACGGTCGAACCTTGATCGCCTGCACGTTGCCACCAGCCGAATCGATCTCAAGCTTCAGGCTCTCAAAATCGCTAGTCATGAAAGACGCTTCGCTGCGGTTTGCCCAGCGGCTTGGGTGGACCAGTTTCGCATCC
>Ga0364893_10434_pt1 | contig 16992 bp, 16 predicted proteins | sample ExccelJu500001D3_FD_206943 | JGI IMG/M metagenome (GOLD analysis project Ga0364893, IMG submission 206943) | Enriched cells from Trout Bog Lake Hypolimnion, Wisconsin, USA - BchlTB.July16.5000.01.D3 | ecosystem: Environmental > Aquatic > Freshwater > Lake > Hypolimnion/Profundal zone | place: USA...
CGAAAAGCGCTTTCGATGATGTTGCAATGCCCTCCGCGGCGGCAGACGAAGCTCGATGTGCGACGCGAAATGCATCCAAAGTGAGTTCAAGAAGATGCGATTGCGGACTTGCCTGAAGTTCCTGCTCTCCCATGACAATGTCCCCTTGGTAAGAATGGAATGCGGGAAATGCTGAGAGGCCACCCGGACTCGATGCGTGGGTAACCTCTCAAGCCCCCAATGACATTACCTACACCCTATTCGCCTTCGGTTTCGATTCTATGAGCGCCAGGTAAACATCTTGTGAATTCCTTCGAGCGGAGTTAATCAGGATTGCTACGCGCTTCCGGAATGGAGAAGACGAATGTAGAGCCATGATGCAATTCGCTTTCCACTGTTATGCTGCCGCCGTGCGCCAGCATAATGTGCTTGGCAATTGAAAGTCCCAATCCCGTGCCTCCGCTTTCGCGAGATCGGGCTTTGTCCACGCGGTAGAAGCGCTCGAAGAGCCTTGGCAGATGCTCACTCGCGATCCCCGGTCCAAAGTCCCGCACATAGAATTGTACGAAACCTTCCACGTCGTGTGCGCCAATCAGGATGCGCCCACCTTGCGACGCATACTTACACGCGTTGTAGATCAAATTGGAGAATACCTGCAGCACGGCATCGCGGTCCGCCGAAACCAGTTTCAATGCCTCGTTTACTACATCCAATTTCATGCCGGAATCGGCGAAATGATCACTAAAATAGTCCGCGGCGTCACGCAGCAATTCAGCAGCCGAGAGCGCGCGCAGTTGCAGTTTCTTGTCGCCGGATTCTACCCGCGCAAGGACTAGCAAGTCCTCAGTTAACACGGTCATACGTGAAGCATTCTTGCGAATTATCTCCAGAAACTCCCGCTGGGTCTCCTCCGCAACCACTCCATCGAGCAGTGTCTCGGCGTAGCCCTGGATTGAGGTTAGTGGAGTGCGCAACTCGTGAGAAACATTGGCAATGAAATCGCGGCGCGTCTTCTCGATGCTTTCGACGTCGGTGAGATCATGCAGGACTGCGACCAATCCACCTGAAGGCATGGGTGCTACTGTCGCCGCAAAAACCCGTCCGGGCACAAAGGTCTTGACGCGCACGGTGACCAGTTTGCGGTTCTTTGCCGCCTCCTGCACGGCGGATAGAAAATCCGGGTCGCGCACGGTCTGTACTAGGGGTTGTCCAAGTCGAACTCCGGTGGGCGTGAGCAACTCCATTCGCCGGTTCGCCCACTGGGCACGGCCGTCGCGGGCGATGGCAATCACCGGCTCCTGCATACTGTTCAGCACGGCCTCCAGTTTGCTGCGGCTCTCTTCCACTTCTTGAAAGCTTGTTTGAAGTTTGCGCGCAGTAACATCCAACGCGCTGGCCACGCGGCCGATCTCATCATTCTGATACTCATCCAGGCGAACCGAAAAATCGCCCTCGGCGATCTTTCCAGCAAACGCGAGAATTCGTCCCAGCCGTGCATTGGCGCTTCTAGATGCCCAGGCCGCCAGCAGAATTGCAATAAAGCAGGCCAGCGCGGAAGAAGTGATCAGCGAGCGCCACACCTTCTTATTGGCCTCAGCAATCGCACTGAGCGGAACCGCAAGCCGGACGGCGCCTCCCGGAACTGGTTGCGCAACATACAGGAAGTCCACTCCCAACGTGCGGCTGTTCCGTGTGTCCGTTCCGGGTTGCCCCGCCAACGCTGCCTGAAACTCCGGACGGCGGGCGTGATTTTCCATCTTGTCTGGAACCGCGTCACTATCCGCCAAAACCTGCCCCTGATTGTCGATTACGGTAGCGCGCGCACCCGATGCCGCTGAGATCCCTTGGGTAAGTTGTTTCAGGTCGGTAGGGGATAGGGGCGAGGCAGAAACGCGCAAAGCAAACATCGCTGTCTTCTGCTGGAGATTGCTTTCGATCTGCTGCCGGAGAGAGTTTCGCCAGCTATGAGTGATCACTACATCCAACGACAATGTCGCCGCCGCGATGACCAGGGCGAACACAAACACCAGCTTAAAGAATATCCGGTTCTTCACTTAATGGCCTCGAAACGATATCCTGCCCCACGCACAGTGCGGAGATAGTGCGGCTCCTCGGCATCCTTCTCGATCTTCTCTCGGATGCGCCGCACATACACATCGACGGAGCGTGGAGTTACGTACGCGGTCTCGCGCCAGACTGCATCGAGTAATTGATCCCGGGTAAAAACGCGGCCCGGATGACGCGCCATGTACGCCAACAACCGGAACTCGGTAGCCGTGGTCGCCACCTGCTTGCCTCTTACCTTCAGGATCATCGCGCCGCTATCGATCTCGATATCGCCCGTGGTAATAACCTCCGGAGCCAGTGGCCGTTCAAAGCGGCGCAGCACCGCTTTAACGCGCGCCACCAGTTCGCGCGGACTGAATGGCTTCCCGACGTAGTCATCGGCTCCAAGTTCCAAGCCGAGCACCCGGTCGCTCTCACTGGTCTTGGCCGTGAGAAAAATGACCGGCGTCATGGCGATTGCCTGGGTCTGCCGGATGCGGCGGCATAACTCGAAGCCGTCTCCACCGGGAATCATGATGTCGAGCAGAAATAGCGCGGGCTTTTCACGCTCCGCATCGGTAATGACAGGCGGTGCGGTCGCGAATATACGGGCATTGAAACCGGCAGCTTCCAAATGGTGCTTCACCAGTCTTGCGATGTCAGCTTCATCTTCCACGACGTAAATGAGAGGTTTCATTGCCTTCATTGTATTCAGCTCTAACTCCGGCGGGAACTCACGGAGAGTTCTTTTCACATGGCTGTAACATTTCATTCCATTCACTGGCAGAATGCAACTGCATTGAATCCCCATCTTCCCGTAATAGGAACGGGGAGAGCCTGAGCCCTCCCCGAGCGTAACAACCCAAGAATGTTACCGGAAAGGATTGATGTAAGAGCTCCAGCCGCGGGTAAGGTAGTCGGAGAGGGTCAGCCCCGCCAGTAGCATCAGGAAGAAGACCGCTGAAACCACTGCGACCTTTGTGAGCGCTGTGGAGTATCGCAACTCCATGAAGAACAAAAGTACGAGCAGCGCTTTAACGGTCGCTATGGACAGCGCAACGACGGCGTTGAATGGGCCAAGATCCAGGGTGGCGACGAACACGGTTACGGCGGTCAACACCAGCAGGGTAGCCCACACGGCGACGAATGTCTTGATGGTAGGGTGTGCGTGTTCAGTCATATTCTCTTCTCTCCGGGTGGCCCATATTCGCCTTCCTTTGGCGAATGTGGGGCGGTCGAACCTCTCTACCCGTTGTGGTGGTGGCTGATCAGATAGAGCAGCGGGAAAAGGTAGATCCAGATCAAGTCAACAAAATGCCAGTACAGTCCCACCAACTCCACCGGTGAGTTGTACTCCGGACTGAAGCGCCCACGGGCATTTGCGATTAGCAACCAGGTTAGCAAGCCTGCGCCGATGATCATGTGGAATGCGTGCATTCCAGTCATCGCAAAGTACAGCGAAAAGAAGATTGAGACCTGATGGGGATCGTAGTTCCCTTCATGCTCGAAATGGAAATTCGGGCCCGGAACCTCGTGATGCTCCCAGTGCCCGTGGTACTCCACCGCCTTGACGCCAAGGAAAGCAAAGCCTAGAACCAGCGTGAGGATCAGGCAGATTGCGGTCAGTTTGCGGTTGCCCAACTTGGCAAAATGAACGGCCATTACCATGGTCAAAGAGGAGCAGATGAGCACCGCCGTGTTGATGGCGCCCAACTTAATTTCCATCGTCTGGCTTCCGGCAACCCAGGCGTTGTAGTACGAAAGCCGGTAGATAAGGTACGCGGCAAACATTCCGCCGAAGAACATAATCTCTGTGACCAAGAATAGCCACATGCCGAAGGTCGAGGTTGCCTTCTGCTGGTCAAGGTCAGCGAAATGATGTTTCAGGTTGTGTACCGCAGTCTCGCTATCCGCCAACTTCAACCTCCTTTTTCGGTGCGTCAATTTCGTCGTAGTTATAGGCCTCCCAAGTTACAACCGGCGTTTCGTCAAAGTTAAACGTCGGAGGCGGCGAAGGAGTCATCCACTCCAACCCCGCGGCGCGATAGGGGTTTGGCCCCGCGCTCTTGCCATATTGCAGGCTCCAGACGAAATAGATCATCGGCATCACGAAACCTACCGCCAGAATCGAGGCCCCCGCCGTGGACAGCACGTTCAGTACTTGGAACTCAGGCGGATAAGCGTGATAACGCCGAGGCATTCCCATATAGCCCAGAAGAAATTGCGGAAAGAACGTGAGATTGAAACCACAGAACACCAGTACCGCACTTAACTTGGCGAACGCCTCCGGATACATTTTCCCGGTGATCTTCGGCCACCAGAAATGCAGTCCGCCCATGAACGCCGTTACCATTCCTCCAACCATCACGTAATGGAAGTGGGCCACCACAAAGTAAGTGTCGGTAACATGCAGGTCAATACCGACTGACGCAAGAAACACTCCAGTAAGTCCGCCAATCGTGAACAGTCCGATGAATGCGAAGACATACAACATCGGAGTCTCAAAGGTGATCGAGCCTTTGTAGAGCGTAGCTACCCAGTTAAATACCTTGACCGCGGAAGGGATTGCCACAAAGAAGCTCAACATTGAAAAAATCAGCGCCGCATAAGTCGAGATACCGGCAACGTACATATGGTGCGCCCAGACCAGGAATCCGAGCACCGCGATTGCAATTGACGACATTGCGATGAAGTCGTAGCCAAATACGCGCTTGCGCGAGAAGCAGGCGATAATCTCGCTCACCACGCCCATGCCGGGGAGAATCATAATGTACACGGCAGGATGCGAATAGAACCAGAACAGGTGTTGGAAGAGCAGCGGATCTCCGCCCAGCCGCGCATCGAAGATTCCCAGATGAAAGAGCCGCTCCAGGGCAACTAGTACGATCGTAATCGCCAGCACCGGAGTTCCGAGCACCATAATGACAGAAGCCGCATAATTGGCCCAAATGAACAATGGCAGACGTCGCCATGTCAGGCCCGGTGCGCGCATTCGATGCACCGTAACGATGATGTTCAATCCAGTAAAGATCGATGAGAACCCGGTAATAAACACACCCAGCGCCGCCGTGATCACATTCGTGTTCGAGTAAGTCGTGGAGTAAGGCGTGTAGAAGGTCCAGCCGGTATCCACGCCACCGGTGAGGATGGCGTAAAGAATGAAGCTTGCACCGGCGACGAAGATGTACCAGCTCGCAAGGTTCAGCTTGGGGAAGGCCAAGTCTTTGGCGCCAATCATCATCGGAACCAGGAAGTTACCCAGGACCGCCGGCACCGATGGAATCAGAAACAGAAAGATCATCACAATGCCGTGCATGGTGAACAGCTTGTTATAGGTGTCCGATAACACGAGGTCGCCCGCCGGAGTAAGCAGCTCCAACCGGATGAGCATGGCAAAGAAGCCGCCAAGGAAGAAGAACATGGTGATCGAGCCAAGGTACAGAAGCGCGATGCGCTTATGGTCCGTGGTAAGTAACCACGACTTGACCCCGTAATCCGCGTTCAGGTAATTCGTCTTCAGTTCGGTGGTTTGGCTAGCTGTTTCCATAATTCATCCCCTACTGCTTCGCCGCTGGCTTCGGCGGTGTTACTTTCACTGGCGGAGTTGCCGTCTTATCACTCTTGGCAGCAGACCCTTCGGACTTGGGAGCTACCGGATAGACTCCTGAGTCTGGTTCGCTGACCGGGATTGGAAGATTCGCCGTGCCATTACCCAAGGCTTTGACGTATGCAACCAGTCCGATAACTTCCTCTTCGCTCAACTGTCCCTGGAAGGTCGGCATGATGTTCTTGAAGCCGCTTACAATCTTTACGCCCGGATTCAAGATCGACTCACGTATGTAGCTCTCGTCAGCGGTCACAGTGCGCCCGTCGTCGAGCAGCACCGGCTTGCCGAAAGCTCCAATCAGGTTCGGACCACGTCCGGCAGCATCGGCGCGATGACACATCGAGCAGCCATATTGCTGGAAGCTCTTCTCTCCCGCGGAGGCCAGCGATCCGTCAACCCCGCCCGCCGCCCAGCGGTCATAGTCGCCCTGCTCCATCACGATCACTTCGCCAACCATGCCCGAATGCTGGGTGCCGCAATACTCGGCGCAGAAAAGGTGATAACGCCCCGGCTCCGTAGCGTGGAACCAAGTGGAGGTGTAACGCCCTGGCAGCACGTCTGCTTTGATGCGGAAGGCTGGAACGTAGAAGCTATGAATAACGTCCTGCGAGGTCATGACCATGCGCACGTCGCGACCCATCGGAACATGCAATTCATTGATCTCGCGCTGCCCCTCGGTGTGCTGAAACTTCCACATCCACTGCTTGCCGACGGCATAGACTTCCATTGCCCCCTTGGGCGGACGCGTCTGCATGAAGAAGATCACCGAAGACCACACAAAGATGATCATCACGATGCCGAGCGGAATCCCCGTCCACAGAAGTTCCAGGGCCGTGGAGCCGTGAATTTGCGTCGCTTGCGGGTTGCGTCCCTTGCGGTAGCGAATGGCAAAATACAGTATCAGCACCGAGATCAGAATGGTGAAAAAAGCAGTGATCGCCACGAGGGCGAAGTACAGTGCGTCAACGTGTCCGGCCATGGTACTGGCGCGCGCCGGAAATAGTGGCAGATTTGACCACATATAGATTTATGCCCGTCCTGTTCCGATACCTTGATCGTGCTTCTCTTTACGAAACAGCATTACGAGAGCGCTACCCAGCACAATGACCGTCGTAAGTCCCGCCAGGCGAATGATGTTAGTGATCGTCGCTCCGTAACGTCCGGTGCGAGGATCGTAGTGGTAGCAATAGAGCAACACATAATCTGCAAGCGAGCCGATCTTATTCTGTGAAGCCTCAACGATGCCGAGACGCATGTCCTTGGCCGAATACTCGACGCCAAAGTAATACTGCGCAACTTTGCCCGTCGGCGTGAGTAACATGATGCCGGCGGCATGAGCGAACTGATCCAGCTTGGGATCGAAATGATAACGGAAGCCTACCGACTCGGCCAGCGCCGCGATTTGCGATTGCTCGCCAGTTAGAAAGTGCCAGCCCTTCGCTGCATCGGGATTACCAAGTTTTTTCAGGTACATCTCTTTCTTATTAGCGGCCAGTTGCGGAGTCTCGCGCGGATCGATGCTCACGGTTAGAACTTCAAATTCCTTACCCGGCACAAACTTAATAACCTTCAGCGTCGAGGTAACTCCATTCAATACCTCGGTGCACAACATGGGGCACTGAAAGTAAACCAGGTTAAGAATGACCGGACGCCCTTTCTCAAAGTAGTCCCCCAGTCGCACCGTTTTTCCCTGCTCGTCCTTGAAAGTAAGATTCAGCGGCACTTGCTCGTTCAGACGCTGGTCAATACCCACTCCCTCCAACCCCGGAGGAGAAACCGTCTTGGTCTCCGGTGGAGTAAAGTATTGCGCCGCACCCACGCCGCACAGCGATGCGACGAGTAACAGGCCTACTGCGATTCCTCGAATTGTCCTGTGGTACAACATCGTGTTATTCCCCGCGAAGCTGTCGCGGTTGCTGTCTCACTACTTAGTGGCGGGGGAATTCTCCGCCTCGGTGGGCTTACCTTCATTCTCTTTAACGGCATCGGCGGTCGCGGATGGTCTCGCATACTCCGGTCCTGCGCCGGGATAGTTCGGCAGCGCTGTGCTGCCTGCGCGTACCGGAAGGCGCGTTGCGACCGCTTTGATTGCCTGGTCCATCGGCAAGTGCACGTTGCCCTGCGCGTCCTGCCAAGGTTGGGCCGTCAGGGCTTCTGTTTCCTTCGCCAGGAACCTCGCCATGTCGCCGGTATCGTCATTCTGCAAGCGTGGCTCAGGAAACTTCTGCGTGTTGATGTTCGCCGTGTTCTGCAAGATTCCGGATCGCGGAGTAACTGCCTTAGGGGCCAGGGGACTCATCTCCGGATCGTGTTTGTCCGCAATCTTTGACATACCAACCCACATCCCTAGAACTCCCAAATGGATTGCGACGGCAAAGATCGCCAGCACGAGAAAGAAGATGAGAATTCCCCGGGCGCTGAGATCGCTCTTGTCGTAACCTACGCTCGGATTGCGCTCGTCGGCGTTGTCGTGTCCGTGATTAGTGGCCATGGCTTTGCTCCCAGAGACGCGGCAACATCGGCTCGGTAACTACCAGCAAAGGCCGCTTGCCAAGTTGCCAAAAGAACATCCCCAGCCAGATGCTGACCAGCGCGAGGGGTGCCGCAAAATAAGTCCAGTGATAAGTAAGGTGGTGCGCATCCGCCGTCGTTCCCGGAAACGGATTCGGCGCCACTATCCAGTAGAGGTCGACATAGCGCATTACCAAAACCAGCAAAGCAACGGGGACCAACTTTCGCGCGTCGCGTTTCAGGTCGCGCGAGAGCAGCAGCATGAACGGCAGCGCGAATTGCAGGAAGACCAGCGCCAGGGCCACGGTCTGCCAGCCGCCATGAATCCGGTCCAGGTACCAGGTGATTTCTTCCGGAAGATTACCTGACCAGATGATGAGCCACTGCGAAAAGCTGAAGTATGCCCATACCATGGTGAATGTCAATATCAGTTTGCCGTAGTCGTGCAACTGATCCGGCCCAAGGATCTTGTCGTACGGCGCATACTCGCGCAACGCGCACAGAATCACCGTCATCAGAGCCATCACCGATAACATCTCGCTGATCATGAAAAACATTCCGAAAATGGTGGAGTACCAGGCCGGATCAAGCGACATCACCCAGTCCGTGCAGGCCAACGTGATGGTGATGCCATACACCAGTAATCCCGGTGCAGCCCAGACTTTCAACCCCTGCCACACGGCCGGCGAAGCGTCGCCATCCTGCTTGAGCGAACCTTTGCGCAGCATGAACGCCCACAGATTCCAAATCGCGAAGTAGACTACAGCGCGCAGCGTCCAGAAGTTGTCGTTCAGGTACGCGCTCTTCGCGGCTACCGCGTGATGGGTCGCGACGTACGCTGGGTCCAGCCAGACGTATAGGCTATGGCGTCCCAACCAGATCGGTATGAAGAGAATGGTAAGCAGCGGGAGGTTCCCTATCGCGGCCTCCATTACGCGGCGGCCAATCATCCACCAGTTACCACCGGTAAGATGACCAAGCATCAGCAGCGCCAGCGATCCCAGTGAAAATCCGAGCACCAGCATGTAGCCGATCAGGTATCCACGGAAGAATTGCTGGCTCGAAGCGAAAGCTCCAGCGATTGCCGCGATACCAGCAACCGCACCAATCGTCAGCCATCGCGTGGAAAGCGATGCGACAGCGGGAGGAGGCTCGAAGCGGTAGGAAGCGGGATGGGTCATCGTGCTCATCTACTTCGCCTCCCTGTTATCGGTTACATGTGCTTCCAACTTACTTGTAACTCCGGCGCCATTTTCCGGCGCGTGACTTACAAGTTTCTGCCCCGCCGCAACGTCGCTGCTCTTTGCTGTCTGCGACAGTTGCAGGGCACGAATATAAGCAGCAATACGCCAGCGATCGGCCACCGGGACCTGCGCCGAATAATCGCCCATTGCACCCCAGCCATTTGTCATCACATTGAAGAAGTGCCCCGCCGGAGCCTTCATCAGCCGTGGATCAAAGTACGAGGGAGGTTTCTTGAAGCCGCGCTGCACGATCATTCCGTTGCCGTCGCCGAGTTGCGAATGGCAGGGCGAGCAGAAAATATTGAAACGCTCGCGCCCTCGCGCCAGATCCTTTTCAGTAATCGCAAAAGGAAACTGATCAACTTCCTGCCCATTCACCTTACCCGTGTAAAGCAGCGGATCATCCTGCAATTGACCGCGCGCGATAGTGCCTTCCACCTGCGGGCGCGCCGAGCGCCCATCGGCATAAAACTGGTTCTCGCGCAGCGGAATAAACTTCGGCTGGTTGTGCATGTCTTCTCTACAGGAGGCCAGCAGGAACACGCTCGCCCCAGCTAATAGAAACGCTGCTCCGCGCAATGTCGTCCTGCTGATAACCCGATCCATGAGTTCGTGTGCCATAAGTTAGTCGGCGACCTCCGCAACATCGATCGCATCCGTCGTCTGCAAGAACAACGTCGTTTCAGCCAGGTCAAACTTAGGGTCGGCAGCCTCGATGCAGAGGAAGAAGCGGTCGCGGCTGGCTGCGGTGAAACGCGGATGATTAAAGATCGGATGATAAGGCTGCGGCAGACCGCTCAGGGTCAACATGCTGACCACGGCCGTAATGCCCGCGAACAGAATCGTCATCTCAAAAGTAATGATGATGAACGGTGGCCAGGAATGCAGCGGACGTCCGCCAATATTCATTGGATACGCCGATGTGTTCACCCAGTACTGCAACAGGTATCCGCTCAGCCCGCCAAGAATGCCTCCGCACAATGTCAGCAGCGGCACCTGTGTTTTCTCGAAACCGATGGCCTCTGCAGCTTCTTCAATTGGGAAAGGCGTGTATGCGTCCATGCGCCGGTATCCGGCGGCGCGCGCTTTTTTGCATGCGCTAACAAGACCGTCAGGCGTCGTAAACTCAGCGACCACCCCGTGCAACACTGGATACGGTACAAATCCATGCTCAGTCATTGGCGGCCACCTCCTCGCTCAACTTTGATTGCGGCAGCAGCATGCGCATTTCAAAGATGGTGATCATCGGCATCAGCCGCACAAACAGGAACATCGCGCAGAAGAACAGTCCGAGGGTTCCGGCAAAAACCGCATAGTCCCAGCGCGTGGCCACGTACATTCCCCATGAGGATGGCAGAAAGTCGCGATGCAGACTCGTTACAACAATGACGAAGCGCTCCAGCCACATACCAAACAGAATGACCAGCGAAGTGCCAAACAGCATTCCCGGATTCAACCGCACCTTACGGATCCAGAGAATTTGCGGGATCAAAATGTTAAAGAGAATCAGGCACCAGTAAGACCATGCCATCGGGCCCAGCATTCGATTCTTGAACATGAACAACTCATATGCGTTGCCCGAGTAGTAGGCGTAAAACGCCTCCATCGTATAACCGTAAGCGACAATCAATCCCGTGCCGAGCATCACCTTTGCGGCGTTGTCCAGGTGCCGCAAGGTCATCATGTCTTCTACGCCATAAAACTTGCGAATTGGAATCGCCAGTACCAGCACCATCGCAAAGCCCGAGTAGATAGCGCCCGCCACGAAGTACGGCGGAAAGACCGTAGTGTGCCAGCCCGGAATAATCGAAATCGCAAAGTCGAAGGACACCACCGTGTGAACAGAAAGCACGAGGGGCGTTGCCAGTCCAGCGAGCAGAATGTATGCGCTCTCGTAACGCTTCCAGTGGCGGGCGGAGCCGCGCCATCCCATCGCCAGCAATCCATAAATCACCTTGGCAACCGGGTTCTTCGCGGTATCGCGGAAGGTCGCAAGATCGGGAATCAATCCGACGAACCAGAACAACGCCGAGATAGTGGCGTACGTTGAAACCGCAAAAACATCCCACAGTAGCGGGCTCCGGAACTGCGGCCAAACGCCCATTGTGTTGGGATACGGAAATAGCCAGTAAGCCAGCCACGGGCGTCCAGTGTGGATCAGCGGAAACACGCCGGCGCAGGCTACCGCGAACAGCGTCATCGCCTCGGCAAAGCGGTTGATCGAATTACGCCAGCCCTGCTTGAGCAGCAGCAGAATCGCCGAGATCAAGGTACCCGCGTGGCCAATGCCAACCCACCACACAAAGTTCACAATGGCGAAGCCCCAGCCCACGGGAATGTTGATTCCCCAGATGCCGACGCCGCGGTAGAACAGGTACGCCATCGCGAACAGCATCATGTTCAGCAGGCCAAAGAAGAAGGCGAAACCTCCCAGCCAGCCCAACGTAACCGGCCTCCGGAGCACGATCGACACAATTTTGTCGGTGATCGTCTCCAACGTGTGGCCGGGCGTAAGAACTGGCGACTGCCCTGGCAGAAGCCGTTCCATCGTCGCTGTAGCTTTAGTCTCCGGAACTTGTTCCATGGTCCTTTACCGCTCCAACTCAGGATTCGGGTTGCGCACCGCAGCCATGTAAGTGGTACGCGGACGTGTGTTGAGCTCTTCGAGCAATCCGTAGTTTCGTTCCGAAGCTTTCAGCTTCGAGACGCGGCTCGCTGGATCGTTCAAATCGCCGAAGATGATCGCCTCGGCAGGACATGCCTGCTGGCAGGCGGTCAGGATCTCGCCATCCTTCACCTTCCGGTTCTGCTCCTCGGCATTGATTCTGGCGTGCGTAATTCGTTGCACGCAGTAGGTGCACTTTTCCATCACACCGCGGCTGCGTACCGAGACATCCGGGTTTCGCTGGAACTTCAACTGTGGTGTATCAAAATCCGAATAGAGCAGGAAGTTGAAGCGACGAACCTTGTATGGGCAGTTATTCGAGCAGTAGCGCGTACCCACGCAGCGGTTGTACACCATGTCATTCAAGCCTTCCGTAGAATGTGCCGTGGCACCCACCGGGCAAACCACTTCGCATGGAGCGTTTTCACACTGCATACACGGCACCGGCTGGAAGTAAGTATTCGGATTCTCGGGTTTGCCTTCATGGTAGTTATCGATGCGCAGCCAATTCATATGGCGGCCGCGCTTCACCTGATCCTTGCCCACCACGGCAATGTTGTTTTCCGCCTGGCAGGCAATGGTGCAGGTTTTGCATCCCACGCAGGAATTCAAATCGATGGCCATGCCCCACTTGTGATCCTTGTACTCGTAGGGCGCATACATCGTCAGCCCTGCCGCGGGAGCCTCCACCATTTCATGTGCGAATCCCGGACTCTTGATGAACTCTTCCAGGGTTGCCGCGCGAACGATTGCCCTGCCCTCCATCGACTGCTGCCCTTGCGGGGAGGCCAGCCCGAAATGCACGCCGGTCGCGCGCAGCTTCAGTCCGCCCGCATTCCACAGCGCGTTCGATGTGCGCAACTGATACGCGCTGAAACCAATCCCCGAGCCAACCCTGCCCGCGATTCCACGACCGTATCCCAGGGTCACGGTAACGGCATCGTCAGGATGCCCCGGCGTAAGCCAGATTGCGCCCTTCACCTTGCGGCCGTTCAACTCCAACTCCACTTCGTCTTCGCTTTTCAGCTTCAGCTTCTTTGCCGTGGCCACGCTCATCAGCACAGGATTGTCCCAGCAAACCTGGGTCATCGGCTTCGGAGTTTCCTGCAGCCATCCATTGTTGGCAAAGCGTCCGTCGTAAATCGTAGGATCGCGGCGGAAGATAATTTCCAGCCCGTCCGCGTTCGCCGTCGCAGGCGGAAGCGCAACTTTGGCGGTAACTGACTTGGGAGAAAACGCCGAACCCGCTACGAAGCCGTCGTGCAGTGACCGCTCCCACCAGCTCTTGAAATCCGCGCCCGTATGATTTGCTTGCCAGTAACTCTGAGTCAGCGCGTAGCTGGTCGCCTCATCTTGATTGGTCAGGAACTCGATCAGTTCGCTCTCGCTGTGGCCGCTGTAGAGCGGTGCAATCAGCGGTTGGATGAAGCTCACCGTGCCATCGAAGCTACGCGTATCGCCCCACTGCTCCAGGTAGTGAGTCCCGCTCAGGTGCCAGTGGCAATATTTCGCGGTCTCATCCTGGTAGAGCCCAAGATGAATTCGCAGTCCCACCTTATTGAACGCCTCATAGAAACCAAGGTCTGCAGGCGCGTCATAAATCGGATTCGTGTTCAACACAACCAGCGTGTCTACATCGCCGGCGCGCATCTCACGCGTCAACTCCTGGAGTTGCTGCAGCTTTGAAACGGTTGGGAACGCATCGACCGGATTCGTGTAGCTCACGGTCTTTCCCACTGCGCCCAGTGTGGCGTTGATCGCGTGTGCCAGCGCGTGTGTTGCCGGTGTCTGCGCATCGCCCACCACCACCAGCCCCTCGCCTTTGTGCGCTTGCAGGTCTTTCACCAGCGCCGCTGCGAACTTCTTCTGCGAATCCTTGAACTCACCACCTGCCTGCGCTGCACCCAATGTCGACGCTAGCGCGCGCGCAAACCCTTCTACCTCGCTTGCCTTCACATGCAACCGGTGATCAGCCTTCGCCGCAGTATTCGTCGTCGCACTCTCCACGGCATAGAAGCGCAGCATCTCTTCTTTCAGTTCAGGACGCCGCCGCCGTGAAAATTCGCGGGTGTACTTGTGAAATCCCGGGAAGCCCGAGGACAGAAAATCGCCATCCAGCGAAAGCACAACCTTCGCCTTTGAGAAGTTGTAGAGCGTCTCCAGCGGCTGGCCGAAGGCAAGTTGCGCCCCCCCGTACACGTTGTCGCGGTTCACCGCCTCCCACTGGTACCACTTCGCCTTCGGATACGTCTTCAGAAACTCCTGCATCTGCGCCACGAACGATGGCGAAGAAGTCGCGCCACTCAGCACCCGCAGCCCCGCGCCACCGTTTGCTTTTTTCGCTTCGATCATTCCGCGCAAATTCGACAGCACCTGCGGCCAGGTACGCGATTCGCCCAGGTAAGTGTTCGTCTGTGAACGGTCCGGGTCATACATCGTCAACACACTTGCCTGGTTGAAAACGTCGGTTCCGCCCAGCGTTGACGGATGCTGCGGGTTGCCCTCAATCTTTGTCGGACGGCCCTCATGGCTCTCGACTAGCAATCCCGTGCCGTATGCTCCCAGCGGCATCGCCGTGGCGTAGAAGAGAGGCTTACCAAGCAGCAAATTATTCGGCTGCTTCACATAGGGAACGATTGGCTCCAGTGGTTGCTTGGTGCAGGCGCTTAGTCCGGCCAGCGCCAGCGAAGCGCCCATAATCTTCATGAAGTCGCGCCGCGAGCTCTTGTCCGTCCACTCCGAAGCGTGCTTGGGGAATTCGCGGTGCAGCATCTCCTCAAACTCGGGGGTCTGCGCCAGTTCATCCAGGGTGCGCCAGTATTTCGGCCCGCGAGCTTCACTCAGCTTCTCGCGCACGTCGGCCAGCTCCAGCGCCTGCGGCTTGCCTTTGCTGCCAGGGCACACAGCCTCAATTCCAGTCTTCTGCTCGTTATCCATTCGCTTCGATTCCACTCGTTCCTATCCGCACCGGGAGATCAGCGGTGGCAGGTATTGCAACTGGTAATGTCGCGCGGCGAGCGCACGTTGTTGACCCGAACCAGGTACGTGCCTAGTCCATCTGGGCCGGTTTGGCTGGTGAACGTCTTGTATGTGTCGCCCTCGGGAACCGTAACTGGGTGCGCCGCCGAAGGCTCTTCATAAGCCATGTTGAATATCTGGTCGCCCATCGTCGAAGGGTTCTTGGGGTCTTGCTTCACATAGTGCGGACGCAAGTTCTTTTCCGGCGAGCGGTGGCAGTTAATGCACCACTCCATCTGCAATGAGGCCTGGTTGTACATCAGGGCCATCTTGTCCACTCGACCGTGGCAGGTGTTGCAGCCAACGCCTTTGTTCACGTGGATGCTGTGGTCGAAGTATGCAAAGTCCGGCAGATCGTTGGCCCGCGTCCAGCTCAAGCTGCGCCCGGTGCGATAGCTTTCGCGGACCGGCTCCAGCATCGGAGCCGCCGTCCAGATCTGCGAGTGGCAATTCATGCAGGTCTTGGTCGGAGGAATGCCCGCAAAACTGGAAACTTCCACCGACGTGTGGCAATACCGGCAATCGATGCCGAGTCCAGCCACATGATGCTGGTGCGGAAAAGGAACGGGTTGCGGACGCGCGACGCCTGCGTACGTGAAATAGGGCGAACGCTGCAACTGCAACGCCGCCCAAAGAAGGCCAACCACTAGGACGAGTCCGCCCAGGATGGAAGCCTTTGCTATCGTATTGGCACTGCGATGAAAGATCTGAGCCATGTATGGAAGCTATCCGTTACATCCCTACCAGGGCCCGAAGGCCCGGACTGAAATGACTGGGCCAGAGGCCCGCGCTTGAGGCTCACCTCCGCAGACGCTCCTTCCGCCCCTCATCGCCATTTGTGACCAATGTCGCATGCGTCTCGTGACCCATGTCACGAGAACATCGGATTATAGCAGGATGACTAAAAACGCCTACCAGTCGCTTGATCGGAGTCCTTGATGGCCGGCAGTACCATAAATGATTGATTCCGTTGAGCGCGACTTTAATAGAGATGCAGCAACGAGGGATTTGAGTGCACCTTTTTAGCTGTGTAAAAAGTAGTTGTTTGAGCTTGTCCCGATTCGAAACAAGTATCGTGAGCAATCGCTCACGATTACCGTCGGCTCTATGTAGAAAAAAGCGCTAATTCAGCGCTAATTCAATGAAAAAGAAGGGCGTGGCGGGAGCCACGCCCTCAACACAGCGCCTTAGCCCGCATCAGCCGCGCAGGACGAAGTCCACGGTGATTTCCATCTTCACCGCAACCGGTTCGCCGTCCTTTTCTGCTGGTTTGTACTTCCACTCCTTTGCTGCGACGATGGCATTCTCATCGAGCCCATAGCCTAGCCCCTTAACCACTTTTGCGTCGATCACGTCCCCCTTTTTATCGACCACTATTACAAGGGTCACCGTGCCTTCGATCTTCTTTTTCTTCGCCTCGGCGGTGTATTCCGGCACCGCAACTTCGGAGAGCCGTGGCGGCGTGATGTCATCGCTTAAGGCGATGGCCTCATTGATCGTCTGGGTCCTGCTTTGGGCTGCACACCAAGGGGCTGCGCTTGTCATCAGCACAGCGATAAACATTACCAGGAAAATGCGTTTCATGGGACGCCTCCGCTCCGCGCCGCGCCAAGCTGCCAGCGGCGACAAATATCCTTCAGGAGTATTTCAGCGCTTTTTGGGAGGTACGTGCAGTGATCCAGCGCACATCGCTCGGCCCATTTCACGACAAGTTGGCGCTCGCGGAGTGCACAAATATTGCTCGTGCGGTAGCAGCCGCAACTACGAAATGACCAGCAGCTTTAGCTCTGTCATTTCCTCAATCGCAAAGCGAACGCCTTCGCGCCCCGTGCCCGAATCTTTTACTCCGCCGTAGGGCATTTGATCGACGCGGAAGGTCGGCACATCGCCCGCGATCACCGCGCCAACTTCCAGTGCGTCGT
>Ga0364893_10468_pt1 | contig 16956 bp, 16 predicted proteins | sample ExccelJu500001D3_FD_206943 | JGI IMG/M metagenome (GOLD analysis project Ga0364893, IMG submission 206943) | Enriched cells from Trout Bog Lake Hypolimnion, Wisconsin, USA - BchlTB.July16.5000.01.D3 | ecosystem: Environmental > Aquatic > Freshwater > Lake > Hypolimnion/Profundal zone | place: USA...
TTGCGAAGGGTGTCTTGGGATTGCATCTACCATTGGGAAGACCATGCCCCATGGAAGGTCGGTAGGTCTCCCCCAAAGCTCACCATTGATGAAGTTACCCAAGCGTCCAAACGCTAAACCAAACGGTACTAAGGGTGCGACTAAATCACTCACAACAAAAAAAGTAGTTTTCTTTTTATAAGCAAACCACTGCAGAGCAATCAATACACCCAACAGACCGCCATGAAAAGACATGCCCCCTTCCCAAATTTTTAGGATGCTGAGAGGATGTGAGAGATAAAAACTGGGCATATAAAACAGGGTGTATCCAATGCGACCACCCAAGACCACCCCCAGCACACCTGCAAATAAAAGGTCCTCTAAATCTTTATAAGTCCAACCCAAGGTTTGATATTGCGGCATCCGAATACGCAATCGTCCCAACGCTAAAAATTGTGCAAACGCCAAGAGGTACATTAATCCATACCAGTGAATGGCAAAAGATCCAATGCGAATGGCTGCTGGGTCAAACTGGGGATGTATCAACATAACAGAGGGTCTTAACTTTTGGATTGATCGAAATTATGCAACTCATGGCCCAAGTCACGATAAGCCTTATAGCGATCGCGTCCAGCGAGGCGCTCAGCCTCGTTTACCGTGACCACCTCCACAATCCGCGGGAAACGCGCAACTAAAGCGGGCACATCTTCTGGCATGCGCATACCCAAGTGAATCAGTACGTCGGCGTGGGGAATAGCGCTTAAAGTCGAAGGTGAACAATCCACACTCAAAACAATCGGCGTTTCAATGGCCGCTTCATCCTCTATAAAACAATGGGGCAAAAATTCAGTACTACTGAATGTCCAAAGGAGCTCGTCTAATTTTTGGAGATCCGCTTTCTCACCGACCATCACAATATTTCGAACAGGCTCACCTATCGGGGTTGCACTCCAAATCTTGCGCGTCAAACGACAAGCGTACTCAAGCTTATCGCTCACATTGCTATGAAAATCAATCCGGGCCATATTGAACTAATTACCTTGCTTCAAGCAAGTAGTTCAATAGCAAAGGCACAGGGCGACCTGTTGCACCTTTTGCCGCCCCGCTTTTCCATGCTGTTCCAGCAATATCCAGATGCGCCCATTTGTACTTCTCAGTGAAGCGGGAGAGGAAACAAGCCGCAGTAACGCTACCTGCTGGGCGGCCGCCGATATTGGCTACATCTGCAAAATTTGATTTGAGCTGCTCATGATAAGCAGCATCAAGCGGCAAACGCCACACCGTATCCAATGAAGTCTGACCAGCCTTGCTTAGGGCATCCACCAACTCTTGATCGTCCGAGAACAGGCCGCTATGAACATGACCCAATGCAATCACACAAGCCCCTGTTAATGTCGCAACGTCAATCACCGCCTTTGGCTTAAAGCGTTCCACATACGTTAAGGCGTCGCATAAAATCAAACGGCCTTCAGCATCGGTATTGAGAATTTCAATCGTTTGGCCAGACATGCTCTTCACAATATCCCCAGGACGACTTGCGCCACCTGATGGCATATTTTCACAAGTAGGAACCACACCAATCACGTTCTTCTTGAGCTTCATAAGGGCTACGGCATACATGGTACCGATCACTGAAGCAGCTCCACACATGTCGTACTTCATCTCATCCATGGCCTCGCCTGGCTTGAGAGAAATCCCCCCAGTATCAAAAGTAATACCCTTGCCAACCAACACAATCGGCGCCTCTCCGGCTTTACCGCCCTGATGACGCATCACAATAAATTGCGGCGGTGTATCTGAACCCTTGGCAACCGCTAAAAAAGACCCCATCCCCAAAGCTTCAATCTGTTTTAGACCCAAGACCTCTACTTTTAAATCCGTCTTTTTACTTAAGCCCTGAGCAGTCTTGCCAAGGTATGTAGGTGTGCAAATATTAGGCGGCAAATTGCCAAGATCTTTTGCCAAATTCATACCCTCAACTAGGGCACTACCTTCAGCAATTGCAGTTTTAATGGCTTTAGCACAGGCTTCATTACCAGCAAAGGTGAGTTGCGCAAATGAGTCAGCTGCATCCTTCGCTTTAAATTTAAGTGCTGGCTGACGAACCCCAAAGCGATAGGCCTGATCACCCGCATACTGGATAGTCAGGCGCACCTCCTGCTCGACATTATCTTGACTTGCGTCTAGCGCAAAGCTAGGGACATACCAAAGCGCATTTTTAATTGAGCTGCCACTTAATGCCTTTAAACCAGCACGCGCAATCTTGGCGTAAATATCCAAACCCCTGGATTTCACAAACTCACCTAAACCAATTAACAAAACGCGTTTCGCTTTGACGCCATGAGTGGCCCAGGTTTTTTCAGCTCTGATCATGCATACATTAGCCTGCTTGCCATCCAAATCTCCAAGTGCTTGAGCACTGGCTACCGAACCACCCAAAAGACGATCCAATTCGACCAATAAACCAGTTTTAGACTTTGGATTAGCTAGCGCATCTACATCAGACTTGGAATACGCCAATACCAAGCAATCGGATGATTGCGACAAAAGCATGATGAGGCTGGCTTTTTGTTCTTTGGAATGTTGCAGGTCAGCCAGTGGAAAAATCTTGTTGCTAAATTGAATTGTCATAATAAATGGCGATTTTTGGGGTGGATAAGTCGATTCAAAGGAGGTAAATTCATTTTTATCCATTATCCTCCGACATGCGGCTTTTGCCTTTCATTGTCCAAAAACCGCTTTTTGGGCTAGAAATCTAAAATAAACTACAAAACAGTCAAAATCTCAATAATCGCCCGATTTAAATACCATTCATGATCTTTAACCAATCCCTTCGCCGCGAGCTCAGCTTTACAACGGGCGGGGTATTTTTGGTTTTAATCACCATCATGATTACTACCCTGGTGATTCGTATTCTGGGGTTTGCTGCCAACGGCACGGTGAACCCCCAAGATGCCTTTGTCTTGATTGCCTTAGCTACCCTGGGCTACACAGCGGTTCTATTAACCGTCTCTTTATTTGTCGCAGTATTAATCGTATTGGTGCGATGGTACAAAGATTCGGAAATGATTGTCTGGTTTGCTAGCGGGCTGAGCGTAACTAATTTAATTCGCCCAATTTTGCAATTTGCTACACCTTTAATTATTGTGATCGCATTGCTAGCCCTTTTTGTTTGGCCTTGGTCTAATCGTGAATCCACCTTAATTAGTCAACGCTTTCAACAGCGCGATGACGTTTCGATGGTAACGGCAGGACAATTTAAGGAATCGGCAAAATCTCCAAGAGTCTTTTTTATCGAAGAGCTTGATCTTGAAAAAAGCGAAGTAAAAAATATCTTCGTGGCCGATTCAAAGAATGGGCGTATGAATATTGCAGTTGCAGCGAACGGCTACATTCAGAATTCAGAAGGCGGAGAAAAATCAATCATCTTGCACAACGGCCGCCGCTATGAGGGCCAACCAACACAGCCTGATTTTAGGATTCTAGAATTTGACGATTACTCAACCAAGATTCGCAGCAAAGAATCCTTAGACCCCCCTCCTCGGGACCGAGAGAAGTCGGTTATGGATTTATTAAATGATCCTAATCCGCAGGCAAAAAACCCCAATCAAGCAGAACTGCTTTGGCGTATTGGCCTCCCGCTGATGGCGCTTGGCCTGGTGTTGATTGCTATTCCCTTGGCTTATGTCAACCCAAGGTTAGGTAACTACACCGCCATGTTCTACGCGGTATTGCTTTACTTGATCTATAGCAACCTGCTTAACCTCACTCAAAATTTTGTGTCACAAGGAAAGATCAGCGTATTGGTTGGCATTTGGCCCATCCATGCTTTGGCACTATGCATGGCCTATGTCTTGATACGCAATCGAATTAACCCGTCCCTGAAGTGGTGGCAACGACAATTGCCAACAATCAAAGGGCGTAAATGAAATTATTGTTTCCTTACATATATGAGCGTTATTTAGCAAAGCAAATTTATATTGCCTTTGCATTCATCTTATTTGCACTGGTAGCGCTCTTTTTATTTTTTGACATCCTCAGTGAGTTAGGCTCAGTAAAGGGTGGGTACACTCTGCCGCTTGCACTCTTACATGTGCTACTAAAGGCGCCAAGCCGAGTATCTGAAATCATTCCTATTGCGGGCTTAATTGGCAGCATTTATGTTTTTGCAATGCTAGCAAGTCAGTCTGAATTTACGATTTTAAGAATCGCTGGTTTAGATGCAAAACGAGGCATCATGACTTTAGCCAAGATCGCAACCCCATTAATTTTACTAACCCTATTAATGAGTGAGCTGGTAGGCCCCTATTCCGAATCTTTGTCCGAACAAATTCGGGTGAAAGCGCTAGGCTCAGCTTATGAATCAGAGTTCAAAACTGGAGTCTGGGTCAAGGATCGCTTGCGCAATGAAGATGGCAATGGACCTGTTCGACCAGGAGTTCGCTATGTCAATGTCGGAAAAATAGGGGGCGATAACGAGATCCTCAATATTCGCATGTATGAATTTGATGCGCGCTATCACCTACTCTCGATTCGCTCGGCAGCCTCAGGGCGTTTTGATCATTCGGGCACCTGGATCTTAGATGATGTCACCGAGACCCGCTTTACAGAGACGAAGCAAGCAGATCCCTTAAATCCAGTCTATTCTGCGCAAACCTTGACGCATCCGATAGTCACCCTCCAATCTGAAGTGACACCCCAAATTCTGAGCGTCCTCCTGGTCAGTCCCGAGAAAATGTCGATTGTTAGCCTAGGGCGCTTCATCTCTCATTTAAAAGAAAATAATCAAGATGCCCATCGTCAGTTAATTGCGTTCTGGAAAAAAGTAATTTATCCATTCACCATCTTTGTCATGCTGACTTTGGCACTCCCTTTTGCTTACATGAAAGTGCGGGCTGGTGGTGTAGGCATCAAAGTATTTGGCGGCATCATGCTGGGTATGAGTTTTCAGCTTTTCAACTCCTTGTTCTCTAATATCGGCATCCTTGGTGCCTGGCCTGCAGTGGTGACGGCAGCTGTGCCTCCCCTCTTATATTTCTGTTTAGCGATTGTTTCCTTAAATCGAGTTTCTCGGGTTTAATGTCCTAAAATCATATAGAATTTGATTTCTATATCTATGTAGATATATAGATCGGAATCAATATGAACCTGCATCAATTTCGTTTTGTACGCGAAGCGGTACGACAAAACTTTAATCTGACGACAGCTGCCAAAGCCCTCTTCACCTCTCAGCCGGGAGTTTCCAAGGCCATTATTGAATTGGAAGATGAGCTCGGCGTTGAAATCTTTCGACGTCACGGCAAGCGCATACGCTCCCTTACAGAGCCTGGCAAGCGCATCCTGGTTTCGATTGAGCGCATTTTGGATGAAGTCGAAACACTCAAGCGCGTCGGCAAAGACTTTGCCAGCCAAGATCAAGGCAGCTTTGTCATTGCTACCACCCACACTCAAGCGCGCTATGCCCTGCCGAAAGTGCTGACAGAATTTACAAAGCGCTTTCCAAAGGTCCGGGTCAGCATTCAGCAAGGTAACCCCGGTCAAATTGCAGAACTCTTAATTCATGATCGTGCAGATATTGCTATTGCTACAGAAGGCATTGCCAATACACCCGGTGTACTAGCGCTTCCAGGCTACCAATGGCAGCATGTCATCATGGTGCCATTAAGCCACCCACTTCTTAATCAAGCTAGCATTACCCTAGAAGAAATTGCTAAGTATCCGATCATTACTTATGACAAAGCTTTTGCGGGACGCAGCAAAATTGACGCGGCATTCGCCCAGCGCAATTTAAGTCCCGATATTGTTCTGGAGGCAATTGATGCCGACGTGATTAAAACCTATGTAGAAACGGGTATGGGTGTTGGAATTGTATCGGGGCTGGCGCATGATGCCGAACGAGATCGCAATCTTAAGGTGATTCCAGTGGGGCACTTGTTTGGCAACAACGTCACTTATCTCGGTGTAAAGCAAGGCGCCTATCTGCGCTCTTTTGTCTTCACTTTTATTGAACTCTTCTCACCTACCCTCACAAAGAAAATAGTTGAGCAAGCAATGTCGAGCGAGTCGGAAACTTACGAGATATAAAATTTTTGAGGGAATCAAGAGGGCAATAAGCCATCTGAATTGGTGCCCCGGGGCGGACTCGAACCGCCACGCCTTGCGGCACCGGATTTTGAGTCCGGCACGTCTACCAATTCCATCACCGGGGCAGGTGTTTGCAGTGGAAATTCTGCTTAATTAACTACTTTGCTGCTGCTAAGACATAAGAGTGTAACAAAAAATGCTTGGCTCCCCCTACCTTTACTTGGTAAGCCCTTAAAATAGAGCCCTATAGCCAAATTATTAAGAGGACTTACTGTATGGCCGGCCATTCAAAATGGGCCAATATTCAACACCGCAAAGGTCGTCAAGATGAGAAACGCGGGAAGATTTGGACCAAACTGATTAAAGAAATCACTGTTGCAGCTAAATTAGGCGGGGGAGATATCCCTACCAACCCGCGCTTGCGTCTTGCAATTGATAAAGCAAAAGATGCCAACATGCCCAACGACAACGTACAAAGAGCAATTGCCCGTGGTACAGGCTCCCTTGAGGGCGTGAACTACGAGGAAATTCGTTATGAGGGTTACGGAATTAATGGAGCTGCAATCATTGTCGATTGCATGACCGATAATCGCACTCGCACGGTTGCCGAAGTACGTCATGCATTTAATAAATATGGTGGCAATATGGGTACAGAAGGTTCAGTTGCCTTCCTATTTAAACATTGCGGTCAGATGCTCTTTGCACCCGGCACCAATGAAGATCAACTCATGGAAATAGCCCTGGATGCTGGTGCCGAGGATGTCATCAGTCATGACGATGGCTCTTTCGAGGTTTTAACACCAGTGCCTGAATTTACACAGGTGCAGGAAGTACTTGAGAAGGCTGGCCTGAAACCCGAGTTAGCTACTGTCACCATGCGCCCTGAGACTGAAATCGCCTTAGATGCAGAACAGGCTGAAAGCATGCAGAAACTGTTAGATGCATTAGAGAATCTAGATGATGTTCAAGAAGTCTTCTCGAATGCCGCAATCTAAACGGTGCCACTACAAACTATTCATTAATTTATTAAGCAAATTGCTATGAAAATTCTACTTATTGGATCCGGCGGACGCGAACATGCCCTTGCATGGAAATTGGCCCAATCATCTCAGGTGCAAACGGTTTATGTCGCACCTGGAAATGGTGGTACCGCCACAGCAAAACAAACCGCTGCAGGTATTGTGAATTTACCTATCAGCGACCTGCAAGGTCTTGCTGATTTTGCCAAACGTGAAAAAATTCATTTAACTGTTGTTGGCCCTGAAGCGCCTTTGGCTGCTGGTATTGTGGATGTATTCCGCAATAATGGTTTGCGTATTTTTGGACCAACGCAATTAGCCGCCCAATTGGAATCATCTAAAGATTTCTCTAAAGCTTTTATGAAACGTCATGGCATCCCTACTGCAGACTATCAAACTTTCTCCAGCACTCTAGAGGCACATGCTTATATTGATGCAAAAGGTGCGCCGATTGTGATTAAAGCCGATGGTCTGGCAGCCGGCAAAGGGGTTGTGGTTGCAATGACTGCGGATGAAGCGCATGCAGCAGTAGATATGATGTTGGCCGATAACAAACTAGGTAATGCAGGCGCCCGTGTCGTAATTGAAGAATTTCTGACTGGCGAAGAAGCTAGCTTTATTGTTTTGGTTGACGGTAAAAATGTGCTCGCCTTGGCAACTAGCCAGGATCACAAGCGCTTGCTAGACGCCGATCAAGGACCCAATACCGGGGGAATGGGTGCCTACTCCCCTGCCCCAGTGGTCACGCCAGAGATTCATGCGCGCGCACTGCGCGAGGTGATCATGCCAACGGTGAAGGGCATGGAAGCGGATGGCGTTCCCTATACCGGCTTCTTGTATGCTGGCCTCATGATTTCTCCCGATGGAAAAATTAAAACCCTAGAATTTAACTGTCGTATGGGCGACCCTGAAACGCAACCAATCATGGCGCGCTTGCGCAGTGATTTGGTAAACGCTTTAGATCACGCCGTCGATGGCAAACTTAATGAAGTTGAACTCGAATGGGATCGCCGCACAGCCCTAGGAGTAGTGCTGGCTGCGCATAACTATCCGGATACCCCACGCAATGGCGATGTGATTACCGGTATTCCAGCGGATACAGAAGATCAATTAATCTTTCATGCTGGCACCAAACTTCAGGATGACAAGTTGGTCACTTCTGGTGGCCGTGTGATGTGCGTGGTTGGTTTAGCCGATACCGTACGTGGCGCTCAACAAAAGGCGTATGACGCGATTGCAAAAATTCACTTTGATGGCATGCAATACCGCACAGATATTGGCTATCGCGCCGTTAAATAAAGAACATCTTGTCTTCAAGCACACACACTCAGATCGACATTGCAGCCCTAAAGAATTACTTTTTAGGTTTGCAGGATCGCATTACTAGCGCAATGAGTGCGCTCGATGGCAAAGCCTTCGTTGCAGATGAATGGCACAAACCTGAAGATAGCAAGCTGAAGGGGTATGGGCGTACCTGTATTTTGGACGGTGGCTCGATCCTAGAAAAAGGTGGCGTAGGTTTTTCACATGTTCGCGGCGAGCAGATGCCACCCTCAGCATCTCATCACCGCCCAGAAGTAGCTGGTCGTAGTTTTGAGGCGATGGGGGTATCACTGGTTTTTCATCCCAACAATCCACATGTGCCCACCACTCATATGAATGTGCGCTGCTTTATTGCGCAAGCGCCAGATCAAGAGCCGGTGTGGTGGTTTGGGGGAGGTTTTGATTTAACCCCTTACTACGGGGTTAAGGAGGACTGCAGACACTTTCATCAAACCGCCAAGAATGCACTCGAACCTTTTGGTGAAGATCTCTACCCCCGCTTTAAACAATGGTGTGATGAGTACTTCTATTTAAAACATCGCGAGGAGCCTCGTGGTATTGGCGGCATCTTCTTTGATGACTTTAACTCTCTTGGATTTGAAGCCAGTTTTGCGATGACACGTGCTGTTGGAGATGCATTTGTTGATGCCTATTTGCCTATCGTTGAGAAGCGCTATAAAACACCTTTTACAGCAGCAGAAAAATCCTTCCAAGAATATCGTCGTGGACGATATGTGGAATACAACCTCATTTTTGATCGCGGTACTATTTTTGGATTGCACTCTGGTGGTCGCACAGAATCTATCTTGATGTCGATGCCTCCAGTGGTCCAATGGCGCTATAACTGGCAACCTGAACCAGGAACACCAGAAGCACGGCTATACGATTTTTATTTAAAGCCGCGTGACTGGTTAGCTTAATTTGAATACCCTGAAGAAAATTGGGATATTGGGTGGAACTTTTGATCCGCCACATATTGGACACCTCAAACTTGCAACCCATTTTGCCAAACTGCTCCACTTAGATGAATTGCTGCTCATCCCTAGTGGTCAACCATGGCAAAAAAGCGACACCATCACGTCTGCTCAAGTGCGCCTTAGTTTGATTGAGGCTGCTGCCATCGATTTAGCTAGGGCTTTTCTGTATTTGAAGATTCCAACCAAAATCGGGGTTGATCGGATTGAGATTGATCGGGCTGGCCCGAGCTACACAATCGATACCGCGCTTTCACTCAGGGAGCGTTACGGCAAAGACGCTAGCCTCATTTGGTTAATGGGGGCAGACTCCTTGATTGGGCTACCTAGCTGGAAATCTTGGAAAGATCTGATGAATCAAGTCAATATTGCCGCAGCCAGCCGACCCCATCATGATCTGCAGAAAGAATTGAGCCCAGAAATGGCGCAATTCCTGAAAAACCAAGGTGCCAATCAGCTTGAAGCACTTGCAAATGAAGCATTTGGCCACATATATATTGATAACAAGCTTTCGATCGATCTCTCATCTACCGAACTGAGAAATCAACTTAAAACAAGCGCTCGGACTACGGTGGCCTCTGAGCAAATCCCTGCGCATGCTTTTGAAATCATCACAAATCTAGGCTTATATCAATAATCAAGCTAAGATCACCCTATAAAGATAACTGAGAAATTATGGAATTACGCAAATTACAACGTGTCATCATTGACGCACTAGAGGACGTCAAGGCGCAAGATATTCGCGTCTATGACACCACCAAATTAAGCGAGCTATTTGATCGGGTCATTATTGCCACTGGCTCTAGTAATCGCCAAACGCGCTCTTTGGCGATGTCCGTTAAAGAGGATGTGAATGCCAAGGGCGGCGAAGTCATTTCTGTTGAAGGCTTGGAAACTGGTGAATGGGTTTTGGTCGACTGCGGAGATATCGTTGTTCATATTCTGCAACCGATGCTGCGCTCATACTATCAACTTGAGGGTATGTGGGGTGCAAAACCGGTCCGAGTGAAGCTGGCTGGCGAAAAGGGCTTAGTGAAAGCCAGTGAGCCTGATGATGAGGATGACGATTAAGTCTTCTCATCTTTAGTCCCTTACTGGTTCAATTGGGCTCATGCGCTTAACAATCGTTTCCGTTGGTCATAAGATGCCAGACTGGGTGATAACTGCTACCCATGATTACATCAAGCGCATGCCTGCCGATTGCAGCATTGAAATTAAAGAGATCAAGCCAGACCTAACGCCTGCTAAAGAGGCAATCAAAATCGCTGCGGCAATACCCAAAGGTTCACGAGTGATTGCACTTGACGAGCGCGGCAAAGATCAAACCACCCAAAATCTAGCCACTCAATTAGCTAACTGGCGACAAGAGGGTTTTGATATTACCTTCTTGATTGGTGGTGCCGATGGCTTAGATCCAAGCCTCAAGCAGACAGCGCAAGCCATGTGGCGCTTATCAAGCTTAACCTTGCCCCACGCCATGGCACGCGTTTTGTTGGTTGAGCAGCTATATCGAGCCTGGACGATTCTGCAGGGACACCCCTATCATCGTGAATAATCATTCTTTCATCTATCTCGCCTCTCAGAGTCCACGCCGGCAAGAGCTTCTCAAGCAGCTAGGGGTGCAATTTGAGATGCTGCTGCCAAGTCCCGAGGAAGATAGCGAGTCTATCGAGATACCACTGCCCCATGAAAAAGCCCGTGACTATGTAGAACGCGTCACCTTGGCCAAAAGTACTGCAGCCTTGCAACGCTGGAAGGTGCGTGAATTACCTTGGGCCCCAATCTTATGCGCAGATACTACTGTTAGCCTGCCAGATGACCCCGCAGGGGAAATCCTAGGTAAACCAGCAGATGCATTGGATGCAGTGCGCATATTGACCATGCTCAGCGGCAAAGTACATGAAGTACTCACTGCAGTTGCAATCACGCCTGCCCCAAACATCAACCCACTGTGTATCGTGCAAGTTTCGAAAGTTCAATTTGCCGCGCTTTCAGAGCAGGATATAGCCACTTATATTGCCAGCGGTGAGCCTTTTGGCAAGGCTGGCGCCTATGGCATTCAGGGCCTCGGAGGATCGCTTATCCCCTGCATTGAAGGCAGCTATAGCGGTATTATGGGACTTCCGTTATATGAAACCAGAGAGCTACTCAATCGCGCTAAAGTGACACGCAAATGAATGAAGAGATACTGATTAATATCACCCCCCAAGAAACTCGGGTTGCACTCATTCAACAAGGCGCTGTCCAGGAATTGCAAATTGAGCGGACTCGTCAACGTGGCATCGTTGGCAATATTTATTTAGCAAAAGTAGTGCGGGTTCTTCCTGGAATGCAGTCTGCTTTTATTGAGATTGGGCTCGAGCGCACTGCATTTATGCACGTTGCTGACATCATCCAAAACAATCCACAGGCTCAAATAGAAAAACTGCTATTTGAAGGCCAAACTTTACTAGTGCAAGTTTTAAAAGATCCTCTAGGGACTAAAGGTGCCAGATTAACAACCCAACTAAGCATTGCCGGCAGAAATCTAGTGTATCTCCCACCTGCTGGTAGCGATCTTGCGGTAGAAAAATATATTGGCGTATCTCAACGCATCGATCAACCAGAAGATCGAGAGGCTATTAAGGCCCGCTTAGCACGTTTAATGCCCCCTGATGAGAAAGGGGGTCTGATCGTGCGCACCAGCGCACAAGATGCCAGCGATAGCGAACTTGAGCATGACATGCATTACCTACGAACGACTTGGCAAAATATTCGGGCGGCAGCCAATCATCAAGCTGCGCCAGCACTGCTTTACCAAGACCTCAGTCTCGCTGAGCGGGTTTTACGAGATGTCGCTGGCGAAGATACATCTCAAATTCGGGTGGACTCGGCAGAGAATTTTGATAAGTTAAAAGCGTTTGCCACGCTCTATATGCCAAATCTTTTGGATAAATTAACACTGCATCGTGGTGAGCGCGCCCTGTTTGATTTATTTGATGTGGATGCCGAAATCAATAAGGCGCTGGGACGTCGCGTTGATCTTAAGTCCGGTGGTTATCTCATGATTGATCAAACAGAGTCCATGACGACTGTTGACGTCAATACCGGAAGTTATGTTGGCGCACGCAATCTCGATGATACGGTCTTTAAAACCAACTTAGAAGCAGCTCAAGCAATTGCACGCCAGCTCCGTCTGCGCAACTTAGGCGGCATTATCATCATTGATTTTATTGACATGCTTGGCAAAGACCACCAAGAGTCAGTTTTGCATGAGCTCAAACGCAATCTAGAGCGCGATCATGCCAGAACTTCAGTCAGTGATTTTTCGGCTCTTGGTTTGGTTGAGATGACTCGCAAGCGAACCCGTGAATCCTTGGCACATATTACCTGTGAGCCTTGCTCTATCTGCACTGGCAAAGGCGAGGTAAAAACTGCACAAACCATTTGCTATGAGATTTTTCGAGAAATTGTCCGTGAACATCGTCAATTCAACCCGAGAGAATTTCGAATTGTAGCCGCACCCGATGTCATTGACTTATTCCTTGAAGAAGAAAATCAATTCTTAGCTCAATTAGGCGACTTTATTAATAAGCCAATCAAACTTCAATCAGAAAGCAGTTTCAGGCAAGAACAATACGATATTGTTTTAAGTTAAGCATTCGAAAACTGGATGCGGTGCAAGTTTGCATACAAACCATCGCGCCCAATCAGTTCAGCATGCGAACCGGTTTCTGCGATCTTGCCTTGCTCTAAAACCACTATCCGATTGGCATGTTCAATAGTCGACAAGCGGTGTGCAATGACTAGAGTCGTTCTGCCAACCATGAGGTGCTCTAAAGCATCCTGAACCTGACGCTCAGACTCCGAATCCAAAGCCGAAGTAGCCTCATCCAAAATTAAGATGGGTGCATCTTTATATATTGCCCTAGCAATAGCGAGACGTTGACGTTGACCGCCTGATAAACGATTGCCGTTATCACCAATCAAAGTATCTATACCTTCAGGAAGCTCCTGCATCAGGGCAGACAGATTAGCAGCCTCCAAAGCCTTAATGACACGAGCACGATCTACCCCTTCATCGCCCACTGCACCATATGCCACATTGGCTGCAATAGTGTCATTAAATAAAATCACATCCTGACTAACAAAGGCGATTTGCTTTCTGAGGTCTGACAAACGAATTTGATCCAAGGGAATACCATCCAACAAGATGCGACCACTAGTAGGTATATAAAAACGTGGAATGAGGCTTACCAAGGTTGATTTACCACCACCAGATGGGCCCACAAACGCTACTACTTCACCTGGTTCAATTGTTAAGTTAATTTCCTTTAGGGCGTCTTGTCGCCCTACTTCCTGTGCATAAGAAAATCCAACATGCTCAAATGTAATGGCACCACTCGCTTTATCCAAGCTTTGCATTGCTTGCTGCCGCCCCTCATCTTCCTCAATCGGCTCATCCATCATGGCAAAGATCATTTCTGCGGCAGTTAAGCCTCGCTGCAGTGGTTGATTGACATCAGCCAAATGTTTTAGCGGCGAGATGACTAACATCATTGCGGTAATAAATGCTGCAAATCCACCAACAGTCGTACCTTCAGAGGCAGACTGCATCAAGGCAATCACCAAAACAATAGACAGTGCCATAGAGGCAATCAACTGCGTAATGGGTTGATTTAAACCACCAGCTACCGCTGATTTCATTGCAAATTGGCGTAAGCGCTGTGCCTTATTCATAAAGCGCCGCATCTCATACTCTTCTGCACCATGCACTTTGACAACCTTATATCCAGCCGCAGATTCTTCAACAATATATGCAAGATCACTGGTTAAGGTTTGCTGCTCACGATTTAGAGATCGTAGGCGACGATTAATTTTGCTCATAATGAGCGCAATGACCGGGAAAATAACCAAGACAACTAGCGTCAATTTCCAGTTCAAATAAATCAGATAACCCATTAAACCGACTACGGTAAGAGAATCGCGCACCAAACTAATCAGCATGCTACCCATAATGGTGAGTACGTTATTCACCTCAAAAACTACTGCATTAATTAAGTTGGAAGCAGAATTTTTCTGAAAAAAGGCCGTTTTAGCGCGCAGCAAGGTATGAAACATTTGCTCTCGTAGCTTTAAGAGCACCTCATTAATCACGCGAGTTAATAAATAATTGGATAAAAATTGAGCCAAACTACGCACTAGGGCCAAGCCAACCAAAAATACCGGCACCTGCCAGAGCTTGCTATTTAATTGGCCTGTGAAGCCACGATCCAGTAAAGGCTTCATTAAGGCAGGGATGGAGGTTTCAGCGCCCGCCACCAGAGCCATAGCCAATAAAGACCCAATAATCAGGCCAATATGGGGTTTGAGGTAGGCAATTAAGCGATTTAGAGCAGTACGGTCTTGAGCATTCATATAATGAATTATGCCCACCTTATCCGTCATACTCATCACCCGCAATGAAGAGGCCAATTTAGGCGACTGTTTAGCCTCTCTAGAGGGGATGGCGCAGCAAATTGTGGTGGTAGACACCAATAGCAGTGATCGCACCCTAGAAATCGCTAAAAACCATGCTGCCGTCATCTCCAGCCCACCAGATTGGCCCGGTTTTGGACCCCAAAAGAACCGGGCCCTTGATTTGGCTAGTGGAGACTGGGTTTTATCCCTGGATGCCGATGAAAGGCTCACGCCGGCCCTCAGAGCCGAAATTCAGAGGGCTATTGCCGATAGCACTCATGTTGACTGCTTTGCGATCCCGCGCCTGTCTTGGTACTGCGGGCGATTTATCCGCCATTCGGGCTGGAGTCCCGACTATGTGGAGCGCTTATTCAAGCGGGGTACAGCACGATTCTCTGATGACTTAGTCCATGAGCGACTAATCCCCAGCGGTCAAGTTGCGCGACTAGAAAACCCGATGCTGCATTTCAGCTTTATGAACTATTCGCAGGTTTTACAGAAAATCGACCGCTACTCGACTGCATCTGCCCAGCAAGCTTTTTTGCGCGGTAAACGAAGCAGTCCATTAAAAGCCATTCTTCATGGCGCATGGTCTTTTTTCCGCACCTACATTATCAAGGCCGGATTTTTGGATGGCGCACAAGGTTTAGCATTGGCCATCTCCAATGGTCAAGGCACTTATTACCGCTACATCAAGCTATGGCAACTGAACTTAGAAAACCGCAAATGATTTCGGTTCTTCTGGCTACCTACAACTGGCCGCAGGCACTTAAACTTTGCCTCGAGTCGCTAGCTACTCAAACCGATTTAGATTTTGAAATCATCATTGCAGATGATGGCTCGAGCAACCCAACCAAAGATTTAATTGAGAGCATCAAACCATCCTTTCCAGTGCAAATCAAGCACCTTTGGCAGGAGGATCTCGGATTTCGCAAAACCAGAATACTCAATCAAGCCATTGCGCAAGCAAGCGGGAACTATCTGGTTTTCTTGGATGGAGATTGCATTTGCCAACCTACTTTTATTGAAAATCACCGCTTACTTGCAAAGCCCGGATATCTAGTAACAGGTAGCAGAGTGCTTTTAGATCAGGCACTTACCAAACAATTACTGGAATGGTCTTGCTGGAGCTTCAAACATTTTGCGTCCCACCTGCTTTGGTATCGCCTGCATGGCGCAATCAATAAATACTGGCCACTGAAAATTCACCTAGGAGATGGCGCTTGGCGAAACTATCAAAAATTCATGTGGCGTCGAATTAAAGGCTGCAATATGGCATGCTGGAAAAATGATGCCCTCAAAATCAATGGCTTCGATGAAACCATGACCGGTTGGGGTCACGAGGATGCAGACTTCGTTTTTAGACTCACTAATATAGGCCTCATCAGAAAATCGGGCTCTTGGTCAACTGAAGTTCTTCATCTCTTTCATAAAATCAACGATCAATCCCAAGCTGCAGAAAATGCACGGCGTGTACGTGAAAAAATTATGGCCAAGGTAAAGTAAGATTATTTTTCATGTCATCTATCAAGCGATTTTCTCCTTTAAAGCCTAAAAAAGTTCTATTTATTGCCACTCGGCAAATTGGGGATGTTCTCGTTACCACCCCCTTAATTAGTAAAGCACGTGAATTATGGCCAGACGCTGAATTTCACTTTTTAGGCTATCGCGGCAAGCTCGATATGCTCAAAGGCAATCCAGACATCTCAGAAATCATTGAGACTTCAGATCGCCCTGGTTTTTGTGAATATCTGCGCTTATTCAATCGCCTCTTTCAACGCTATGACTTAGCATTTGTGACCCAGCCAAGTGATCGCGCCTATGTGTATGGCTTAGTCTCTGCCTTTCACCGAGTTGGCGTACTGGGCGGACACCCCCAAGGCCTCACGGAGCAAGATAAAAGTAAAAAAAGTAAGAGTGAACGACAAAATGCTTGGAAAAAAGCGATTTGTCTGGATGTCGTTGATGTCGACTATTTCAATCAACACGTCATCGCAGAAAAATTACGTCTACTGAGTGTTTTTTATAAAGACCCTCAAGAGCTATTTAGTAAGCCAATTTCAGTGACGCCTCCATGTGGTGAGAGTATTCCAACTGACATTGCGATGCAATTACATACTCCTTATGTAGTCGTCCAT
>Ga0364893_10253_pt3 | contig 16955 bp, 17 predicted proteins | sample ExccelJu500001D3_FD_206943 | JGI IMG/M metagenome (GOLD analysis project Ga0364893, IMG submission 206943) | Enriched cells from Trout Bog Lake Hypolimnion, Wisconsin, USA - BchlTB.July16.5000.01.D3 | ecosystem: Environmental > Aquatic > Freshwater > Lake > Hypolimnion/Profundal zone | place: USA...
GCCGCAAACATACCCAATCAGTATGAGAGCAAAAACTGGTAGAACGACATTAAATACGTATGGCAATTTTTAAGCGATCTTATGAAGCGTCTTTTGGTAACGCTGTGCATTTTTCACATAGCGATCCGCAAGCACTTGCAAGCCCGAAATTTGCTCTGGACTTAAAGTTTTCACCACTTTTGCAGGTGAACCCAAAATCATAGATCCATCAGGAAATTCTTTGTTTTCGGTAACTAAGGAGCCAGCACCAACCAAGCAATGCTTTCCAATTTTCGCGCCATTCAAAATCACAGCACCAATGCCAATTAAGCTTCCATCTCCAATTTGACAACCATGGAGCATGACTTGATGGCCAATAGTGACATGCTTACCAATAACGAGGGGCGAGCCAGGATCTGTATGCAGAACGGAAGCATCCTGCACATTACTATCTTCACCAATATGAATGAGGTCATTATCACCTCGTAAAACCGCTTTAGGCCATACGCTAGCGTTTCTATCTAGCCGTACATTACCAATAATTTCTGCGCTCTGCGCAACCCAAGCTTCCTCAGAAATCTGAGGTGCAATTCCATCCAGTTCGTATATAGCCATGTTTAATTATAGGTATTAGTCAGAGGTTTTTTGATGCCTAAAAAGGGTAAATAATGGTTTATCATCAAATCATATACACAAGATGGAGAACCCATGAAAAAAGTCCTAGTAGGTTTAGTTGCTCTCGGCGCCCTTTCAGGCCTAGCGCAAGCCCAAGAAAAAATTCAAGTACTGAGCACACAAGAGCTTGTAGATGTTTGTAAGCTCCCAGCAAGCCCAGACTCACGCAGTTTTTGTATTGGCTACTCCACCAGCGTTTACGACACCTATTTGGTAACTCGTCACCCACAACGCGCTAAACCATTTATTTGCGTTAAGCAGCCAGCTCCAAAACGTGACGAGGTTATTAGTGACTTTGTTAAATGGGCACAGGACAACCCAAAAGCAGCAGATCAACCAGCGGCCGGTGTATTTTTGGGCTACTTGGCAGGTCGCTTTCCTTGTGGCAAGAAGTAATACATAAATCTGCCAATTCAATATACGTAAGGATCAGTTGATATGAAAAAAATTATCGCAATCACAGCAGCGACCGTAGCTATCGCAGGTTGCTCGAATATGAGCAATACAGAGCAACGCACTTTATCTGGTGCATCTATCGGCGCGGTTGTAGGTGGTGTAGGCACAGCTATTTTCCACGGCAATCCAATTTGGGGCGTAGTAGGCGGCGCAGCAGTTGGTGCAGCCTCTGGTTATGCCTATGATGCATATAAGAAAAACGAAGGTGCTCAGTACAACTCTGGTTACAACGCTGGTAAAAACAATCAGCCAAACAATGCGCCCAACTAATTTACCAATTCTGCTGAATTCGTAAATTAGCCTTTAAAGGCTAGCTAAAAAAAACCCAGCTTGTATTAATTTACAAGCTGGGTTTTTATTTGAATCTCACCTGAGAGCACTTTATAGAGTGGGCATTTATTAGCAATATCCAATAAGCGCTCGCTTTGCTCAGCAGTCAAAGTACCGATCAGCTGAATATCGCGAGTAAATTTTTCAACCCCATCTGCACGCGTAACATCCACGACCACAATCGCATTCTCTAAATTTAAAGCTTTGTGTTCTGAATACATCTTTAAGGTCATGCTTGTACAAGAAGCTAAAGCCGCGGCTAAATATTCGGATGGGGTAGGTCCAGTATTGGTACCACCCCCACTAAGCTCTAGATCCGCGACAAAATCCAAGTCACCTACATTTAATCTTTGTTGCAATGGGCCTTTGCCAAACTGCGAGATGACTTTTCTCATAAATTCCTTAAAGAAGATTCAGAACAAGATGCTTAGCTTAGTAACAGTTGATTGATTCTTTTGACAAAGCCAGCCGGATCATTTAGCTGCCCACCCTCTGCCAAGAGTGCTTGATCAAATAGAACATTGGCCCATTCATCAAACTGCTTGTCATCCGCCTTTAACTTAACCAACAAAGGATGCTCAGGATTAATTTCTAAAATCGGCTTCATGTCGGGGGCTTGTTGACCAGCTGCTTTAAGCATGCGCAATAAATTACCAGACAATTCATTCTCATCAGCAATCAAGCAAGCCGGTGAATCTGTTAAACGGAATGTGACGCGAACATCTTTTACCTTATCGGCAAGCACCTTTTTCATCTTCTCTAGAAAATCTTTAAATTGCTTCTCGGTTTCCTCATGCTCTTTCTTTTCAGCCTCATCACTGAGGCTGAAAAGATCAAGACCGCCCTTAGCAACTGACGCCAATGCTTTGCCATCAAACTCCGTGAAAAATGACAACATCCACTCATCCACGCGATCACAAAGCAATAAGACTTCAACACCTTTTTTGCGGAAAATTTCTAGATGGGGACTATTTTTAGCTGCATTAAAAGTATCACCGGTGACGTAATAAATCTTATCTTGACCCTCTTTCATGCGAGACACATAGTCAGCCAAAGAAACTGTCTGCTCATCAGAGTCTGTATGCGTACTAGCAAAGCGTAAGAGTTTCAAAATACGCTCTTGATTTGCTTGATCTTCGCCAATACCCTCCTTTAAAACTTGTCCAAATTGCGTCCAAAAAGTTTTATATTTTTCTTTCTTAATTTCATCATCACTATTTGCTAAATCTTCAAGCATACTTAATACGCGTTTAGTAGAGCTCTCGCGTATCACTTTGACATCGCGGGATTCTTGCAATATTTCACGGGAAACATTTAGTGGCAAATCCACCGAATCAATCACGCCCGTGACAAAGCGCAAATACATCGGCATCAATTGCTCCGCATCATCCATAATGAAAACACGCTTCACATACAACTTAATTCCACCGCGTTTATTGCGATCCCACAAGTCAAATGGAGCACGTGCTGGAACGAAGAGTAACTGAGTAAATTCACTACGGCCTTCTACGCGATTTAATGAGTAGCACAAGGGATTTTCATAATCATGTGAGAGGTGCTTATAAAACTCGTCATACTGCTCTTCAGTAATTTCAGACTTAGAGCGCGCCCATAGAGCGCTTGACTGATTGATGCTTTCTAACTCATCTTTAATAACTTGCTCTTTCTTTTTTTCATCCCATTCTTCTTTGCGCATCTGAATTGGAAGAGAAATATGATCTGAGTATTTTCGAATAATCGATTTAAGTTTGTGGGTAGATAGGAAATCATCTTCACCTTCACGCAAGTGCATCATGATTGAGGTTCCACGTTGTGGGAGATCAATTGTTTCCACTGTAAATTCGCCAGAACCATCTGACTCCCATTTCACACCATCTGCAGCAGGCAAGCCTGCGCGACGTGTTTCTACTGTGATGCGATCGGCCACAATAAAAGCAGAATAAAAGCCCACACCAAATTGCCCAATTAACGCAGCATCTTTTTGCTGATCACCAGAGAGTTTTGTAAAAAATTCCTTGGTCCCAGATCGGGCTATGGTTCCCAGATTAGAAATCACTTCATCGCGACTCATGCCAATACCATTATCGGAAATAGTTACTGTGCGAGCGGTCTTATCAAAATTCACTGTAATTTTTAAATCAGGATCGTCACCATACCAATCGGGATGAGCGATACCCTCAAAACGAAGCTTGTCAGAAGCATCGGAGGCATTTGAAATTAATTCTCGTAAGAATATTTCCTTGTTGGAGTACAAGGAATGAATCATGAGTTGTAAGAGTTGCTTTACTTCAGCCTGAAAGCCTAAGGTTTCTTTGCTAGCTACGGTCATGCTAATACCCTCTATATAAATGTCGTTAACTTCAGATAAATGGGGATTGTTTTTCCCATTTCAAGATAGTTATAAGTAATTGATCTTTAAGAAGAATGGGGTTTTACGTTCTTTTCTGCTACAGGAAGCTCAGCTTTTTTCCACGCAGTAAATCCACCCTCTAGATGACAAACGCCAGGAATGCCCATTTTTTGCAGCTGCTCAGTAGCCAAGGCTGAGCGCCATGCAGAAGCGCAGTAGAGCACCAAGCGCTTACCCTCACCAAAAATCGGTTTGTAGTATGGGCTATCGGGATCGACCCAGAACTCCAACATTCCCCGAGGTGCATGAAAAGCTCCAGGAATCATACCCTCCCGCTCGAGCTCTCTGACATCGCGAATATCAACAAAAACAGTATTGCTTTCATTTAATAGCTGTTGTGCCTGATTTAGCGGTAGCGTTTCAATGGTTGCCATTGCTTGTGCAATCAGGTCTTGATAACCGAGCTTCAATTTCACCAACATCTCCTCATTTACTAGTTAATTTTCAGTAAACCCTTAGGGTTATTGCCCAAAGCGACGTCCTGATACCATTCTCGTATGAACTTTACCCCCACAGAACTTGGCGCAAGCATTATTTTTGCAATTGCAGTCCTGCATACCTTTTGTACATCGCATTTTGAAACTTTAGCGAAAAATTCACCTAAACATGCTGGTTTATGGCATCTACTAGGTGAAGTGGAAATTGTCTTTGGGTTTTGGGCGGCCATTTTGATTATTTATATGTGGCTGGTCAATGATTTAGCAAGCGCCAAAGAATACGCAAATAAGCGTAACTTCACAGAGCCTCTATTTGTATTTGCCATCATGGTGGTGGCTGGCAGCAAACCCATCCTATATTTCGCGACGCAGATCTTGCAGGCGCTTGGGCGGGGGATGCAGTGTATTTTACGTACCAAACAAGCTCCAACACTCTATTTTTTAACGCTCTGCATCACACCCCTTTTGGGCTCAGTCATTACTGAACCAGCTGCAATGACCTTGGCTGCCTTTTTATTGCGAGACTTGGTCTATCGCCATAAATGCTCCAATGCCCTACTTTTTGGCACCTTGGGCGCCCTATTTGTAAATATTTCGATTGGTGGCACTCTTACGAATTTCGCCGCTCCGCCAGTGCTGATGGTCGCCACCACTTGGGGCTGGAGCTCCTCATTCATGTTTACCAATTTTGGACTTGAGTCCTGCATTGCTATATTTATTAATGCGCTAGGAGCCACCCTTCTGTTTCATCGGCAATTAATTGAACCTGAAGTCAAAAATACCGATGCCAAAACCCCCATTACAACCATCTGCATTCATTTGTTATTTTTAGCAGGAATTGTTGGATTTGCCCATGACCCAGTGATTTTTATGTGGTTATTACTGTTTTTTATTGGATATACCGCTGCTTACCCCAAACATCAAAGCCCCCTCATTCTTAAAGAAGCTTTATTGGTAGGATTCTTTCTTGCGGGCTTAGTCGTGTTGGGTGGCCTACAGGGCTGGTGGCTACAACCCCTTCTTGAGCAAATGAGTCCAACTGCGGTTTTCTATGGCAGCCTGGCCCTTACGGCACTTACTGATAATGCAGCCCTTACGTATTTAGGCTCCTTAGTTTCAGGCACTTCCCCAGAATTCAAGCTGGCTTTAGTCGGGGGTGCGGTGGCTGGTGGCGGTCTTACAGTAATCGCTAACGCCCCTAATCCTGCTGGAATTGCCATTTTACGTAGCCATTTTCCCAATGCCACGGTCTCTACCGGCCTATTGCTACTGGCGGCATTACCGCCAACTATAGTGACCATTTTGGTTTATCGTTTCTGGTAAGGGTCACATCACGTAAAATCTGAGCTTCGCCCCCAGCTATAAATCTGAGAACGGCATATGAAAAAGCTCTATATCAAAACTTTCGGCTGTCAAATGAACGAGTATGACTCGGGCAAGATGGCCGACCTCCTCCATGCCAATGAAGGCATGGAAATGACAAATTCTCCTGAAGATGCGGATGTTGTTCTACTCAACACCTGCTCCATTCGAGAAAAAGCGGAAGATAAAGTCTTCTCTGATCTCGGTCGACTACGTGAACTCAAAAAACTCAAACCCAATTTACTGATTGGCGTGGGCGGCTGTGTTGCCAGTCAAGAAGGTCAACAGATTATTAGTCGCGCACCCTATGTTGACGTGGTCTTTGGTCCACAAACCTTGCATCGACTTTCTGATCTAATCGCAGAGCGCCGAAAAACAGGCATCTCTCAAGTGGATATCAGCTTCCCAGAGATTGAAAAATTCGATCACCTTCCATCCTCACGTCAAACACGTGGCTCAGCTTATGTTTCGATCATGGAAGGCTGCTCAAAGTACTGCAGCTACTGCGTGGTTCCTTATACGCGTGGTGAAGAAGTCTCACGCCCCTTTGATGATGTACTAACAGAGGTTGCAGGGTTAGCTGCAAAGGGCGTTAAAGAAATTGTCCTGCTAGGTCAAAACGTCAACGCCTACCTAGGAAAGATGGGGGTTACAGAAGAGTTAGCTGACTTTGCTTTGCTGATTGAATATATAGCAGAGATTCCTGGAGTTGAAAGAATTCGCTTTACAACTAGCCATCCTAAAGAATTTACTCAGCGCTTAATCGATGTGTACGCCAAGGTTCCCAAGCTTGTCAGCCATCTGCACCTGCCAGTTCAGCATGCTTCTGATTCCATTCTTTCAGCAATGAAGCGTGGCTACACCGCCCTCGAGTTCAAGAGCATCATTCGCAAAATGCGCGCTGTACGACCAGACTTAACGCTTTCAAGCGACTTCATCGTGGGCTTTCCAGGTGAGACAGATGCGGATTTTGAGAAGCTACTCAAGATGGTTGAAGAACTTCAATTCGACAACAGTTTTTGCTTCATCTTTAGTCCTCGCCCCGGAACGCCGGCAGCCAATTTAAGCGATGACACTCCTTATGAGGTGAAACTCAAGCGCCTTCAAACTCTTCTGGCCTTGGTAGAAAAACAAGCCACTCAGATCAGTCAAAAAATGCTTGGCAATACCGAAAAGATTTTAATTGAGGGCCTGGCTAAAGATGGTGTCAATCTTCAAGGTCGCTCTTGCAACAACCGCGTTATTCATATACCAGCTCCCAGTCAAGATATTGATGCCTGGATTGGAAACATGGTGGACGTCCAAATTACCGAGGTTCTGAATTACACCCTTAGGGGCGAACTTGTTAATGCAAACTAAAGCCAAATTAACGATAGATCTTCAATACGCAAGTCCGGCTATTGAACAATCATTAGCATTGATTGCCTCTTCTGCCCTTCTTCGAAAATGGGTCAAAGCTGCGACCCAGTATTCTGGTCTCATCACCCTAAGGTTCGTGAATCAAGTTGAAGGCAAAAAATTAAACTTTGTCTTCCGAAATAAAGATAAGCCAACAAATGTTTTAACGTTCCCTTATGAGCTTACTAAGACATCATTAGTGGCAGATATTGTCATCTGCCTGCCAGTACTTAAGAAAGAGACGAAAGAACAAAATAAGCCCCTCAAGGAGCATCTTGCCCATCTTATTATTCATGGCTGCCTGCATGCCCAGGGCCATGATCATGAAGTCGAAAAAGACGCTAAAAAGATGGAAAATCTTGAAATCCGCCTACTCAAGGATCTGGGCTTCCCAAACCCCTATCTACTAAAGTAAAGATTCCGACCACCCCATTTCTTGGGGCTTTCATTGAAATTACTTTTATCTAAGCTATCCTTGCTATATGCCCGACCCCAATAAATCCCTGTTAGAACGATTGACTGACTTTTTAACACCTCAGCCAACCAGCCCCGCAGAACGTCGTCAAGAATTAATTGAAACCCTAAGAGAAGCCCAATCAGAAGGATTAATCGATGCAGATGCACTCTCGATGATTGAGGGGGTATTTCAGGTCGGTCAGCTCTGCGCACGGGATATCCTAGTACCACGAGCTCAAATTGATTGGATAGACATCAACCTATCCCTCCCGGAGATAATCAAAAGCGTCATCTCCGCAGCACATTCACGATTTCCAGTGTTTGAAGGCAGTCGTGACAACGTCATCGGTACTTTATTAGCAAAAGATCTTTTGCGATATTCCAATGAAAAAGATTTCCAGGTTAGAGATTGGTTACGCCCTGCTGTTTTCATCCCAGAATCTAAACGCTTAAGCGTTTTATTGCGCGATTTCAAAGATAACCGCAATCATTTGGCAATTGTTGTTGATGAATATAGCGGCATTGCAGGAATCATCACCATTGAAGATGTCCTTGAACAAATCGTGGGCGATATTGAAGATGAGCATGATGTTGATGAAGAGGCAGATAACTTGATCTCTCTTGATAACGGAGATATTCGCGTAAAAGGCATTACCGAGCTTGAGCAATTCAATGAAACCCTAGGCACTAAATTTCAAATTGATGGTATTGAAACGGTAGCAGGTCTTGTTATCCAGCATTTAGGTCGTGTACCCAAGATGGGCGAGCATGTAGAGATCGGCGATATCGAATTTGAAGTGCAACGTGCCGACCCAAGACAAATACATATTTTGCTTGCGCGGCAACTTCCCAAAACCGCTGGCTGAAATTGATTTTGCTTGATCGGCAATCGCTAAGGTTCAGGAGGGTTGTTAAGGCTCTAGCGTTATTTATACTCGGCGCAGCGTTAGCCGGTGCTGCTGAACTGCCTTTCGGTGGTTGGCTGCAAATCCCTATTCTGGCTCTAGTTTGGCTCACCTTGAGCAAATCAGTCAGCCAATCCATTAAGAAAAACTTTGTCGCTGGCATAGCATTTGGTCTTGGCTACTTTGTCACTGGACTATGGTGGATTTACATTAGCCTGCATGATGTAGGTGGCATGAATGCACCGCTTTCATGTACCGCTATTTTTCTACTTTCGGTCTGCATGAGTTTCTATTTTTCAGCAGCATGCCAGTCAATATTTCTGTTTAAGCACCCCCACCTAAAGGGGCTTTTGCTTGCAGCGGCCTGGGTTGCAATGGAATATTTACGTGGCTCTTTGTTTACAGGCTTTCCTTGGATAGGATTAGCAGAAGCCCAATTTAATGGGCCCTTTGCGCCGATTGCCGCTTACTTTGGCGGTCTAAGCTGTACCTTCCTGGTTGTTTGGAGTTCCTGGGAGCTTACCCAAATTAAGACAAAGCCATATTTAAGCTCTCTATACATATTGGGGATGATTGGAGTTTGCCAATTAGCCAGTTTATGGACCTTCACCAAACCTATTGGCGAACCCCTTAGTGTTCGACTTATTCAAGGAAATTTTGCGCAAAGCTTGAAATTTAATCCTCGAGCCATTCAAGATCAGATGCGTTATTACGCTTCTGAGATTACAGCAAAATCAGCAGACTTAATTGTTATTCCTGAAACAGCTCTTCCTTGGCCCCAAAGCAATCTCCCTGTTGGATTGGTTGCTTATTTACAAGATTTTGCCAACACCCATTCAAGCAATATCTTGCTTGGACTGATTGGTGAAGTAGAAACCTCCAAAGGGATTCAGTACACCAATCGCGCTACGGGTCTGTCTCCTGACTTTCCAATGTATCAATATGACAAAGCTCACTTGGTACCTTTTGGAGAATTTATCCCTCTAGGATTTCGTTGGTTTGTAAACGCCTTTCACGTTCCCTTAAGTGATTTTGCCCACGGCAGCTTGGATCAAGCTCCATATAGCATTCAACGAAGAGGGCAAGAACCTATCAATGCAGCGATTACCATTTGTTATGAAGACGTCTTTGGTGATGAGTTAGCTGGGCGCATTCGTAACAGCGACCCACCAGCTAACCTACTGATCAATATGACTAACTTAGCGTGGTTTGGCGATTCACAAGCCCCCACTCAACAATTACGACTTTCTCAACTACGGTCTCTAGAAACAGGGCTACCGTCCTTGCGTGCCACCAACACCGGGATCACTGCAGTTTTAGGTCCTAATGGCACGCTACAAACCCAGCTCCCCAAATTTACCCAGGCTACCTTGCAAACCCAAGTGCAGGCATATTCAGGCAAAACCCCGTACGTTATTTGGGGCAATATCCCCATTTTGAGTGTCTCCTGCATACTCCTCTTATTTGGCTTTATTCGCCAAAGACGATTTTGGTAGTATTTTTAAAAGTTACATGGCATGGCCATGTAAAATCAATGGCTTAGCCAGGTTAATCATGCTTACTTTTCAGCAAATCATTCTCACACTCCAAGATTACTGGGACCAACAAGGTTGTGCCCTATTGCAGCCTATCGACCTAGAGGTTGGTGCGGGTACGTCCCATACAGCCACTTTCTTGCGTGCCATCGGTCCCGAGCCTTGGAAAGCGGCCTACGTTCAGCCCTCACGCAGACCAAAAGATGGTCGCTATGGCGAGAACCCAAACCGCCTTCAACACTACTATCAGTACCAAGTAGTTTTAAAACCTGCGCCAGAAAATATTCTTGAGCTCTACCTTGGTTCCTTGGCTGCACTTGGCCTTGACCTCAAAAAGAATGACGTACGCTTTGTTGAGGATGATTGGGAAAACCCCACATTAGGTGCATGGGGATTGGGCTGGGAAGTATGGTTAAACGGCATGGAAGTAACTCAGTTCACTTACTTCCAACAAGTTGGCGGCCTTGACTGCAAACCCGTGCTGGGCGAAATTACTTATGGTATCGAACGTTTAGCAATGTATATCCAAAACTGTTCAAACGTTTATGACTTGGTTTGGGCTGATGGCATTTCTTATGGTGATGTATATCACCAAAATGAGGTAGAACAGTCTTGCTATAACTTTGAGCACTCCAATACCGATCTTTTGTTTGCCAATTTCACCAATTATGAAAGTGAAGCAAAACGTCTCATGGAAGTACCGCTGGCATTACCTGCTTATGAAATGGTTCTCAAAGCAGGCCATACCTTCAACCTATTGGATGCACGAGGCGCAATCTCCGTTACAGAACGTGCTGCCTATATTGGCCGCATCCGAAATCTTTCCCGCGCAGTTGCCCAAGCTTACTTTGAGTCTCGAGAAAAGCTAGGCTTCCCAATGTGCCAACGCCAAGCAAAGGCATAAGTACTGCAATCTATCTATGAGCACATCTAATTCTCCAACTCAATCAGCTGACTTATTGATTGAGGTATTTACAGAAGAGCTACCCCCTAAGTCATTACGCCGTCTGGGTGAAGCATTTAGAGATGGCATTGCCACATCTCTCAAAACGGCAGGCCTTTTAGGCTCAAGCTCTACGATCAACAGTTTTGCAACTCCGCGTCGTTTGGCAGTTCACATAACTGATGTTTTAAATCAAGCGCCTGACTATCCTGTACGAGAAAAATTATTGCCTACCAGCATCGCCTTTGATTCTGAAGGCAAGGCAAGCGCTCCCTTACTCAAAAAACTCGCCACCTTAGGCTATGCAGAAATTGATATCTCCATCCTAGAAAAATCTGGTGAAGGTAAAAATGAAGCCCTTTATCTCAATGTGATTGCCAAAGGCGCAGCTTTAGAGCAAACGGCACAAACAGCACTTGTACAAACTCTCAATAAACTACCAATTGCTAAGATGATGCATTATCAAGTTCGGCAAAAAGATGATTCATTGGCGGATGTTGAATTTGCTAGACCTGCCCATCGAATTATTGCTCTGCATGGTAGTCACCCTTTAAAAATTAGCGCTTTAGGCATTGATGCCGGCAATCAGACAGAAGGCCACCGCTTTCTTGCTCCCGGTGCTGTAAGTATTAGCTCTGCAGATCAGTATGAAACTACCCTGCAAAACCAAGCCAAGGTCATGCCAAGCTTTAATCAACGTCGCCAGCATATTGAAGCAGCCTTATTAAAAGCCGCTGGTGATGATTTAGTCTTAATGCCAGATAGCCTATTAGATGAAGTGACCGCATTGGTGGAATGGCCCGCTATTTATGAATGTCATTTTGATCAAGAATTCTTAGAGGTTCCTCAAGAATGCTTGATTCTGACAATGCAAACCAATCAAAAGTATTTTGCATTAACGGATAAGCAGGGCAAATTGCGCAACCGCTTTTTAATCGTTTCCAACATTGAAACGGATCAAGCAGAAGCTATCATCTCCGGTAATGAAAGGGTTGTTCGTCCACGCCTCTCTGACGCACGATTCTTTTACCAGCAGGATCAAAAACGCCCGTTGGCCTCGCGCGTCGCCGATCTCGGCAGAGTGGTTTATCACAATCAACTCGGCAACCAGCTAGAGCGTACCCAACGAGTGGCTGCCATTGCTACTGGTATCGCAAAAGAACTAAAAAACAAAGGCGTCCAAGCAAATATGGAATTTGCTGGTCGTGCCGCAGAGATTGCTAAAACCGATTTACTCACTGATATGGTGGGAGAGTTCCCAGAGCTTCAAGGCATCATGGGTCGGTACTACGCTACGCATGATGGTGAAAATTCAGAAGTAGCCGCAGCATGTGCTGAGCACTATATGCCTCGCTTTGCTGGGGATGCGCTACCGCAAACTCAAACTGGAACTATTCTGGCGATCGCCGATAAATTAGAAACTTTGGTGGGCATCTGGGGTATTGGACTGACCCCAACCGGAGATAAGGATCCCTACGCATTACGTCGTCACGCTCTAGGTATCTGCCGTCTTCTGTTAGAGAAAAACCTTCCCTTAAGCCTACCAGACCTCATTGAATTAGCACGCAGCCAATTCTCACAAAAAGATGTGCAAGATAAAGCAAGTGCTGTAGATATTTATGCATTCATTATTGATCGTCTACGCGCGTATTTGCGAGATCAGTCTGTTAATGGAAAGCCTTTTACGAGTGGTGAAATTGATGCGGTATTAAGTCAATCGCCAGTACTATTAAATGATCTGATCGAACGCCTTACAGCGCTCCGAGAATTTAATGCTCTAGCCGAAGCAACTCAGCTTGCTGCAGCTAATAAACGCATTAGTAATATTCTTAAGAAAACGACTACAGCCATTCCTGCGGGTTGTACAGAGAAGCTATTACAAGCGCCAGCAGAAATCGCACTTTTCAAGGCATTAGAAAGCATTACCCCAACACTCACCTCGGCCTACGAAAAGCGCCAGTTCGTTGAACTTTTAAAATCCCTAGTCGCCTTGAGTCAACCGATTGATCAATTTTTTGCGGATGTGATGGTGATGGATCCAAATCCAGAACTTCGCGATAACCGTTTAGCTTTACTGCAACAACTTCACCAAAAAATGAATCTCATTGCCGATCTCGGCAAGTTAGCATGAGCACTGGCTCTTCTAAACTCATTATTCTCGATCGCGATGGTGTGATTAACGAAGATCGGGATGATTATGTGAAGTCGAGTGATGAATGGGTCCCACTGCCCGGTAGCTTAGAAGCAATAGCGCTTTTGAATCAAGCGGGCTATCAAATAGCGCTTGCGACAAACCAATCTGGCATATCCAGAGGTTACTTCTCCATTAATGATTTACATGCTATGCATCGCAAGATGGATAAATTATTAAAGCCACTTGGTGGTCGTATAGACAGTATTTTCTTTTGCCCTCATGTAGATGCCCATCATTGCGATTGTCGAAAACCTTCTCCGGGCCTTATGAAGGAGATCGCTCTACGGTACAAAAGACCTGATAGCAAAACTCCTTTACTAGGCATTCCGATTGTGGGCGATTCCCTAAGGGACTTGCAGGCAGGAATTGCACTTGGTGCCTCCCCTCATTTAGTTCTTACCGGCAAAGGGCAAAAAACTTTAGCCAAAGGCGGCCTTCCAGAAGACACTCAAATTCATGCCGATCTTCTGGCGTTTGCTAACGCCTTTTTAAAAAATAAGGCTTAGGCTAAAAATGATTTACATACGCTCAATATTGTTTGCTATTTTTTTACTGATTTTTACCCCAATTTGGTCAGTGCTTTGTATGCTGGCCTTCCCTTTTCTTAATCCAGAAAATCGCTACCGCTTTATCGGCCTCTGGAATAAGGTAGTGATATGGCTGCTTTGGCACCTTTGTGGCATTCGCTATGAAATCCGCGGGATGGAGCATATGTATGCCGTGCTTGATCAACCCGTGGTTGTATTGAGTAAGCATCAATCGGCTTATGAAACCATTGCTTATATCGCACTTCTCCCCAAACAACTTTGCTTTGTATTTAAGCGCGAACTCCTCTGGATACCGTTTTTTGGATGGGCTTTAGCACTGCTCAAGATGATTCATATCAATCGCGCTAGCAAGGAGACGGCCGCACTTTCAGTAGCAAGCCAGGGTCGTAAACGTCTGAGCGAAGGAAAATGGATCTTGCTTTTTCCAGAAGGAACAAGGACTCCTACAGGATCTCACAAACCTTACAGCAAGGGCGGCGCAAGACTTGCTAGCGCCACAGAAGCAATGGTGATCCCTATTGCCCATAATGCTGGCAGATGTTGGCCTAAGAATAGTTTTATCAAGCAACCCGGAACGGTGATCTTTTCAATTGGCCCCGCCATTACGTCAGCTGGTAAAACAGGAGGTCAACTTCACCAAGAGGTTGAAAAATGGATTGAGACTGAGATGCGAGTCATTGATCCCAGTGCTTATGAGCACCAAAAGCTGTAAAAGACAGGCATTACACAGACATCGCTAATAGCGTCAATAACGCTATGCAATAAGGGCTTTAGCCCATTCTATATATCGGTCAACAGAAATATCTTGGGCCCGTGCCTTAAGCTCTGACTCTGTCAAAGATAATCTCTGAGCGTAAGTACTCAAGTTAGTACGCAACATTTTCCGTCTTTGGGAAAAAGCCGCAGCCACAATCTTCTCAAGTGAAGCCCATTGGGCGCTACTTAAATTAAAATCGGTCCGTGGGGTCATTCTGACTACCGCTGAATTTACCTTGGGCTGAGGATCAAAAGCCTCGGGTGGCACTTCTAACACTTGCTCCATATGATAGCGAGCTTGCAACATTACTGATAAGCGACTGAAATCAGAGCTGCCTGCTTTTGCCACCATGCGCTCTACCACCTCGGCTTGCAACATAAATACTTGCTCATCAATTTCATTTGCTGCATCAACTAAATGAAAGAGCAAAGGCGATGAGATGTTGTAGGGTAAATTTCCGACAACCTTGCATAAGCCACTATTCGCAGGACGGTTTTTAGCCCAGGATAAAAAATCAAATTGAAGGGCATCACCTTCAATAACTTTTAAACCCGGTAGATTTTGCTGGTTCCAAAAAGCAACTAAATCCCGGTCAATCTCAAGAAGATCAAGTTGATCAAGGTTTTCCAATAAGGGTTTAGTAAGAGCACCAAGACCAGGTCCAATTTCAATAATATGCATTGATGAAGCGGGGTTGATCAATGCCACGATGGAATAAATAACTCCCCCATCTTGTAAGAAATTTTGGCCAAAACGTTTACGTGCGCGGTGCATTATGAATGAGTCATTTTTTTAGTATTGAGAGCTAACTGGTAAGCCAAGCGTAAGGCCTCAAGCATACTGCCTGAATCAGCCATTCCTTTGCCCGCTATGTCCAAGGCTGTGCCATGGTCTACAGATGTACGAATAATGGGTAATCCTAAGGTGACATTGACGCCACCACCAAAGCTTACAAATTTGAAAGGTGCCAAGCCCTGGTCATGGTACATAGCAATAAATGCATCTGTTTTAGGCAGAGCACCCACATCAAACATAGTGTCACCAGGGTAGGGACCTGAAACTTGAATACCCAGGCTCTTCGCCTTCTCAATAGCAGGAGAAATGACTTCAATCTCTTCTCGACCCAAATAACCTGATTCACCAGCATGCGGATTTAATCCCGCTACCCGAATCACTGGCTCAGAGATGCCAAATTTCTGACGTAAATCACGATCCACTATTTCAATCGTTTCAAGAATCTGCTGCTGAGTTAAAGCAGTCGAGACCTCTTTAAGAGGCATGTGCGTCGTCACCAAAGCAACCCTGAGATTTGCAGAATCTTTCAATCCTAAAAAACCAGCTGGAAGAGGAGCGCATAAGATCATGACCACATGATCAACCCCACAACGTTCAGCGAGATACTCAGTATGACCAGTAAAGGGGGTGCCAGCTAAATTAATAACGCTTTTTTGCAAAGGCGCAGTTATCATCGCGTCAAAACGATTTTCAAGGCAACCATCGATCGCAACATCCAGCATTTTTAAAACATACTTTGAATTTGCGGAAATGAGCTTGCCAGCAGTAACTTGCTCATAAAGCAAAATTTCTTGCAGTTTTAAACGCTCTTTTAATTCAGGATCTATAGACAATAAATCTTTAAATAAACTTGGGTCGCCAAGTAAGGTAATTTTTGCAGCTGGCTGCTCCTTTAAAAAAGCAAGGGCAGCAGCTAAAGAGACTTCAGGACCAACTCCGGCAGGTTCGCCGGAGCTAATGACTAAATTAACGCGGGCTTGTTGCGGCATCATCTGCGTTAATAATCTTCACGGTCGCCGTATCACGAAGTTCACGAATCCAATCTTGATAAGCTTGATCAAACTTTCTTTCCCGAATCGCTGCACGTGCGAATTGACGTTGTTTTTCAACGGTCAATTGGGCTTCACGGCGCTCCAATACCTGGATTAAATGCCAACCAAATTCAGTTTTAACAGGGTTGCTCACCTCACCAATTTGCAAACGGTTCATGGCTTGCTCAAACTCAGGCACTAAATCACCAGGGCCCATCCAGCCTAGATTTCCACCATTAGGTGCGGAACCATCCTCAGAATATTTTTTAGCTAACTCACCAAAATCAGCAGTCTTTGCTCTGATTTGATCTCGATATCCAGCCAAACGTCTTTCTGCATCTTGATCTGTTAAACCAGCACGACTACGCAACAAGATATGACGCACCATGGTCTGAGTAATCATAATATTCTGCGGTGTTGTGGGCGTCTCTTGAGGGGCTGCCTGCTGAGGTGCAGGTTCGCTTGTATTTAACGCGCGTCGATCCAACACTTTTAAGACGTGATATCCGGCCGGACTCTTCACAACACTAGCAACCACTTGACCGCTGCCAGTATTTCTTGAAGCCTCATAAAACAGTTGAGGCAAACGATCGGGAGTGCGATAACCAAGCTCCTGAAATTTAATCTTTGGATCTTCTTTAGCCGCCATCGCGCCCAATTGCAAGAAATCCACATCCCCACGTGCTTCACGCAATAAGGATTCTGCTTTTTTCTTGGCGTCAGCCTGAGCACCTGCTCCAGCAC
>Ga0364893_10469_pt1 | contig 16928 bp, 18 predicted proteins | sample ExccelJu500001D3_FD_206943 | JGI IMG/M metagenome (GOLD analysis project Ga0364893, IMG submission 206943) | Enriched cells from Trout Bog Lake Hypolimnion, Wisconsin, USA - BchlTB.July16.5000.01.D3 | ecosystem: Environmental > Aquatic > Freshwater > Lake > Hypolimnion/Profundal zone | place: USA...
TAGTAGGCGCGGAGATCTTTCAAGACGCGGAATGGATCTTCTGTGGTGAGGCTCCTATATAGCTCGTTAAAGGCGGCCGTTTCAAGGGGGCTATTGGCAAAGAGGCCATCTCTTAGGGTATCGACAGCTCGGCGGATCGCTTCGTCGTTATCGTAGATGGAGGAGGGCTGGTAGGGCATTCGATTGTCGGAGGCTGTCGAGCCGAAGCCAAAGGGCCACCATTTGTCAGTGACCGCTTGCCGCATTTCGATATTGGCTCCATCGTCGGTGCCGATCGTGAGAGCCCCGTTGATGGCGAGCTTCATGTTTCCAGTGCCCGAAGCTTCCCAGCCCGCTGTGGAAATTTGTTCGGACAGGTCTGCTGCTGGAATGATGATCTCCGCTCGAGAGACATTGTAGTTTTCAATAAATGAGACGCAGAGATGTTCTTTGATGGAAGGATCTTCGTGGAATTTGCGGGCAATAGCGCAAGTCAGCTGAATGATTTGCTTGGCTCTTCTATACCCAGGGGCTGCTTTGCCGCTGAAGATGGCAAGGCGGCGAACGGACCGTTTTTCTGGCTCTTGATAGAGCATGATGAGGTGAAGCGCATTTAAAAGCTGCCGCTTATATTCGTGAAACCGTTTGATTTGAACGTCAAAAAGAGCATCGGGACCAAAGACGTGGGGATGGGCGATGACTTTGCCGTTTGCGTCGCGCACAAAATTTTCTCGCGAGAGAAATTGGACGAGGGCTTTTTTGTTTGCCTTCTTGATCTCGAGAAATTCCTTTTGCGATGCGGGATCGGAGGCAAATGGGGCAAGTTTTGCCATCTCTTGGAAGTCGCAGATCCATTTCCTCCCAATGCGCCGAGAGATGAAGTCGGCAAGGAGAGGATTGGCGTGTAAAAGCCAGCGCCTTTGCGTCACTCCATTGGTGACATTTGTGAATTTTTCCGGAGAGAGATCGTAAAAATCTTTGAAAACATTTTCTCGCAAAATCTTTGAGTGGAGTTCTGCAACGCCATTGACTTTATGAGAGCCGTAGATGGCCAAATGCGCCATCCGGATTTGCCCATGCTCGATGATCGATAAGCGGCGCACTTTTTCCTCATCGCCTGGGAATTTGGCTCTGATGCTATTGCAAAGCTCTTGGTTGAGTTTTTGGATGACGAGGTGTTGTCTTGGCAATAGGGTGTGTACGCGGGTTTCATTCCACTCTTCAAGCGCTTCTCTGAGGATCGTGTGATTTGTATAACTGCAACAAGCTTGACACACTTCCCAAGCCTGATTCCAAGAGAAATCGTAGTTTTTTGTTAACACCCGCATGATTTCCGCGATGATCAGCGCTGGATGGGTGTCGTTGATTTGGATTCGCACCTTATCTGCGAATTGCGACAGATCGCCATATGTGCGCAAGTGGCGTCTGATGATATCTTGCAAAGAGGCGGAAACAAGGAGAAATTCTTGCTTGAGTCGAACCCTTTTCCCAAGGTCAGTGTTATCGTTGGGATAAAGGACGTCTGTCAAAGAGGTGTTTTCTGCCGCTTGATCGAGCAATCCTGCATTGTATCTTTGCAGAAGAAAATTTCTCGGCGATTCTTTGGTCGACCAAAGTCGTAAAAGAGGAACGGAAAAGTTTCCTGTCTCCGAATAACCAATGATGGGCGTATCGAAAGGGATGGCCCTGACCTCCTCTCCATCATCGAGTAAATAGACATCGTCGCCATATTTGTTCTTGGCATAGATAGGAGTGCCCCGAAAGTGGATATTCACCGCAAAAATATCGCGGCGCGCTTCCCAAGCATCTGAAGAGAGTAACCAGCAATCTGGCCGCTCGACCTGCTGGCCATTCCAAATTTCTTGCTCAAAGATCCCATATTGATATCTCAAGCCATATCCACGCGCCGGATAATGCATAGTCGCAAGCGAATCTAAAAAACAAGAGGAGAGACGTCCCAGACCCCCATTGCCAAGGCCGGGATCGGCCTCGCAGGAGATGAGATCATTGAAGTTGCGATCCATTTTTTGCAGCACAGCTTTGATGAGTTCGTTGGCACCCATGTTGCAGATATTATTGCCGAGGAGTCTGCCTGGAAGATATTCCATAGAAATGAAGTTGATCATCCGCACTTTTTTAGATTGGATGGTATCGATCGTCGCGTTGGCGCTGATCATGATCTCTTCGCGCAAAGCGAGGCAAAACGCCTGATAGAATTCCTCGATCGTTGCCTCTGCTGAAGTATGATTGCTCGTGGTGATGATCAGGTGCTTGATTTTTTGAACGAGAGAGTCTGCCTGCTCATTGATGCCCATGAGATGACATATAGGCTACAGACTCTTTTGCACGAAATAGAAAATTGCAAATGTAAAGCCGCTTTACACGAGGGGTCCCCGAAGACGCATCGTCTTTGGGATTTTACATGAAGCAGAGTTTGAGGAGATAGAAGGCGAGGACGCTGAGAAGGGCGCAGAAAGGGATCGTCATGATCCAAGAGACGAGGATTTCTTTCAGCATTTGGAGATTGAGAGCTTTGAGTCCCCGCGCCATCCCTACGCCAAACACAGCGCCGATGAGAGCGTGTGTGGTGGAGATGGGCAAGCCGAGCTTGGAGGCGAGAAGAATCGTTGCCGCCGCGCCGAACTCAGCGGAAAATCCGCGAGTTGGAGTCAGTTCTGTGATTTTTTTCCCGACCGTTTCGATGACGCGCCAACCCCAAGTTGCCAGGCCAATAACGATGCCGGCGCCGCCGATGGCAAGGAGCCAAGCGGGAATGGCAGATTGGGTGGAGAGAGTGTTGTTTTTTAGAACGCTCATGACTGCAGCTACAGGTCCGATGGCATTTGCGACATCGTTGGCGCCATGGGCAAAAGCGACGAGGCACGCGCTGAGGATTTGGAGCGCGACGAAGATTTTCTCTACCCCTTGGTAGCGATTGGTTGAATAGAGAAAAGAAGTTTTTTTTCTGACTGTGTCGGTCAGCCGTTGGAGATGGCCGAGGACATTGGAAATTTCTGAGGAGTAAGCGGCGTCTCGGTTGGAAAGATGAACGCGTTGCAGGTGGTGGAGAGCTTTTTCCAAACTCACTGCCTGGTAGGGAGTGACCCCTTCCGCTGTTTGCAGCGAAGGAGTGGTGATCCGTTGAACGACCAAGCGGCTTGCCATCGCAGCGGCGAGGCCAATGAGACAGGAGAGGCCGATAGCGAGCTTGGTCGAGAGATCGGGTCTATGGGAGCAGAGAGTGAGGGCGACCACAGTGAAGCAGAGAAAGACAAAGAAGGGAGCCATTTTTTGCGTAGATTCGATAGGATCGAGAGCAAAGAGGATTTTTCTTTGGATGATGCTGAAGATCGCATAAGAAAGGACGCCGCTTAAGAGAGGAGAGAGGATCCAGCTAGAGGCGATCCAGCCCAGTTCCCTCCAGTTTACTGCATCGATTCCCCCTATGCAGGCGCCAAATCCGAGCACCGCGCCGACAATTGCGTGAGTGGTGGAGACTGGCAAGCCAAAATAGGAGGCGAGCTGCAAAGCTGCGCCGGTTGCTAGCAGAGAGCCCATCATTCCGAGGACGAAAATCATCGGATCTGATTGGAAAATCGTCGGATCGATGATCCCTTTTTGGATCGTTTCAGAGACGTTTGCTCCGAGAAAGAAAGCGCCGGCGAATTCAAAGATGGCAGCGAGAAAGACGGCGCGCCTCAAAGAAAGAGCTTTTGAGCCGACCGATGTTCCCATCGCATTGGCCACGTCGTTCGCTCCAATATTCCAGGCCATATAAAAGCCTAGAACTAAGGTGAGCATTGGGATGAAGGCAAATGAACTCAAGGACGTCAGATGGCGCTCCTCACTTTAGTTCCAATAACATGCGCACTCGGTTGCCGAGCTCTTCCGAGATGCAGGCCAAACGGCCGATTTCCTCAATCAAACTCAAACAGAGATGAAAGGCGGGATAGGGCATCGCATCTCCCCCTTGATAAAGACACTTGATCAAGTGATTTTGCAGTTGGGAAGTTTCATATTCGTGGAAAGCGATCTGTTCGACCATTCCCTTCACTTTTTGCGCCTCGATTCCACCAAAGGAAGATTCTAAAAGCTCTTCTAGCTCCTTGATGACTTTGTGCGCGAGCCAAAAAGCTTCGACGACTTTGGTGCAAAGCGATGAAAAATCTTCTCGCATTTCGGGGAGAAGTTGCAATTTTCGCATCGTGGACCTTTCAGCGATCTTTTCCGCCTGATCGGCTAGGGAGTCTTGAAGGGAGAGAATTTCGAGCAGCTCGCCGTGGTCTACGGGAAGAAACAGGGTGCGGGGAAGATGGGTGCGGATATCATTTTTGGTCAGATCCGCTTCATGTTCGAGCCGAGAGATCTGCTGGCTGACTCGCTCAATGGCTTTCATGTCCTGGGCAACCAGCGCTTGAAAGAGAGCTGGCAGTTCGCCAATGCAAGAGGCCACCTTGTCCATGTGCGTTTGAAGGGGCGCAAAGGGAGATTTGCCAAAGAGTTTTGCAATGGTCAGCATGTAGAGGGATTCTAGTTGGTCTATCGGTTAAACACAACTCGATTATCGTCGTAGACCCAGCCAACTACCCCACGAGGCAGATCAACTCCAAAGTAAGTCTCGACATCGGATAATTGCACATCGCTCAGCATATTTGGATCTTGTGGCGCATTAGGATCTGGCTCAGGAGTCTTGAAGAGCTTCTTTGCCAATATCTCGATCTGATGACATCGCTTAACGTCTGTAATGATTCTGTTACAGTCAAGAGCGGGACATTGGGGCCAGGGGTGCTCGGAATAGAGTTTTCTAAAGGCTTTCACACTGATACAATGACCGCAGAAGGGGAGCAAAAGAGCATTATGGAGCGGAATCCCGAGGAGAGGGCATTTCAGATCCCAGGTAGTTATGGCAACCGATGAAGACATAAATCCTTTTATGAAGACGAGCGAGAACACCACCAGCCTTGTGCTGGTGGATGGAAGCCCGCAATCAGTCCCGTGATTTTTGAGTCTCAATATACTTTCTCACAGAATCTTCTGTAATGTGGCCAGCCGTAGCATAATACGTACCCCTACTCCAAAGGCCAGATCCCCAAAATTTTCGGCTTTTTAGCTTAGGGAAACTGTTAAAAAGATGCACCGCAGAAATCGATTTCAATGTCTTGGCAATTTCAACAGGCGCTGTTTGAGGATTGGCCTGTACAAAGATATGCACATGATCTGGCATAACTTCCAAAGATTCCAACTTCCACTCATAATGAGCGCATGTCTCGGCTAAGACTTGTTTCAATTCAATTTCGATGAGATCTTTTAAGACCTGGTGCCGATACTTTGGACACCAGATGATATGATATCCAAGAGAAAACTTTGCATGATTTGTTGACATCGTTTGCATATGAGCGTATCATATAACACATGAAAAGAACGGTGTCAATTCCAATACTACTCAACCCATCTGTCTTCCTCCCTCTGATGGAACAATGCGCTGGGATGTTCAATGATCATATCGATTGGGCTCTCGAAAACAAGACCTATAACAAGTCAAAAGCTCATAAGGCGCTCTATGAACACATGAAAGAGAAATATTCTCAAGTTCCAACGGCATTCATTCAAGCCGTCCGCGATACTGCAATGGAAGCCGTCAGAGCGACGGTCTTCAAGAAGAGGCCGAGAAAGAAAAAACACTCTGGAATTCGTTTCGACAAACGCACTATGACTTTGCGGGGAGAGCAACTTTCGTTGTCCAGCCTGGATAAACGCGAGAGGGTCATTCTTGAAATACCCGATTATTTCAGGCCCATTTTTGATAGTTGGAAATTGAAAGGCGCTGCACTCACCTATAGCGTAAAGAAAAAACAGTTTTGGATTCGTCTTGTCTATGAAACAGAAACACCTGCTTTAAGAGCGGAAGGATCTGTTCTGGGCATCGATAGAGGGATACGGCAGCTTGCAGTGACCTCAGAGGGACAATTTTTTTCAAATCGTAGGATTCGCGCATCTCAGCGCCGGTATCTGCACAACAGGAAGACAGCTCAGACAAAAGGCACTCCTTCGGCTCGTAGACGATTAAAAGCTATGAGTGGAAAAGAGAAGCGGTTCAGTCGGGATGTCAACCATCAAGTCACGAAAATGCTTGTTAGTTTAAACGATGTTAGGACATATGTGCTTGAAGATCTGAAGGGCATACGGAATAAACATCGAGGAAAAAAGCAGAACAAAAGGTTGGGCAGTTGGCCCTTCCATCAGCTCGCTTTTTTTCTTACCTACAAGGCTCAAATGCTTGGGAAAGAAGTTGTGTATGTAGATGCCCGTTATACAAGTAGAAAATGTAGTTGTTGCAAAGCCATCCAGGAAGGAGGCAGGAAGAAATCGAAGTATCATTGCAACCGTTGCAATTTTCAGCTGCATGCGGACTGGAATGCTGCGATTAACATTAGAGATAATTACATTCTCTCTTCTACGTCAAAAACGTCTGAGGAGCAGGCTGCTGTCATCCGGCCGCATGTGACGATTGGAAACAATCAGTCACAAGCCTATTGCCTTGTGCAATAGGTAGTTGACGAGAAGAGGAGTTCTTTATCCCGTTCGGTGAGGGGGCGGAATTCGCCCAGAGCAAGGCCGCCGAGGACGAGAGAGCCGATGCGTGTGCGTGTTAATTCAATGACGGTAAGTCCCGCTCTTTCTGCGATGATCCGCACTTCGTGTTTTTTCCCCTCTTGGACGCAAATTTTAAAATTGCCTTTGCGTATTTTGTGGACGGAGACAGGGCGAACCCATTTTTCGTCGACGCGAGCGCCTTGAGAGAGGGTCTCGAGGTGTTCGGGGGTGATTTCCTGTTCGGTTTTTACGATGTATTCTTTGATTACGTTGGAGGAAGGATGGATCACCTTGTTGGCAAAGTGGCCGTCATTTGTGACGAGGAGAAGCCCTGAGGTCTCTTTATCGAGTCTGCCCACGGTGAAGAGCCGTTCGCTTGCTTCTGGGAACAGATCGAGGACGATCCGCTGTCTGCCTGGGCGGATGTTTGTGCAGATGTAGCCAACTGGCTTGTTGAGCATATAGTAAAATTTTTTCTGCTCAGATTTGACGGTCTGGCCATCGACTGAGATCCGATCGGTGTTCCAGTCGATGTGGTGCTGGGGAAGCTTGATCGTCTCTCCATTGACTTGGACTCTGCCTGCAAAAATAATCTCTTCGCAAGCTCTGCGGGAGGCAATACCCGCTGCAGCCAATGCTTTGCTTAATCTTTTTCTTTCCATAGGAGCCGAAAGTATAAAGGAATGGGCGTTTCTGTTAAACTTTTAAAAAAGGAAAAGCGAATGTCTGCCAAATTAATCTTGCTCCGCCACGGCCAATCGATCTGGAATAAAGAAAATTTTTTCACCGGATGGGTCGATATCCCCTTAAGCGAGGAGGGAATCCAAGAGTCCATAGAGGGTGGCGAAAAAATTAAAGATATTCCTATCGATGTCATCTACACCTCTTCCTTGATTCGAGCCCAGATGACCGTTCCTTTGGCGCTTTTACACCACAGCTCTAAAAAGATTCCCGTATTCCTCCATCCAGGTGAAGGAAAGCTCGAAACGTGGGGCAAGGTCTATGGCAAAGAGGCGGCTCGACAGCTCATCCCCGTCTACGCATCGCCCGCCCTCAATGAGCGGATGTATGGCAAGCTCCAAGGCCTGAACAAGGCGGAAACTGCCGCAAAGTACGGGGCCGATCAAGTACAGACTTGGCGCCGCAGCTTCGACACAAGCCCTCCAGAAGGAGAGAGTTTAGCGATGACTGCAAAAAGAACTTTGCCCTATTTCCAAGAACAGATCGTCCCCCATCTGGAAAAGGGAGAGACCGTACTGGTGTCCGCTCACGGCAACTCCATCAGAGCCATCGTGATGCAGCTGGAGAATTTGAGCAAAGAAGCAGTCGTCTCTCTAGAAATCCCTACCGGAGACCCACTCATTTATTCATTCCACAAGGGCCGCTGGAAGAAAGAATGATCTATCTCGACCACCATTCCGCCACCCGCCCCTGCACGCCTGCCTTGGAGAGGATGACTCCCTACTTCCAAGAGCATTGGGGAGCCTCGTTTTCGCCCCACCGGATGGGCCAAGAAATGATCGCTGGATTAGATGCCCACTATCAGCCGATTTATGACCTAGTCAGCGCATCGGAAAAAGATCGATTTGTATTTACTTCATCGGGCGCGGAAGCGGTCAATCAAGTTTTTTGGTCTGTCTTTTTAGAAAGAGCGAGAAAGCAAGGCAAGACTCACATCATCATCTCCAATATTGAAGACGCTCCGACGATGCAGTGCGCCAAACAGCTCGAAGAGCTCGGCTGCTCAATTAAAATTGCTCCTGTTGATGAAAAAGGACGAATCGACGTTGAAAAACTAGCGGCGCTCATCAATCCCCGAACGGCCCTCATCTCCGTGACGATGGCCCATGGTCTCACCGGCGTGATCCAACCGGTGGAAGAAATTAGCCGTCTCGCCAAAGAAAAAGGCGTTTTGCTCCATCTCGATGCGACCTATGCGCTTGGAAAGTTTTTCTTCTCTTTCGACTCCGATTATCTGACCTTTTCCGGAGATCGGATCCACGCAGTGAAAGGTTCCGGAGGCCTCTTTGCCAAAGAAAGCGCCCCTCTGGTTCCCTTTATCTTGGGCGGCAATGAGCAAAATAGTTTACGCGGAGGCAGTTTTGACATTCCCTCTTTTGCGGCATTGAGCGCAGCGGCAGCTCAGGCAAGTCTTTATCTCGATACGATGGCACTAGAGGTTGCTCGGCTTCGCGATCTTTTTGAAGCGGAAGCGGGCGCTCAGGTTTTATACAAAGATTCATTGAGACTGCCCAATACGACGAGTCTTGTTTTTGAAGGAGTGCATCAAGAAGCGCTTCTTTACATGCTCAATCGCAAAGGTGTTTACGCATCGATTGGCGGCGCTTACTGCGGCCATCTCTCTGGCGTTCATGTAGGTGCGGTCAGTTTTGCCTTAAGCCGTATGACGACGGAAGAAGAGATCAGACGAGCAGCAACGATTGTCAACGAAGTAGTCAAGCAGCTTCGAGCGATCTCGGAGGATCTATGATCCAGCGCTCTTACTGGGAATTATTTAGCAAGAAGCTGAGAGAAAAAATCGATCGGCTCCGCTATACCGGTTATTTTACGATCAAGAACGCAGAAGAAAGAGGGATGCGCTTTGTCACAGGGCGCGAAGAAAATTCTTCATCCAAGCTTTGCCTTTATTGGCTGGTCGATGAGTCAGATGGCGTGATTGCCGATGCCAAATTTCAGGTATTTGGTCCCATTGGTCTGATCGCCGCTGCGGAAGTGGCGAGTGAGCTCGTGCTCAGAAAAAATTACGATCAAGTCTCTCGGATCTCTGCAGATCTCATCGATCAGCACGTGCGCGATCGCAAAGACACTCCCGCCTTTCCAAAAGAGTGCCACCCTTACCTAAATCTCGTTCTCTCTGCGATGGATCGAGCGATCCAACAATGTTTGGATATTCCTTTCGCAGCGACCTTTGACACCACTCCGATTGAAAATGATTTTGGCGCCATTCCCGGCGGCATTCCCGGCTGGCTCGAGATGCCCCCTTCACACAAGCTCCAAATCATCGAAGAGGTGATCGATAAAGAGATCCGTCCCTACGTCGAGCTCGATGCAGGGGGCGTGAAAGTAGTGCGTCTAAATGGCGATGAGGTGCTGATTTCCTATGAGGGATCTTGCACAACGTGCCACTCCTCCACTGGATCAACGCTCACCGCCATCCAGCAAATTTTGCGCGCCCGCGTCTATCCGAGTTTGCAAGTCATCCCGCAATTGTAATAGAGTGTTTCCTATTTAGGAACCCGAGTTCTGGTTGCTTTTACGCGTTGTGCTAAGCGTGCCGCTCTGTTCTCGGGCAGTGGAGCTTCGTTGGACAAGAGCCATGGTATTAGCCATCCTAAAAGCTCCTTGTGACAAGCGTCGGAGAGTATGCTTGCTTTGTGATCTTTGTATAGCGATTTTACTTGCTCTTCGAGATGCGACTGGTCACAACCGCCGAAGTCCACTTTTTCGGGAATTGTATTGCTGAATGCAATGATTTCCGATGCATCTAGCCTGGATGATATTTCGCGGCCATCGAGCGTTCTGATTGTACAATCATGAACGCATGGGAGCGTCTGGAGGCAGACATCGCCATCGACGGCTATCTTCGCTATATTTGCGAGGTTTACAGGTGTCGGATTTACAATGCTCATTTTTTATGTCCTTTGGATGAATGGGTTACATCACCAGAGGCGATGGTGTGGATCGAATGGTCAGGTAGATAGAGATTGAGCTGGCCGTCGGTTGCCAATGAATGGCAAATGCCGACCCACTCTTTTTTCCCATCGAAACAGCGGACTGTTTGTCCTTTGTAGGCGAGGAGGTTTTCGAAGGGTTGATGGAATGGAGCAAACCCTTGCTTTTTGAACTTCTCGAGATCTGAGGCGAACTGCTTTTGCAATTTTTTTAGAAGGGAGGTTTTATCCCATTTTCTTTTGGTTTCAAGGAAGAGGGATGTCGCTGGCTGATCGATATTCTCAGTGGTTTCTAAATTGACGTTGATCCCAATGCCGAGGTAGAGATCGATGTGGTTTGGATGGAAGGAGGTTTCGCAAAGGACGCCGGAGAGTTTTTTGCCATTGAGCTGAACGTCGTTTGGCCATTTGAGTTTTGGATGCAGGCCTTCGTGGATGAGCACGGAGGCGAAGCTAAAGGCCATCACCTGGGCAAGGCTAGCGAGATGGGGGGTGTTGGCGGGGAGTCTAAAGGAGAAGGTCGCATAGATATTGACGCCGCGGGGGGAAACCCACTTGCGGTTGTAGCGCCCCTTACCGGCCGTTTGTTCCTCTGCTGTGATGCAGGTGATTTGATCGGGAGGAAATTCAGCGCAGTGCTTTTTGGCGTAGAGGTTCGTCGAATCGATCGTGTCTAGATGGATTTCATGCATTGCGCCCCCATTCTAGCAAACTCGGGCAATTCAAGAAACTTTCAGTGTTGGCCTTGCTCAATTCGCGGTTTTTGAGTTTACTGGTGTTATGTGGAAAACTTGGTCGCTCAGGCTCGATTATCGGATATTGCCTATCATGGCGGGGCTGATGATCATCAGTTTGCTCGTCATTTCTTCGATGACGGCAGAGATGGCTGAAGAGGGCTCTTTATTCTGGACGCCTTTGGTCAAGAGCCAGCTCCGCTGGTTTCTGTTGGGCTGGGTCGTTTTCTTTTTGATGTCTGCGTTTGACTATCGAAGGCTTCGCGATTGGAGTTTGCTCTTGTATGTGCTGGCCATTGGGCTGCTCGTGGGACTTTTCTTTGTCAGCCCGATTCAGAATGTCCATAGGTGGTATCGGATTCCCGGGGTGGCGAGCTTTCAGCCGTCAGAGCAGGTAAAGCTGATCGTCGTGATTTTTTTAAGTTGGTTTCTGGAAAGATGCGGCTCCAAGGTCGATACGCTTCGCGTCGCCTTTCAGGTGGGGATCATCGTTGGGATCCCGTTCTTGCTCGTTTTGAAACAGCCCGATTTGGGAACGGCTTTGATTTTGTATCCGATCGGACTCGTCATGGGCTATTTTGCAGGAGTGCACAAGGGAGTGTTAAGGCTCATGGGGGCTTTGGGGGTGGTAGCCTTAGCTGCGGTGACGCTGATGTTTCTCGGCATTTTAGATCACGAGGAGATGCGCCCCACCTTTACGACTGTTTTGAAGGAATATCAGTATGAGCGGCTCAACCCAAATACGTATCATCAGAAGGCGTCGCAGATCGCTATTGGGATTGGCGGACTGACGGGAACGGGATGGCGCAATGGGGACTTTTCGGGAAAGAAGTGGCTGCCTGCTGCCGCCACCGATTCGGTCTTTGCCGCGTTTGGGGAGGAGTTTGGTTTTGTGGGACTTGCAATCTTGCTGTTCCTTTTTTATGCTTTAATCTATTTTAGTTTTCAAGTGGTGGCGGTAGCCAGGGACCCCTTCGGCCGATTTCTCGCGGCAGGGATCGCAGTTTACCTCGCCATGCACGTGTTGATTAACACGGGGATGATGTGCGCCCTGCTTCCGATTTCAGGAGTGCCGCTTCTCTTGGTGACATATGGGGGAAGCTCACTTTTGACTGCGATGGCAGCCTTGGGCCTCTTACAAAGCATTTATAGCAGAAGGTTTATGTTCTGATGTTCAACCATTCATTTATTTTTTCGCCGGGCACTTGGCACGGAGAAGGCAAGATCCTCTTAAACATGGTTGAAGAGGAACTCGTTTTCAACACCAACTGGGCCGTACAAAATAAAGACTTTGCAGGGAAGGTGGGTTGCGTTCAGGAAATCCAAGTACAGGGCCTTTCTGAAAATATGCGCAACGAACTTTCCTTTTACGATTTTCAAACCAAGACGTTCACTGTAGACATGGAGAACCAAAATGTCGGCCGGATCGTCGGAACTGGCGTTTTCGATGAGAAAGCGATCGGCTGGGAATTTCGCAATAACGATGCGAGCTTCGAAGGATATGAGACCTACGTTTTACAAGGCGATGGAAGCTATCGAATGAAGGGCGAATATGTGACCAGCGATCAATTCCGCACGCAAATCGAAGCGCGCATTTGGCCTCAATCCAAAGAAGCCCCCTCTCCAGATGAATCGCAAGAAGGAGAGGAAGAGTGAAAAGACTGATCTTCCTCTGTTTACTCGCAGCCTGCTCCTCTGGTGGGCGAGTGGTCACAATGGACGCTTTCTATTCGGTCGATTTTTCTTCGACCGAGGAACAGGTTGTGGCGGCTCTCGGCCAACCTCATTCAGTGGTCAAAAAGGATGACGGCACGGTCGAATATGAATACCTCGAGCGAATCAAGCTCGGCTCCCGCATTGCAGAAACGCGGCGCTATTTCATCGTCATGAAGCATGGGGTCGTCATTTCAAAACGGGTATTGCAAAGCTCTCCTCCAGCCTACTGGTTCGATAGCTACGATATGCAAACGACCCAAAATGCCGATGCAGCTTCTTCTGAGTAGCTAAAAAAATCTTTACCAGCTACGATCTTCGCCTCTTTGAACTAGGGGGTGTTATGTACTTGCGTATAACGAGAGATGAGGCCGCTAAATTTGTCGCTAACAAGTGGTGCGACTATCAATATCCTGCGATGACAAAAGACGAGAAGGTCAAGCACATTGAGACAATGAAGTACAATGTGTTAGCCGTAGGGTTTAATCTATCGACAGTTTTGCTGACCGTAGCTGTCGCCTCTGCCATTTTATTTGCCATTACGACGGCCTTTGTTTGGGGTTCCATAGGCCTTTTCCTCCGATTTGTCACAGAAAAGGAAATCAACACCTATGCTGTGCAAAAACAAAATGTGAATATGGCAGTTCTACATCTCATAGGCTTCGGAGATACGGATAATCGAGTCCTACAGATTTTCGCAAAATGTAAGATGAAACCCCTAAAAGATTGGGAAGAGAACGACGTCGAAATCTGCGACTACGCCTTTTGGAAGAATCGACTGCCAGTAGAATATAAAGAGAAGCCGGTTAAATAACCGGCTCTCTTCTCTCTTTACGCCTTAATCTTGATGTCGACGCCGGCCGCAACTGGCAGGACCTTGAGTTTGTCGATAGTATCAAGAGTTGGATCGAGAAGGTCTAGGACGCGGATGTGCGTTCTGATCTCGAACTGTTCACGCGACTTGCGATCGACGTGAGGAGAGCGGAGAACGGTGTAGATCTCCCGCTTGGTCGGAAGGGGAATTGGCCCCACGACGCGAGCGCCAGTCCGCTTCGCCGTCTCGACGATATCTTGTACAGATCTATCGAGCATCCGTTGATCAAAGGCCTTAAGGCGGATTCGTATTTTTTTTCTAGGTGCTTTTGCCATAGTCTCTTACTTTTTACAGATTTCTTCTTGGATTTTTGTAGGAACCTTCTCAAAATGACTCGGTTCCATTGTATAGGTAGCTCGGCCTGAAGACATTGAGCGAAGCTGTGTCGAATAGCCGAACATTTCGCTAAGCGGTACTTCAGAGGTCACTTCAACGGCTCCCTTCAAAGACTCTTGTCCGAGGATCTTGCCGCGGCGGCGGTTTAAGTCGCCGATCACGTCGCCCATATTGCTCTCTGGCGTCTCGACTACGACCTTCATGATCGGTTCGAGAAGAACTGCCTTGGATTTACGGGCAGCGTCTTTTACAGCCATTGAAGCGCAAATTTTAAACGCCATCTCGTTGGAGTCTACTTCGTGGTAAGAGCCATAAGTGATCGCCACTTTCATGTCGATCAGCGGATAGCCGGCGAGAACGCCCGTTTGGAGTCCTTCCTCAATCCCCTTAATACAAGGATTGATGTACTCTTTCGGGATCACGCCGCCGACAATTTTGCTGACGATTTCATTCCCTTTGCCCGGCTCGTTCGGCTCGATCTCGAGACAAACGTGCGCGTATTGGCCCCGTCCGCCCGACTGCTTGACGTATTTCGTCTCAGAGGCGCCTGGGATGGTAATGGTCTCTTTGTAGGAAACTTCAGGAGCGCCGACATTCGCCTCAACGGCAAATTCGCGGAACATCCGGTCGCGGAGGATCTCCAGGTGGAGCTCTCCCATTCCCATGATGATTGTCTGTCCTGTATCTTCGTTTGTCATGACGCGGAACGTTGGGTCTTCTTCAGAAAGAGCGCCCAAGGCTTTTGCCAACTTTTCCCGGTCCGCTTTCGATTTTGGCTCGATCGCCATTGAAATCACAGGATCTGGGAAGTTCATCTTCTCTAGGAGAAGAGGATGGTCTTCTGAGCAGAGAGTGTCGCCTGTCGTCGTGTATTTTAACCCGATGCAAGCGGCGATGTCTCCCGTGAAGAATTCGTTGCGGTCTTCCCGTTTATTTGCGTGCATTTCGAGCAGACGGGAAATTCTCTCATCTTTGTCTTTTGTCGTGTTGAGGAGCGCGGATCCCTTGCTCAATGTACCGCTATAAATGCGGATAAAGGTCAGTTTGCCGACATAAGGGTCAGTCATGATCTTGAACGCAAGAGCAGAAAATGGGCTGTCATCTGCAGGAACGAGATTGATCGCCTCATCTGAGTCGAGACTGTGCCCTTTGATCAAGCCGCGATCGAGAGGAGAGGGCATCCAACGGACAACTGCGTCGAGGATCTGCTGAACGCCTTTGTTTTTGAAGGCTGTTCCGCAGAGGACTGGGTTGAACTTATTGGAGATGACCCCTTTGCGGATCACAGCGTGGATCTCATCTTCTGAAAGTGTCTCCGGAGCGTCCAACACTTTCATCATGAACTCTTCATTGCTCTCGTCAATTGTGGCGAGTTCTTCGAGGAGTTCATTGCGCATCTTCTTGCACAGGTCGACGAGGTCTGCAGGGATTGGCTCAATGTCGTATTTAGCGCCCATGGTCTCATCGTGGAAGAGGAAGGCCTTCATCGAGACGAGATCGACCATCCCTTTGAATCCAGATTCAGCGCCGATTGGGCAGTGGACTGGGATTGCATTGGCATGGAGCTTTTCACGCATCGTTTTGACTGCATTGAAGAAGTCAGCGCCGATTCGGTCCATCTTGTTGATGAATGCGATTCTTGGAACGCCATAGCGCTCTGCTTGGCGCCATACGGTTTCTGATTGAGGCTGTACGCCTGCAACTGCATCGAATACCGCAACCGCGCCGTCGAGGACTCGGAGAGAGCGCTCTACTTCGATCGTAAAGTCTACGTGGCCAGGGGTATCAATGATGTTGATTTTGCAATCGCCCCAATAAACTGTGGTCGCGGCGGAGGTGATCGTGATTCCACGCTCCCGTTCCTGCTCCATGAAGTCCATTGTCGCAGCGCCTTCGTGAACTTCACCGATACGGTGGAGTTTACCGGAATAAAACAAAATCCTTTCGGTTGTTGTTGTTTTACCAGCATCGATGTGGGCCATGATGCCGATGTTGCGGACATTCTTTAATGTGTCTTTTTCTGGCCGTGTGCCCATTTCAATTCCTTACCATTTATAATGAGCAAAGGCCTTGTTTGCCTCGGCCATGCGGTGCGTGTCGTCTTTCTTCTTAATCGTAGTGCCTTGATTGTTATAGCAATCGGTCAGTTCGGTAGCCAAAGACTCTTCCATCGCGCGGCCAGGTTTTGCTCTGGAGTGCATGATGATCCATTGCATCGCCATTGCGGTTCTCCGCTCGTTTGGGATCTCTACGGGGACTTGGTAGTTTGCGCCACCGAGTCTTCGAGTTTTCACTTCCAAGGCGGGTTTTGAGTTTTCGATCGCCTGTTCGAAGGCAACCAACGGGTCGTCTGTTTTGACCCTCTGGGCGAATTTCTCAAGGGCACGGTAAACGATCGCTCGGGCGACCGCTTTCTTGCCGCCATACATCACTTTATTGATGAATTTGGCTAAAATAGCGCTTTTATAGACCGGATCTGGTTCGGTCTCACGTTTTACGGCGCGGCGTCTTCTAGACATGGAACATATCCTTATTTAAAATAGTTTCTTCACCCGGTCCCTTTCGGGACCTCGCGCCTTGGTTTACACTAGCTTGCGCCAGTAGAAACCGAGGGCTAGGAGGTCGATGAGACGACTTCCTGGTATTACTTAGGTTTTTTCGCTCCGTACTTAGAGCGTGATTTCTTTCTATCTTTGACCGCTGCGCAGTCGAGAGCGCCTCGGACAATGTGGTAACGGACGCCGGGAAGGTCTTTGACCCTACCGCCGCGGATCAGGACGATACTGTGTTCCTGAAGGTTATGTCCTTCGCCCGGGATGTATGCGATGATTTCCTGGCCGTTCGACAAGCGAACCCAAGCTACCTTCCTCAAGGCTGAGTTAGGCTTTTTTGGGGTCTTAGTCTTGACCTGGAGGCACACGCCGCGGCGTTGTGGACATTGCTGCAGGGCCGGGGACTTTCGGCGTTTCACCTTAGGCGTCCGCCCTGTTTTCACGAGCTGATTAA
>Ga0364893_10470_pt1 | contig 16876 bp, 2 predicted proteins | sample ExccelJu500001D3_FD_206943 | JGI IMG/M metagenome (GOLD analysis project Ga0364893, IMG submission 206943) | Enriched cells from Trout Bog Lake Hypolimnion, Wisconsin, USA - BchlTB.July16.5000.01.D3 | ecosystem: Environmental > Aquatic > Freshwater > Lake > Hypolimnion/Profundal zone | place: USA...
GTACAAGCAATAGAATCTGTAACGGTAACAATATATTGTCCACTAGTTGTAAAGCTATTGGTTGCACTAGAAGGTGTAGTGCCACCATTCCAACTGTAGCTAGTACCACCACCTGCTGTAAGGCGTACACTATTAACCGCAGTGTTAGCACCTGTGATAGTTGGGCTTACAATTGGGGTAGTTGTTGTGTAAAAATTACCACCAATGAGTGTAAGTGTACCACTACCAATCCAACCTGTAAGAGGTAAAAGAGCATTATTTGAAGAATTACTATAGCTTATAAGACTACTATTTTGTATGTTTTGAATCGCCCAAATTTCATCAAAGGGGTCATAAACTATCTGGTTGTTATTTGCTGTATCTACCCAAGTTGGTGAAGCATGAACCAAACCATTATAAACATATACGCCATTTAAACTACTAGAGTCAAAACCAGAAATTGTTACATCAGTGTAGGCAGAAGTAGTACAATTTTGTACAGTTAAAAGAGCGGCTATATGACCATTTGCATAATTCCCATCAGCTGCTTGTATGGCATCAATAACAACAGCACCTGGCCCAACAATAGTAACTGTGTCTCCATGAATTGTCGCCACACTTGTGTTTTCACTACTATAAGTAAATGCTCCTGCACTATTTGAGCTAGGCGCTGTAAGGATAAAGGGTGCAGAATTAACGCTTACTGAAGGTAAGTTGAGTGTACCAATAGTTGGTGCTGGAATAACAGTTACAGAAACGGTGTCATTGGCAGTACAACCAAGAGCGTTTGTAACGGTTACAATGTATTGCCCACTAGTGTTAAAGCTGTTCGTTGCATTATTAGGTGCACCACCACCATTCCAACTGTAGCTAGTACCACCACCAGCAGTAAGGCTTACGCTGTAAGACGCAGTGGTAGCACCTGTAATAGTTGGGGTAGGCAATGTGCTTAATAAACTACCTACGCCACCAGAAAAAATAGGTATTCCGGCTTCTGTATTCGTCCAACCAGTTGTTGGGAAATAAGTAGCAGAACCATCATTAGTATAAGAAGTGATACCTCCAGTTCCACTGGTTAATACCCACATACTTCCTGTCCATTTTAAAGTGTCATTAAAGCCACCTACCCATGATGGGACACCGTTTACCAAACCATTAGGTATATAAGCACCACCCAAAATATATTGGGCTGAACCAGTTAATCCTTTTAAATAGATATTGCTCGGCGTATAGGTAATACAAGGCTGTACTAGACTTATATTTACCGTTGTTGTTGCACTACCACCTGCATTGCTAGCGGTAACTGTATAGTCAGTAGCAGCACTTGCCACGGTAGGTGTACCACTAATGATACCTGTAGTTGAGTTTAAACTTAAACCAGCAGGTAAAACTGGGGAAACAGTATAGGTAGTAGTTGGGTTATTTGCAGTTGCTATTTTAAGGATGGAACCTCCAGTACTATTTACAACATACACGTTACCAGCGTTATCTACTGCTAAGCCACTAACACCAAGAGAGGTTAACCCTGTGGCAAGGGTTGTTACCGTTTTTCCATCTGGTGCTATTTTGTACACTGCATTATTTCCTTGATCGGCTACATAAACATTGCCAGCAGTATCTACCGCAACGGCTGTTGGAATGGTGAAACCACTGCCAATAGAGATAGTATCCCCATTAGGCGAACGTTTATATACAGCACTATTACCAGGAGCAGAGATATACAGATTGCCTGCAACATCTACAGCTACACCATTTATGCCGTTAAAACCAGTACCCACTCTGCCAGCCGCACTATAGCAAGTGGAACACATAGAATAGAGAGTTGAATTACCCCAACCAGGATCTGCTACATAAATATTACCAGACTTATCTACTGCTAGACCATAAGGATGAAAGAAATTACCATTTCCATAACCAGTAAAACTACCACTAGGAGCTATTTTATGTATCACTACATCTTGACCATCTCCTTCATAGATATTACCTGCTGCATCTACAGCCAAGCTAAGTGGATTATCTACAGAATACAATTTTGTAGTTACACCATTAACTATTTTATAAATCGATCCTGATCCACTATAAGCACCACCATTTCCAAGGTCACTTACATAAACAGTACCACTAGCATCTACAGCCACAGCTTGCGGATTCACAAACCCAGAAGCAATGCTAGTAATAGTAGGCTGTATGGTAGGATTCAAAGGCGTAATAGAAGTACCCACTTTAAAAGTATCAGGTGTGTTGTAGGAGAAATTGCCCGGTTCAGGTAAGATGTTTATCGTCAAATTTAATGTTGTTAAACTATCGCAACCAGCCGCATTAATAGTATCGAATGTATAACTACCACTATTTGTGTAAGTAGTGCCATGCCAAGTATAACTGCCCAGGGCAGTTTGTGTTAGGGTTGCAGTGGTTGGCTGGTTAACTATTACTGTGATAGCATTACTAGTACTTGTACAACCAAGCAATGAGTTTGTAGCCGTGTAAGAACCAGCCGAAGTAACAGTAATACTATCACTTGTTGCGCCTGTTAGGTTCCATACCAATGGTGCATTATATTTACCTATACCGACAGCATCAATTTCTGACCAATCACCAAACACTGTTCCATTGATGGCAAGCCTTATCTCAGATACTGGATAAGCTGTTAGTGGAAAGGTAATATGCAGTTTATTGGCCACTTGCGTTGTAGCAGCAGCAGTGTTGGTATATACCATTTCGAACTTACCCGTATTAGGATTCTTTACATAAACAGTATCTATCGAACCTGGGTTGTAGGTTTCGTAAACATCAATATAATTGATGGGTTGTGGATTAGTGTACCCTAAATCGAGAAACTCCCTACTACCGTAGTAAGTAGCTGCCCATGCATTACTATTGTCCCCATAGGCAGGGTATGCATTAGGTGCACCTAATACATCATAAGCGGAATAATTGCCAACACTTGTGCCATATTCGCTGCTGTAACCAATTACGCTGTCCGCATATCTGTAGTTGTTTGCTATGGTATCAATTTCTGCCAACACCACCGAACCATTGGCACATATTGAGGTAGGTCCAATTGCCTTAATTACTGGTTTGGCAGGTGAATTAATAATTGTTAAATGCAAGGTAGCAATACTATCACATCCCACACTGTTAATGCCAAGTGTGTCATAGTAAGTTCCACTAGTAGTGTAATTTTTACCTAACCATTTGTAACTATCACATGCGGTTACCGTATCGGGTGTTGTGTAGCTTGTTGATATCACATTTATGGAAAAAACATCCGACGTATCACTACCACAACTACCTGTTACTATACACCTGAATTTTGCAATATTATCGTGAGGTGTTAAATAACTTAACCATAAAGTATCCGTGTAGGTAGATGAATTAGTAAAAATACCACCTGTTGGATGGCTAATATAGTTATTATTGCTTCCTGAACCGTACTGCCAGTTATAGCTTAAACTATCGCCCTTTGCACCTAAAGTAAAAAATACGGTAGAGTAAGAACAAGCAGTAGAAGATATAGGTTGTTGCGTAATGGTAGGCGGCTGGTTAACTATTACTGTGATAGCATTACTAGTACTTGTACAACCAAGCAATGAGTTTGTAGCCGTGTAAGAACCAGCCGAAGTAACAGTAATACTATCACTTGTTGCGCCTGTTAGGTTCCATACCAATGGTGCATTATATTTACCTATACCGACAGCATCAATTTCTGACCAATCACCAAACACTGTTCCATTGATGGCAAGCCTTATCTCAGATACTGGATAAGCTGTTAGTGGAAAGGTAATATGCAGTTTATTGGCCACTTGCGTTGTAGCAGCAGCAGTGTTGGTATATACCATTTCGAACTTACCCGTATTAGGATTCTTTACATAAACAGTATCTATCGAACCTGGGTTGTAGGTTTCGTAAACATCAATATAATTGATGGGTTGTGGATTAGTGTACCCTAAATCGAGAAACTCCCTACTACCGTAGTAAGTAGCTGCCCATGCATTACTATTGTCCCCATAGGCAGGGTATGCATTAGGTGCACCTAATACATCATAAGCGGAATAATTGCCAACACTTGTGCCATATTCGCTGCTGTAACCAATTACGCTGTCCGCATATCTGTAGTTGTTTGCTATGGTATCAATTTCTGCCAACACCACCGAACCATTGGCACATATTGAGGTAGGTCCAATTGCCTTAATTACTGGTTTGGCAGGTGAATTAATAATTGTTAAATGCAAGGTAGCAATACTATCACATCCCACACTGTTAATGCCAAGTGTGTCATAGTAAGTTCCACTAGTAGTGTAATTTTTACCTAACCATTTGTAACTATCACATGCGGTTACCGTATCGGGTGTTGTGTAGCTTGTTGATATCACATTTATGGAAAAAACATCCGACGTATCACTACCACAACTACCTGTTACTATACACCTGAATTTTGCAATATTATCGTGAGGTGTTAAATAACTTAACCATAAAGTATCCGTGTAGGTAGATGAATTAGTAAAAATACCACCTGTTGGATGGCTAATATAGTTATTATTGCTTCCTGAACCGTACTGCCAGTTATAGCTTAAACTATCGCCCTTTGCACCTAAAGTAAAAAACACGGTAGAGTAAGAACAAGCAGTAGAAGATATAGGTTGTTGCGTAATGGTTGGCGGTACACAAGGCTTTTTGACTGTTAAGTTGACAAACGTACTTGTTTTACCAATGGCATTGATAGCAGTAACCGTATAGTTAGTAGCAGAACTTAATGCAGTAGGTGTACCGCTGATTGCCCCTGTTGTTGTGTTTAAACTTAATCCAGCAGGCAAACTTGGGCTGATACTATAACTGCTAACTGCACCGCCACCTGTATAAATTTTGGTTAGCGGATAATTGTACCCTATAGAATACACATTATTATTGGCATCTAAGGTTACTATATAAGGTTCAGTTATACTTGAATACAAGGTAGTGATGCTACCATCTTTAGCAACTTTTTGTATCCCATTTTGTCTAGCGTCTGCTACAAAAACGTTTCCTGCTGCATCTACAGCCACCCCATAAGGGTTATGAAAAACACCACCTACAGTGGAAATAGCACCATTAGGTGTAATTTTTTCTACTGCATTATTATAAAGATCTGCTACATATACGTTTCCTGAGGCATCTACTGCTACTCCTTGTGGGTAATAGTACCCAGAACCAATTGGGGTTGCAGTTCCATTAGCCGCATATTTTGTAACAGTATAATTCTCCATGTCCGAAACATATACGTTACCCGCAGCATCTGCTGTTAGATTATAACTAGAACTGAAACCTGTAGCAATAGTGGTAACTGTACCATTTTGAGCAATTTTTACAAGGGCACTGGTATTGTTCGTAATGGAGTAAATATTACCAACAGAATCTATCCCAATACCACTGTTGTAATTTCCTATTGTACCAATGGTAGTAGTAACACCATTCGGTGCAATTTTAGTTATCGTACCATTATGTTGCTCAACATAAAGATTACCCAAAGCATCCGAAACTACACCTTGCGCACCATTGTAAACACTGCTAAAGGTATCAGTGGTACCGGGTGTTATTGTAGTTGGGGCAAAAGAAGTTATAGCCGTATTTAAAGTAAAAATATTTGGCGTATTGTAGGTAAAACTACTTGGTGCGTTTAATACGGTTACAGTAACTGTATCCTTAGCAGTACAGCCAATAGAATCTGTAACGGTAACAATATATTGTCCACTAGTGGTAAAGCTGTTGCTTGCACTGGTAGGTGTAGCACCACCGTTCCAACTATAGCTAGTACCTCCACTTGCAGTAAGGCTTACGCTGTTAGCCGCAGTAGTAGCGCCTGTGATGGTTGGGGTAGGTGATGATGTGCTAACGAGACTACCCACGCCACCACTAAATGTTGGGATAACACCACCTGCTGCTGTCCAACCAGTTGTTGGGAAATAGGTTGCAGAACCATCATTTGAAGTTGTTACAATAGAACTACCAAAAATAAGTTCCCAATTTGTACCAGACCATTCAATTACAAAAGGTGCAATTTGAGAAAGCCATGATTGAGTGCCATTTTTAAGCCCATTTGGAAGGTACGTTGCATTATATTGAGTATATCCTGATTTTAATCCGTTGATGGTTATTGGGCTTGGTGTATAAGTAGACGTACAAGCCTGAACCGTTAATACCGCTGTAACGCTGCCACTAGTATAATTACCATTTGCTGCTTGCGTAGCCGTAATGGTGGCTGTTCCAGCACCTACAATAGTTACAGTTGTGCCACTAATGGTAGCCACAGCAGCGTTACTGCTAGTATAGGTGAATGCTCCTGCACTATTTGAGCTTGGAGCTGTAAGGATAAATGGCGAAGAATTAACGCTTACTGATGGCAGACTGAGTGCCCCAGTAGTTGGTTTAGTCAACACAGTTACAGAAACCGTATCCTTAGCAGTACAGCCAATAGAATCTGTAACGGTAACAATATATTGCCCACTAGTGGTAAAGCTGTTGCTTGCACTAGTAGGTGTAGCACCGCCATTCCAACTATAGCTAGTACCTCCACTTGCAGTTAGGCTTACGCTGTTAGCGGCAGTAGTAGCGCCTGTGATGGTTGGGGTAACCACTGATTTAGTCACCAAGCCACCAGAAAATGTTGGACTTCCAGTAAATGATGGGGAATAGGGTGTCCAGCCTGTAGTAGGGAATACACTAGCAGAACCAGCATTACTTGTATAACCAATGGCATATACGTCATTTATTACCCAAGAAGACCCAGTCCAATATATGGCAACGGCATTATTTTTCCATGATTGGGCGGAATTTATTATTCCGTTAGGTGTGTAAGTACCATTGAAATAGTTACTTAGCGCACCTGAACATCCACTAACTATCAAATTACTAGGCGTATTAATAGTACAAGGTTGTAGCACAGTAATGTTTATCGTATCAGTTGTGGTACCGCCAGCATTGCTAGAAGATACTATATAATTGGTGGCAGCACTAGCCACGGTAGGTGTACCACTTATTACAGCTGTACTAGCATTAAAACTTAATCCAGCAGGTAAGGCGGGTGTAATAGTATAATTGCCTGATAGAGCTGTAGTTTGGGCATAAATTTTTGTAAGTGTATCATTGTCATTATAATATACATTCCCAGCAGCATCCACCGTTACCCCATAAGGAGGAACTGTAGTAGTGTTCAGCGTACGTAGGATAATATTATTACCATAGTTACCGTTTCTGTAAGGAATTTCGGTTACACTATTAGTATTTACTACAAATACATTCCCTTTTGCATCGAGTGCAACTGCTTGCGGAAAAGAAATGGTATTACCTATAGCGGTAATAGTACCATCGGTTGCAACTTTCTTAACAGTATTGGTTCCTTGATCGGCTACATATAAATTGCCTGCCGCATCGGTTACCATACCATTTGGATAAGCGAAACTTGTTGCTAATGTCCCATTTCCATAAGGTATAATCGGTGTTCCATAGCTTCCATTGCTGTAAGGTATTTTAGCAATGGTATTGTTTCTATAACTATTAATTGGAACAAAAATATTGCCAGAGGTATCTACTGCTATACCACCATCAAGACTTATGTTTGAGATGGTAGTTAGTAAATTACCATTTGCAGCATATATTTTAATATCTTGATTAGACAATTCCGAAACATATACTTTACCTACATTATCTATAGCCACAGCACTAGGATCTTTAATTCCGCTAGCAAAAGTTGATACTGTGCCAGAGGAAGATACCTTTTTCACCATATTATTATATTCATCTGCCACATATATATTGCCAGCTGCATCAACTGCCATACCCCCTGGATAATTAAATCCTGTTGCTAGGGTAGCACTTGATGCATAGGCAACAGTTGGATTTAGTGGGGTTATAGCAGTACCTACAGTAAAGGTGTCTGGTGAATTGTAGGTAAAGGCAGCCGGTGGTGCAAGAACACTTATCTGTAAAGTAGTTGAGTTGATATTACCCGCTGTGTTTACTCCGTTGTAGTCAGTTACAGAATAAAGTGTTACTCCACTTGCTGATATTGGTGTGCCACTAATTACGCCCGTGTTTGCATTCATGGTTAAACCTGAAGGTAAAGCAGGGTTAATAACGTATTTACTTACGGCAGGTTTATAGATTTTTGATATATAATAATTATTCCAATCGCCTACATATATTTTACCACTTGAATCTAATGCAATACAAGAAGGATTGGAGATTGCTCTACTAACAACAGACGTGTCGCCGTTAGCGGAAATTTTAGTGATGGTATTTTCATACTTATCCGTAACATATACATTACCACTTGTATCTACAGCAACCCCTTGTGGCACATAAAACATTGCCGAAGAAATACGACTTACTGCTCCTGTAGTAGTATCTACTCTTACTACATCGTATTTTGACTCATCGCCAGCATACAAATTACCCTTAGCATCTATTGCAATTCCAGCAACAGACCCAACAGTAGTGGTTAAGTTTTTGATGCTACCATTGGCAGCAATTCTTGTAAGGGTTTTATTAGTTCCATCTAATACCCATATATTGGCTGCTTTATCAAGAGCCAAAACAGGGTTAGAACTAAAACCAGAATCTAGAGCTATCGGTGTACCATAATTTCCGCTACTATACGGGATCTTTTTTACATAAGAACCATTTTTGCTTGTTACGTCTGTTACGTAAACATTACCAACATTATCAACTGCTATACTTGTAGCATTGGTTATTGTTTGGAAGCCAATACTTGAAACAGTACCATCTACTGCAAATTTCTTGATGGCATGAAAACTTGCATCCGCCACAAAAACATTACCAACTGCATCTATTGCTATTCCATTGGAAGGAACATAACTTGTAGATGCAAAGGCAATGGCAGTATAACTTGTTGCAGGCGATAATGCACTTATCGGTGTACCAATTTTAAAGGTATCAGGAGTATTGTAGGTAAAGGTGGTAGGTGGAGGAGTTGTTTGTGTAATACCTAAATTCAAGTAGACGATACTGTCGCAACCTCCTACACTCAAAGTATCAAATTGATAGATGCCACTTAGTGTGTAAGTAGTACCATGCCAAGTATAACTATTAGCTGCAGTTGCAGAAGTTGTTACCATTGCAGGGGTTCCTGTTATCACTACATTTTGAGCAGCAGTAGCTGTGCAACCCAATGCGTTGGTAACTGTAACAGTATAAGTGCCACTAGTAGAAAATGTATTAGTTGCACTAGTAGGGTTGTTACCGCCATTCCAGCTATAGCTTGTGCCACCACTGGCAGTAAGGGTATCGGTATAACATCTAATATTTGCGCCAGTAATGGTTGGGGTTGGGTTGGTACTTAAATAAATACTATTACTAAAAGATGGTAATGATATAAGAAAACCATTATTAGGGATTAGTTGCCAACCATAAGCAGGCATGTAGTATTTAGAACCGGTATTATTCGATGCGACTGTATTTGAAAAAACATTTAAAACCCAAATTGAATCTTGCCATTGAATAGTGAAGTCAAAAGAATTAAGCCATGATTGTACTCCATTAACCAATCCATTAGGTTGATAAGTACCGGTAGCTTCAACCATGTTTGAACCACTAAGGGTTACGGTACTTTGGGGAAATGTTGCACAAGGCAATACTGTTAAAACATTCGTTACACTAACACTAGCATAATTTCCATTAGCTGCTTGAGTTGTGGTAATAGTTGTAGAACCCGCACCTTTAATGGTTACTGTGTTTCCACTGATGGTTGCTACACTTGTATTACTACTAGTATAGGTAAATGCACCTGCACTATTAGAACTAGGGTTTGTAAGTGTGAAAGGCGCAGACTTTTCACTCACTGTAGGAAGTGTGAGTGTACCGATTGTTGGCGTAATTAAACTAGCCGTTAAGGTAGCAGATGTACTTCCACTTAAATAGTTACCACTAGCTGCTTGCGTAGCTGTTATGGTAGTAGAACCCGCACTTAAAACAGTTACTAAACCACTTAGGGTTACAGTAGCCACGCTTGTGTTGCTACTAGTATAAGTAAAAGTACCCGAACTGTTTGAAGTAGGAGCCGTAAGATTATAGGGCGAAACTCCAACATTTACTGGAGTAATAGACCAAGAACTAATAGTAGGGTTAATGACTATAATGTTGATAGCACCCGAAACATTGGAACTAACACTCGCCACACTACTAGATACCACACAGTAGTAGTAGTTTTTGCCAGAGATAGTTGGGGTATAACTACTGTTAGTAGCTCCAACTATTACTGTGCCGCCTGTATTACTAGCAGTAGTATTGTAATACCATTGGTAGTTCACACCAGTACCTTGGGTAGTAACTGTTAATGCGGTAGCTGTTTGACTAGCATTTAAAGTTTGAGTAGCAGTAGAAGGCTGTGTTATTTGTATTACATAGTAACCAATTTGATTATCTACCACGGTTGTTCTGTCGGCTGTAGCCAGTACAGAACCTAGGGTAACATATTCGCTAATCCATCCACTTAACTGTGCATCGCCTCCATATCTATTACCTATAAACAAAGGTTGACCTGCATCACCATATACCGTGCTGCCTTCGCTGCCATTATTGGCTCCATTTATATAGACGTTACCTCCAGATGCATTACCAGCAAACATCCATTCTGCAAAACCAGTAGCTGCATTTAAACCATTTGACAATTGATAGGCCGTATGACTACTACCGTTACCAATATACGCCCATGTAGCTGTTGAAGAAAATGATAAATTATCCCATGGTGCTCCCTGTGTGTTGCCAGCTCCTGTTTTACTACCAAACGCTTCTTGACCAGTGTTTGCATTTGCACCCGCACAAATTGCTAGGCTAAATCCGCTACTGTACCCAGTAAAGTTTGATGTATATAAATATTGATAGGTTGTACTATTAGAGAAAGTGATGGTAGGTGCACCATTTACCCTGTTTACCTTGCCAGCAACCATTATTTGTGGTTGGTAGGAGTTATTGGATTGGGTAGCATTCCTTGCGTTGCCACTTTGGTCATACCAAGTAGTTACAAAACCATTTCCCGAACCTACAAAGGTCTTTAGTGTAGCAGTATCCAAATCACCATTACTTGTAAAGCCAATGTTTTGAGTTTTGTTATCACTGCTACGACGCACCTGAATGGCATATCCAGTATAATTGCTACTTAATAGCCTCAACGAGAATGCAGCAGGTGTTAAATAAGAACTAGATAGTCCTAATTTATCCAATGTACTCGTTGCAGTAATTCCGCCAGATACATTGGAAGTAACACTTGCTACGGTACTAGAAACTACACAATAGTAATAAAAAGTACCAGCATTTGCAGGGGGAGTATAGCTAGCACTAGTTGCGCCTGCAATTAATGTTCCACCCGTATTGCTAGCGGTAGTATTTACATACCATTGGTAGCTAAGACCAGTACCTGCTGTAGTTACCGACAGAGCGGTAGTCGTAGCACCTGCTGATACAGTTTGTATTGTAGTAGAAGGCTGACCAGTAAGGATAGCGTAATATCCAGATTGATTGCCTAGCACGGTTGTTCTGTCGGCAGACGCCAGTACAGAACTTAGGGTAACATATTCGCTAATCCATCCACTTAACTGTGCATCTCCACCATTTCTATTACCTATAAATAAAGGTTGACCTGCATCACCATATACCGTGCCGCCTTCGCTGCCATTATTGGCTCCATTTATATAGGCGTTCCCTCCAGATGCATTACCTGTAAACATCCATTCTGCAAAACCAGTAGCTGCATTTAAACCATTTGACAATTGATAGGCCGTATGACTACTACCGTTACCAATATACGCCCATGTAGCTGTTGAAGAAAATGATAAATTATCCCATGGTGCTCCCTGTGTGTTGCCAGCTCCTGTTTTACTACCAAACGCTTCTTGACCAGTGTTTGCATTTGCACCCGCACAAATTGCTAGGCTAAATCCGCTACTGTACCCAGTAAAGTTTGATGTATATAAATATTGATAGGTTGTACTATTAGAGAAAGTGATGGTAGGTGCACCATTTACCCTGTTTACCTTGCCAGCAACCATTATTTGTGGTTGGTAGGAGTTATTGGATTGGGTAGCATTCCTTGCGTTGCCACTTTGGTCATACCAAGTAGTTACAAAACCATTTCCCGAACCTACAAAGGTCTTTAGTGTAGCAGTATCCAAATCACCATTACTTGTAAAGCCAATGTTTTGAGTTTTGTTATCACTGCTACGACGCACCTGAATGGCATATCCAGTATAATTGCTACTTAATAGCCTAAGTGAGAATGCAGCAGGGGACGAATAGGTGCTAGAGAGACCTAGCTTGTCGAGGGTTGGAACTGGAGTACCATTATTTGCCATTGCATTACCTGCAAAATAAAGCAGGGTTGTAACAGCCACTAAGGAATGTAAAAGGTACTTCCGCATGTTCAAATAAGGGTTTAGGGTTGAAACGAGTTTATTACTCACTAATTTATACATAATTATCAATAAATTTGGTCGCAAAGAACCATTAAGTTTTTCAGAAATACTATCAGGGGCAGCCCTGATATTTTATATTTTCCCTTAAATTCAGGGCTAGCCCTTAGAAAACTTTAAAGAAGTTAATCTTCATAGAATGTGCATAAAGCATTAATTATTGGCAATAAACATCAGGGGTAGCCCTGATTCCAGCATTGAGTTCTACTATACATTCGCAACCATATTATAACCCTTAGTATAGTGTTTACATATAAATCGTCTTTTTTCAGAATCGTTTTCATTGCTTTTCTATTGCTATTTATTTCTTGCAAAGAAAAAAGCAACGATTCGTCTTTGCCTATTGGTAATACTTGCCAAATGGAAGTATTTAGTAAGTATCAGCAAATAATGAAACTACCCGCTGAAGACACAATGCGATTTATCTGCTTGCAAAAATTGATAAAGCAAACTGATCCATCTTGCTTAGACTACGCTATAGATTCTATATTGAATAAGATTGTATATACCTGGCTCTCACACCCTGAGAGGGAAAAAGACATTATTGACATTTTGAGCTGGTTGGGCAATAACAAAGCAGTATCTGAGAAGATAAGGGCTAAGGCATTCATTAATATATGTATGCTTTATTCTTATAAAGAAGATAATCCTAAAATGGATAGTTTGTTGAGGCTTGCATGGCAGTTTAACCAATCTTTTGATAATCTCACGCAAAGACAGTACTGCAATAGTTATGGTCTTTGTAAAATGTGGGAGGATAGTATACCCGAAGCGAGTGAAAGCTTTGCGAAGGGAATAGCGTTGGGCGACGCAGTAAAAGCAGCGGACCAAACTATGAGTAACCTATATGGGAACTTCGCACATACATACTATGAAATTTTAGAATTTGATAAAGCAGTTGTACTATGGAAGAAGAATTTGAACCTATTGGAAACCACCATTAAAGACAAAACAGAGATGCCCTTCGTTTGTGTTAACCTGGGCTCTGCTTTCAGCTATTTGAAACAGCCTGATTCGGCGAAGGTTTACCTAGAAAAGGGCATCCCTTATGCATTAAAGAGTGGTAAGACCAACAATATTTTATTAATATATCTGTACGGAAACTTAGGGGATATATTTATTGAAAATGGACAATTCGACTCTGCTAGATATTATCTTGGTAAGTGCAACCCAAGCGATACGTTTGGCAGTAACGATAACGAAAGGATTGCCATATTTACAAGTAATGTAGTGGCAAATGCCCCCATAAAAGACGTAACTAAAGAAGTGGCACAACTAAAAGCAATTTTGCCACAGATACCTAAAAAGTATAACCTAGGTATTTTAGAGTCTACTTTAGATGCGCTTAGGCGAATTGCCATCATTAAAAAGCAGCCACAAGATGCTTTGTTTTATACTGACAAATTAGATTCATTTAGAGAAGCACAATCCTCTATTACCAATAAAAAGATTGTTCATGGGATGGAGATAAAATATGAAACTGCAAAAAAGGATCTGCAACTTAAAAACCAACAAACAGATATTGAACAAAAAAGAAATTGGATAATATGGCTTACAGGTATCCTACTACTAGGCGCATCGGCTAGTTTGTTGATCAGCTTTTGGAGGAATTTACAAAGACGTAGAAAAGAGGCGATACAACAGCAATTATATACATCTCAATTAATTGCCAAAACAGAAGAAGAGCGCACAAGAATAGCTAGGGATTTACATGATGGGGTAAGTCAAGAATTAATGTTGCTAAAAGAAAGTATTGTAAAAGGTAATGCTTCGGCAAACACAGTAGAAGCCATCATACAGGATATAAGGGGAATATCGCGCAACCTTCACCCCGAAATGCTTGATAAGATAGGGTTGCAAAAGAGTCTAGAATACTTATGTCAGCAGGTAATGGATAATAACAAATTGTTTATATCGTGGGAGATTGAAAATTTTGCCCTACTTGGTAAGGATGTTGAACTACAAATATTTCGCATAGTGCAGGAATGTTTTAACAACATAGTGAAACATGCCAAAGCAGAAGCTGCGAAACTTTCTATTAATCAAAGAAGTAATTTTTTATACTTAGAAATAAAAGACAATGGGAGCGGATTTGATATAGAAACTGCATTGAACAGCGGGAAAAGCTTTGGATTACATTCCATACTGGCAAGGTGTGAGGCAATAAATGGAAAAGCAAGTGTGAAATCATCAACTGGAGGAACTTTTATAAACATTATAATACCTTATAAATGAATAGTATATTGATCGCAGATGACCATCCTATAGTTGCGGAAGGATTGCGGTGTCTTTTGCTTAAAAATGGTCATAACATTATAGCAATTTGCAATAATGGACTGGAGGCTTATAATCAGATAATTACTAGAAATCCTAACATTGCGCTGCTAGATATGAGTATGCCTGGTATGAATGCAATAGAGATAATGGAGAAGCTACAAGGACAGAATTCATCCACTAAAGTTATAATTTATACTATGGTAAATGATGTGGGCGTATTGAACAGAGCAAAAGAACTTGGTGTAAAAGGGTATTTGCTAAAAGACTTTGCCATGGCGGAAATAGAAATATGTATTGTAGAAGTAAATAATGGAAGAGACTATTTTAGTTCTCATTTAGAAAATAGAATGACTATAAATGATAATGGAGGAATAGAAGACCTTACTACATTATTAACTTTTGCGGAACGAAAAATACTAAGCTTAGTAGCTGACCAAAAAAGTAGCAAACAAATAGCCGAACAATTATTTATAACGGAGAAAACAGTAGAAACACACAGAAGAAATATCATTCGTAAACTAAAAATCCCTGCTGGAAATAATGCCTTGGTATTGTGGGCGATGAAAAATGTGAAATAGTGGCATCCTTCCCTCCACTAGCTCAGAACCCCACTGGCGCATGACCCTGTCATGTGTCTTTCGTTACTAAACCCATCTTATCAAGAAACTATTACTTTCTTTTTTCGGGATTAAGTAACAGAAACTAACAGGACAAGATACTACTCTAGTAGCAGAATTCTAAAATACTCTTTCGCTAAGGGTGCATTAAGAATTATCGCTGACTACGAAACCCCATAAGGGCATTGAGCCATTATGGGTTGGTGGCAACTACAGTTTAAGCGAAACATTTTATGCACTCAATAATTCTAACAATATGCTAAAAAACATAAATATTGAATCATCACAGTTTGCCCTTACTAGTGAAAGGAGCTTTTGCTATTTATAAATTAAGAATTGAAATGCAAATAACTAAAATAGTATAGCTTAATTCTTTGGTATTAACTCAAGTTATTTAAAAAAAGGAACATCAGTATTTAAGTCTCTCATTTGAGAGGCTTTTTTTGGAGTTAATCAGTGTTAATGAATACAATTTTGGTCTTAGCTAAGACATTGCAGGTCTAAAGGAACATATTGAAACTCTTAAGTCACATATCTAGACTCTTACTACACACCTCCCACCTCTTACTATATTGTTCCAGCCTCTTGCTATGTTACTCCAGCCTCTTGCTATGTTACTCCAGCCTCTTGCTATGTTACTTCAACCTCTTGCTATGTTACTTCAACCTCTTGCTATGTTACTTCAACCTCTTGCTATATTACTTCAACCTCATGCTATATTACTTCAACCTGTTAGCTAAGCCAAATTATGTGCTAGCTAAGGACTTGAACCAACATCAGTTTAGCTAGCAGGTGAACAGCAAGAGGTTGACACTACATCAGTTCAGCTAGCAGGTGAACAGCAAGAGATTGACTCTACATCAGTTCAGCTTGAAGGTGAAGCTTAAGACCGTGAATGTGTTAGAGAGCAGTCCGCAAATGCTAATTAGCAGCTCAGATGTATTAGTGGTTAGTGGTTAGTGGTTAGTGGTTAGTGGTTAGTGGTTAGTGGTTAGTGAAAAATATAAATTATTATTTCTATAATTATACTTTCAATCTAACCACTAACAACTGATAACTAACCACTATTTAACAATTACTTGTTTCACCACATTTGCTCCCTTGCCATCCAAAATCTTCACTACATAATGTGATGCGGTTGAACTGACAGGGATGGTTGTAGTGGTGCTTGTTGCTATTGCTTTAGCCACCTGCTGACCGAGCGTATTGTATACCATAATCGTTGCACCTGTTGTATTAGGGCTTGATACCACGATAGAGTTTGCCTTTGCAAATACATTGTACGCATTGTTTGCTTCTGCAATTGGTGCAGAGAATACGATGCTATATCTGTTAGCCGTTTCTGTTGCAGTAGTGCTGATAAACACTTCACTATTTGCTTTCACATCTGTTAACGTTCCTGTTACGGCATCTTTCAGGTAAACTGGAAGACTCGTATTATTCACTGTGAATTTCAAGGTGTAGTTTCCAGCCTTAGGTGTAGTAATGGTTAACGGCAACACCGTGCTTTCATCAATAGACTTGAGTGTATTGATCGCCACCTTT
>Ga0364893_10483_pt1 | contig 16559 bp, 13 predicted proteins | sample ExccelJu500001D3_FD_206943 | JGI IMG/M metagenome (GOLD analysis project Ga0364893, IMG submission 206943) | Enriched cells from Trout Bog Lake Hypolimnion, Wisconsin, USA - BchlTB.July16.5000.01.D3 | ecosystem: Environmental > Aquatic > Freshwater > Lake > Hypolimnion/Profundal zone | place: USA...
GCGAAAACTCCGTTGCCCAATTGTTTGCTGATGGAGATGGAAGGTAAGGGTTATGCGCGTTATGCGGTGCGTTATTGGTTGACTGATTTGGCCTCGGACGATTCGACAGATTCTGTGATCCGATGGCATATTATTACTGCGTTACAACGTGCCGGTATCAAACTGGCTGTGGAGGAGCGCAATGTCATTAATACTAAAGAAAACGTAAAGCATGATGAGGCTATACATCAGCGCGAAGTATTGTCGCGCGTTAAAACGTTGAAGCGTGTGGAGCTGTTTGCGTCCTTGACTGATGAGGAATTGAATGCGCTGGCCGAGCGCTTACGATACTCTCTTTTTTCCAAGGGGAATATCATCACCAAGCAAGGAGATGAACATTCTCACTGGTTGTATATCGTGATCAATGGTGAGGCCGAGGTGTATCTGGAATTGGCCAATGGCGGCAGGCACACGGTCAGAGCTTTAGGCAGTGGCAGTTTTTTTGGCGAGATGGGTTTGATGACGGGAGCACCGCGCTCGGCCTCAGTGATAGCCAAGACAGATGTCGAATGTTATCGACTGGATAAAGAGGTATTTGAAGAAATTCTGCGCGCCCGTCCCGCTATCGTCGAAGAAATAACGCATATTCTGGTGGTAAGACAGGCCGAACTGGAAGCTGCATTGCATGAGATAGACGCGCAAATCGTTCAAAAAGATACCTCGCAACAACATAGCGAAATACTTTCTACTATTAGGCATTTTTTCTCTTTGAACGCATAGGGATTCCGGGGATAAACCAAGATTGCCCAACAATAAGTCATTGGTGAAACAACTAGCCAAGCCACTAAGCCGGCAAGCTGGCAAGTGGCTGGTTATCCCGCGCAGGCGGGAATCCAGCAAAAATATGTAACCCGAAAAGCGGACAAAACTGCAGTGTTGCCTCGCTGCGCGAGACTTTTTAATCAACTGGATTCCTGCCTGCGCGGGAATGAGGGTATTTCGGTATGATAGATTTATTTTTTGAGGCACTGTTAAGGTCACTTGCTGTATCATTGCGACCGTATTTTTAACACCATAGGCGATAGAAGTTACCCATGAAAGTTACCTTCCTAGATTTTGAGCAACCCGTTGCCGAATTGGAAAACAAAATTGAACAATTGCGTTTTGTTCAGGATGATTCCGCGTTGGATATTTCCGACGAGATAGCGCGCTTGCAAAAGAAGAGTCAGGCGCTGACCAAAGATATTTATACCAAGCTCACGCCTTGGCAAATATCGCAAGTATCCCGCCATCCGCAACGTCCTTACACGCTGGATTATATTCAGCACCTGTTCACTGATTTTGAAGAATTGCACGGAGATCGTAATTATGCCGATGATGCCGCAATTGTTGGCGGGTTGGCCCGCTTCAATGGACAAAGCGTAATGGTTATCGGGCATCAAAAAGGGCGCGATACCAAAGAACGCCAATATCGCAATTTTGGAATGCCACGCCCCGAAGGCTATCGTAAAGCGATGCGCTTAATGCGTCTGGCCGAGAAATTCGGTATTCCGATTATGACCTTCATCGATACTCCCGGTGCGTATCCCGGCGTGGGGGCGGAAGAGCGCGGCCAGTCGGAAGCGATCGGAAAAAATCTGTATGTCATGGCGGAATTGCGCGTACCGATCATCTGCACCATCATTGGCGAGGGCGGTTCAGGCGGTGCCTTGGCTATTGCGGTGGGCGATACCATGCTGATGCTGCAATATTCCACTTACGCCGTGATCTCGCCCGAGGGCTGTGCCTCAATTTTGTGGAAGAGTGCGGACAAAGCGCCGGAGGCGGCAGAAACTCTGGGTATTACAGCTACCCGGCTAAAGGCATTAGGCTTGATCGATAAAATCATCAACGAACCGTTGGGCGGGGCGCATCGGGACTATCCGGCCATGATGCAAACAATTAAAAAGAGTCTGCAAGAATCCCTCAAACAGGTGACTGCAATGTCCCAAAATGAGATGCTGCAAACTCGTTTCAGCCGCCTGATGAGTTATGGCAAATTCAAGGAAGTCGAAGTCTAATCTTTTGGAGCGCGTTGCCGACGCGCTTCGTCCGCTAGTTTCAACTGATAGCTCGATATTGTTGGGGCTTAGTGGCGGTATGGATTCTGTCGTGCTGCTGCATCTGTTGCATACGCTTGCTCCGCGTTTCTCTTGGAAGATTTCCGCGTTGCACGTTCACCACGGTATCAGCCAAAATGCAAATTCTTGGGCTGATTTCTGCACTGAGCTATGCGCGCGTTACTCCGTTCCGTTGCATATTGAACATGTGGATATCGCGCCGTTACGCAACGAGCATGGCATAGAAGCCGCAGCGCGTAAATTGCGCCATGCCGCGTTTGCTAAACAGAATTGTGATTTTGTTGCGCTGGCACATCATGCCGACGATCAGGCAGAAACCCTGCTCTTGCAGCTCCTGCGCGGTGCCGGTATCAAAGGTGTTGCGGCGATGCCGTTACTCAAGCTTGCGGCGCACACGCCATCGACTTTGCGACCTTTACTTGATATTTCACGCACTGAATTGCTGGCATATGCGCAGCAACATGAGTTGGCTTGGGTGGAAGATGAAAGCAACGCGGATGTGTATTACCCGCGCAACTTTTTGCGCCAGCAGGTGTTGCCGATTTTAGAAACAAAATTTGCGGCTTACCGTGATACGTTGTCGCGTAGCGCGCGACACTTTGCCGAGGCGGGTGAATTGCTCGACCAACTGGCGCAGCAGGATGCGCCTGGCTGGGAAAGCGGTGAGTCGCTTGAGATTGGGTTTTTGCGTTCACTTTCACTTTCCCGTGCCAAGAACCTGCTGCGGTATTTTCTGCATGTTTGCGGCGCACCTATGCCGCAAGCCGCGCAACTGGATGACATGTTGCAACAATTGATCGAGGCGCGTGAAGACTCGGCGGTGTGTGTTGAATTCGGCGGCTGGCAAGTGCGCTACTACCAAAACAAAGTGTATGTGCTGCGGTGTCTGGGCGAGTTTGACCGAGATCATGAGTTGTCCTGGCAGGGAGAAAGCGAGCTGGCATGGCCCGCGTCAAATAACACTATATTTTTTAACCGGATTGAGGGGCAAGGTATCAGTCTGAACAAATTACAACGTGCTCCAGTTTTGCTCCGGTTGCGCAGAGGGGGAGAAACTCTGCGCCCTCATTCAGATGCGGCGACACGAAGCTTGAAGAATTTGCTGCAAGAGCAGCATGTTCCTCCCTGGCTGCGCGAGCGCTTGCCGCTGTTGTTCTGCGGAGAAGAGCTGGTGTGCGTGGTTGGCGTGGCAATTGCGGCGAATTATCATGCCGAACCGGGAGAAGCGGGCTTGTTGGTGTCTGACATATAATTCGTTTATGATGCGCTCAAAAATATAGCGTTAAATTACTAAGCGGGGAAGTTATGAAAAGTGTATTTGCACTCTGTTGTTTCTGTTTGTTGAGTCTATCTGTGGCTGCGTCAGCCGATCCCATCATCATCAAATTCAGTCATGTAGTTGCGGTAGATACCCCAAAAGGTCAGGCGGCGGAGCGCTTCAAAAAATTAGCGGAAGAACGGACAAAAGGAAGAGTCAAAGTCGAGGTTTATCCGAATAGTCAGCTTTACAAAGATAAAGAAGAAATGGAAGCTTTGCAGCTCGGCGCAGTGCAAATGCTGGCACCGTCAATGGCGAAATTCGGCCCATTGGGTGCGCGTGAATTTGAAGTTTTCGATCTGCCGTTTATTTTTGACAGTTACACAGAGCTGCATAAGGTAACGCAGGGGCCAATCGGTCAGAGTCTGTTAAAGAAACTGGATAACAAAGGCATTGTCGGACTGGCTTTTTGGGACAACGGATTCAAAGTGATGAGCGCCAATAAACCATTGCGTACACCTGCTGATTTTCGCGGTTTAAAAATGCGCATCCAATCCTCTAAAGTACTGGATTCCCAAATGCGCGCACTTGGTGCCAGTCCGCAGGTGATGGCGTTTTCAGAAGTTTATCAGGCATTGCAAACCGGTGTGGTAGATGGCACTGAAAATCCTCCCTCTAATTTTTACACACAAAAAATGCACGAAGTGCAAAAATATGTGACCGTTTCAAATCACGGCTATCTGGGTTATGCCGTGGTCGTGAATAAAAAATTCTGGGACGAACTTCCTGCGGATATTCGCAAGATACTTGAAGGCGCTTTGCAAGATGCAACGAAAGTGGCCAATGATCTTGCTAAAAAAGATAACGAAGAGGCTTTGGAGACCGTGCGTAAATCCGGCAAATCGCAAGTTATCCAGTTGACCGCCGAGGAACGCAAGGAATGGAAAAAAGTACTCATCAAAGTTCATCAGGAACATGCCGACAAAATCGGCAAGGACTTGATCCAGTCTATCTATAAAGAAACCGGCTTCGATCCAAACTCACTGTAAGGTCTTGGCACATCGCGGGTGAAATTTGGCTCCTCCCCTGACAAGGGGAGGTTGGGAGGGGTTAGGGTTTTATGTTTCTGAAAGCTTTGGATAGTCTGGAGGAGTGGTTGATCGCGTTCTTGATGGGAGGCGCGACGCTGGTCATTTTCGCCGCCGTCACGCATCGTTACGCACTCGATCTGAGTGCCAGATATCATTTCACCGCAATCTACGACACGCTTTTCGCCATTAACATGAGTTGGGCGCAGGAGTTGTGTATCTACATGTTTGTCTGGATGGCGAAGTTTGGTGCCGCGTACGGTGTGCGAACCGGCATTCACGTCGGCGTAGACGTGGTAGTCAATCGTTTTAAACCCGAAGTGCGTGGTCGTTTCATTATTTTTGGTTTGTTTGCGGGGGCCTTGTTTACCGGCACGATTGGCGTATTGGGCGCGCACTTCGTTTGGGATAACGGTATGCACTACGCTGTATTCAATGCGCTGGGATGGGACACCGGCACCTTGCCTGAAGGACCGATTACGCCCGATTTAGAATGGCCGACATGGGCGGTGTACAGCGCAATTCCGCTCGGCTCCTCACTGATGTGTTTTCGTTTCTTGCAGGTATTCTGGCAGTTTCGTAAAACGGGTGAATTACCCCAGCACGATCATGCTCACGTTGAAGGTATCGCCGAAGCCAAAGCGATGCCGCTTGATGCCAATCCCTATGGCATGGATGATAACCTGCATCTGCGTGATATAAAACAACGTAGCGCTGACCGCAAAGAGCAAGATAAGCCATGAATTCCGCCATTATTTTCGGGCTGCTGCTTGCGCTGATGCTGACAGGCATGCCGATCTCCATCTCGCTTGGCCTCACCGTGCTGACGTTTATCTTTACCATGACCCACGTCCCGGTGGAAGCGGTGGCCTTGAAACTATTCACCGGCATCGAAAAATTCGAGATTATGTCTTTGCCGTTCTTTATTCTGGCGGGCAATTTTCTGACTCACGGCGGCGTGGCGCGGCGCATGATCGACTTTGCCACCAGTATGGTCGGCCATTTTTATGGCGGGCTGGCACTGGCGGGCGTTATGGCCTGCGCCATGTTTGCTCTGGTATGCGGTTCCAGCGTTGCAACGGTGGTAGCCATCGGCTCTATCGTCCTGCCGGCGATGGTGGAGCGCGGCTATCCGATGCGGTTTGGTGCGGGCGTTATTACCGTGGCAGGGTCACTGGGGATTTTGATGATGCCCTCTATTCCCAAAGTCATCTACGCGATTTCGACAGGAACTTCGATGGGGGCACTGTTCGTCGCCGGATTGATCCCCGGAATTTTGCTGACCTTTATGCTCTGTGTGACGACTTGGTATCTGGCGAAAAAAAACAATTATCCGCGCATGCCCAAAGCCACATGGGGACAACGCTGGAAAGCTTTCCGCGAAAGTCTGTGGGGGTTAATGCTGGTGGTGATTATTATCGGCGGCATTTACTCGGGCATATTTACCGCGACCGAAGCGGCGGCCATGAGCGCGGTCTATGCGTTTTGTATTGCGATGTTTGTGTACAAGGCTATTCGTTTTCGGGACGTGAAAAAGGTGTTGCTGAACTCGGCCAACATGTCGGCCATGCTACTTTACATCATCACCAACGCAGTACTGTTCTCATTCATTATGACCAACGAGCATATCCCGCAGTTGTTGGCTGATTGGATATTGGGCAAAGATCTGGGCGTAATTCAGTTTCTGCTGATCGTAAACGTGCTGCTGTTGCTCGCCGGAAACTTTATGGAACCGTCGTCTATTATTCTGATTATGGCACCGATCATCTATCCAGCCGCGATGCTGCTGGGCATCAACCCGGTTCACTTGGGTATTCTGATTGACGTAAACATGGAGGTCGGACTATGCCATCCACCGGTCGGTTTAAATCTCTACGTGGCGTCGGGTATATCCAAGCTGGGCATCACCGAGCTGACTAAAGCGGTGTGGCCGTGGCTGGTGACCATGCTGGTATTTTTGATGATCGTTACTTATTGGCCGGAGCTTTCGCTATTCCTGCCCCGGCTAATGGGCATGATGTAATGAATGGGGTGTTTAGGTCGGTGAGCTTACGCTGACTCAAGTTGCAATACCCACAAATCGTCAGCCAGGTTGGAATCGGTAAGATAGGCGTAGGGCATGGTAAAGTGACCTTTAATTCCCCAGCTATCACCCCATGAGTTGCGCACAATAAATCGTTGCGTGTTGTCATCATATCCGACAGCCACTACCGCATGTCCACCCAAAAGTATTTCTTTGGATGTCGGCATTTTGAGTTCGCCAGTCTCGGCCATTTCCCCGCTTTCAAACTTACTGTAAACCGAGAAGCCGAACACAAATGGATAGCCGGAAGCGATACAGCCCTTCATCTGGTTGAGAATTTGCGGCACGCGCTGATATTGTACTGCCGTATATTTAACTGCATCCCTGTAGCATTGCGGTGTTGGCTTGCGGGTGAATTTGGCAATATCGTAAGGCCATTCTTTTTCCGGGCAATCCCCTTGGGTTGCAATACTTTTGATGCCATCACGAATTTGCGCACCGGAATCAGAATCGATGGAGTTTTCCATGGCGCGCTCGTTATAGTAAATGAATAGACGCGAGGGAACGAAGTCTGGATCCAGTTCTTGTTTGCGACGCTCAAATTGTATGGCTCCGCTAATCGCGTTAGCCGTGCAGCTTCCAAGCGAGCCCTGATTGTAAACGGGCGGGCATTGAGGACGCAGGTCAACCTTTTCCGGCAGTTTGGCAACGCTAACCAGCGCAGCATAAAGAAGATCGCGATGATCCGGGACATCGGGAATCCAGCCGTAGTAGCGTTTGTTTTGTAACAAGTTTGTCATTTTAGTCTCCTGTTGATTATTACTCCGATGGCGCATATAAGCCGTTCGTCAAGCCGGCTGGATTTGTACTATTTTTCAACAAGAGAAACTGTATGATAGGTAACTGAATAATCGGCGCATACAGGTGATTCACATTGCACAATTTAACAGTAAGATTTATATTGCGAAATCAAACGAAACTTGGCATTAGCGAACATGGCAAAAATCATTTCAGAAGAAGAAGCGGAAAAGCTACTTTCATCGATAAAAATCCCTCCACGTCCTACTGTGATAGTTGAACTTAATAAGGAGAAAAACAAAGCTGAGCCGGATTTGCGTCGTATTGCTCAAATAGTTTCCAAAGACATTGCGTTAACGGCGTCGCTACTCAAAGCCGTCAATTCTCCATTTTTCGGATTGCCGAATAAAGTCGATAATGTTCAGCAGGCGGCAATGACTATGGGGTTCAATAATGTAATCTCGCTTGTTACCGGAATTGCCATAAAAAGCGCTGTTGGTTCAAAAAACCTGAAACTGGAAAGATTCTGGGATATCGCTGACAAAGTGGCAAATGTAGCGGCATATATTTCGGAAATCATTCCCGGTGTTTGCAAAGAGCAGGCTTATATGTTCGGACTTTTTCATGATTGCGGCATTCCACTTATGCTGCAAAAGTTTCCCGATTATGTAGAAACCTTGAAGAAAGCCAATGGCGTTTCCAGATTGGATGTTATTAGATTAGAAGACGAGATACATTCTACCAACCATGCAACACTTGGTTATTTACTCGCCAAAAGTTGGAGTTTGCCGCATTCGTTATGCCATGCCTTGCTGAATCATCACGATATTTCGATTCTCCATTCAGATGACGATTATTCAGCGGAAACACGTAGCCTTGTGGCCATCAACCGATTTGCCGAATATTTATGCGATATCAGGCAGATGCGCGATGATCATGATTGGAATGAAACGGGGCCGATTGTTATGGCTTATTTGGGCGTAACAGACGATGAATTTATGGATATCAAGGAAGCTGTGTTTCAATATCAGGATGTTAGTCTATAAACTTATTTAGCCGAGATTTCATTGCATACCAAAAACGTCATTCCCGCTTTTGCGGGAATGACGGTGTCAACGGAGTATTTTGTAATGCTAGGCGTGAAGAGCAAATCCCCACATGATGAGGCCGCCGGCAGCAGAAACTCCCGCAACTGCGAATAGCCATTTCTTACGTGTTAAAACAGTGATAGACGCCAGAGAGATTGCGATTTGTATTAGCGTCATTGATTGAGCCAATAAGTGATGAGGATGCATCGCTTCTTCACTTTCGGCGTTGGCTTTTTCGGATTCAGCTTCTAATTCCTCGGCTTTTTTCTTAATTTCTACCTTGTCTTTTTCGTATCTTTCAATTTGAGCTTTGTAATACTCTTGCTTGCTTGCGGGGGCGACTACAAGCGCGAGTTCCATCAAATGACCTTTATTACTTTTGGCCTCATAAAAATTCCACTGGTCGGAAGCCTGTGTCTTTTTTAAAACGGCCTCATTCTTGAACAACATCGCTCTATTTTGAGTGTCGCCGCCCTGATAGCTGACAATCGCTCCAGCAGAGGCCAATATCGCAGTGAAAATAGCAACTTGTCCGCCAAGCTTGTCTCCGCCTTGTGCGTGATGCTCTACCGCATGATCATGTGCGCCGTGAACATGAAATCCTTCTGACATTTTATTTCCTTGTGGTTAAGATAAGATACAAGTGCGTATTTTATACCGGAGAGCGATATGAGTCACACTGCTATAGCAACCTTTGTTTTGTTATTTGGATTATCCCTTTTTGTCTATGCGGATGAAACTCCTTCTACGACAGGGGGAAAACAGACCGAAACGGCGAAAGAAAGTTATGTGCCGGGAATGGGGGAAATCATGGGGGCAACGCAAATGCGCCACGCAAAGCTCTGGTTTGCCGGTAAGTCCAAAAACTGGGAACTGGCCAGCTATGAACTGGATGAAATAGAAGAAGGCTTGAATGACGCTGCGAAGTATTACCCCGTGTTCAAAAAAGATGCGCCAATTTCGATGATCCTGGAAAAGTTTACCGCTCAACCGATTCATGACCTCAGAACTGCAATAGAGACCAGGGACAGTGTGAAATTTAGAAAATCATTTAATAACCTGACCGGGGCATGTAACGATTGTCATCAGGCAGCAAGCCAAGGCTTTATTGTAATCAAACAACCGGGTAAATCACCGGGTGAATTTAGCAATCAGGACTTTACAGTTAAGCAAAGTGGGCATCGTGGTCTGAACAACTGAAACAGTATTGCGCAGGCTTCATTCTTGGCGAGTTCCCGGGCATTGTGGGACAGGGCATAGGACAAACACCGATATTTTTCAATTCGCAATATGATCACAATGACAACTCTGGCAGTTAATAAGCAATGTATCCGAGCCTTGTAGGAATATGACGCTGATACCTCGCCACCATGAAATGGAGAAGCCGCCTGTTGTCATTTTGATAGCACTCTTCCCCGGCTGATTTTCCATTACTCTTGGTCGTGCTAACCTATCACCAAGATGAGGCAAAAATGGCATTCGAAAAATATAACTTTATTGATGAGAAAATAAAAGAGGCGTTGACTGCGCATCGCAAAGAGATATTTCCACATCATGACGAATATAAGATACTTCTCGCCGAAGGGATTCGCCTATTAGAAGATAAACTAATGAGCGAGACACTGGAATCTCAGGAAATACTTGAGTTACAAGAGGAATTGGGTAATCTTCGGAAGGGGGAAATCTCAGAGGCACTGACGGCAACTCTTAAAGCAAAACGCGAACGAGAGGGGCGCTACGAAATAACCGGAAATCGACCTCGCAATCACAGACAGCCCGCAGGCGGAGGATTTCGCAGACTTGCAAGAAAAATAAACTCCATCAATGAAATCACTCCAAAGCCGGCTGAGTCCAAAAAAACTGAAGAGGTTTTTACCTTTGATGACTTGCGATTAAAAGCGGAAGACAAGCTGCAGCTAGAACCTCCATCATATCTGACTCAAGAACGTTTCATAGTCAAAGTAATCGGTTATCTAAAGGGTTCCAGCATTCTTGTTACAGCTCCAATCGGTACAAACGGTTTTCGGCTACCGCTTCAAGAGCGCGAGAAAGTTGTTATGCGTTCATTCTCCGGCGAAGATGCTTTTGCTTTCGTTAGTACGATAATCGGAATAAACAATCATTCTTTCGAGTACATTCATCTATCGATTCCAGAGATAATTCATGGAGTCAAGGTACGTAAAGCTACGCGAATACGAACGAACATCATTGCGACTGCACTTAACAGCAAATATGATTCCGAGGAACAAATATCCGCCATTATTTCGGATATTTGCACTGAAGGTGCATCGCTAATGTCCAAGTTATTACTGGGTGTTAAGGGAGATGTTCTTCAATTGTCATTCCGATTTCATTTACACAACATTGATGCAATTCTAACTGTCAAAGGTGTTATTCGAGCTATGATTCGTGGCGAGGATTCTAACGAGTCCATAAAATCTGATTTCATTAATCACGGAATCGAATTTATAGACCTGCAGCCCAGTGATCATGTTGCTTTGCAAAGTATGATTTATCAGCAGATGATCGAGAATCCGCGGAGCATAATGTGATCATTATGAGCGACAGAGTCGTGCTGCATCAGATAGCACGAATTGCACCAGTCAACGAAGCTTTAACATCTCTTCAAATTGCGTAATCGGCATCGGCTTGCCGAATAGATAGCCTTGGTAATTAGTACACCCCTTGTTTAGAAGAAATTGCCTTTGTTCTTCAGTCTCAACCCCTTCAGCAATAACATCCAGTTTCAAGCTCTGCGCCATTGCAATGATGGTACGAACAATCGCTCTGTCATTTCGGTCAACAGCAATATCACGCACAAACGACTGATCAATTTTAAGTTGATCAAGTGGTAACCGTTTGAGGTATTGCAATGATGAATAACCAGTGCCGAAATCATCCAATGAAAATTGGACACCAATTTCTTTTAATTCCTTCATTGTGGAAATGGTAGCTTCAATGTTGTCTAACAGCAGGCTTTCGGTCAGCTCCAATTTAAGCAACTTAGGATTAATGGCTTTGGCTTGCAAAGTTCTGTGTACTTGATTTACAAATTCAATCTGACGGAATTCTTTGGCACTTACGTTTACAGCCAGAACAAGCTCACGGGTAACGGCCTGATTCTGCCATTCCTTGAGTTGCTTGCATGCCGTCTCCAGTATCCATTGCCCGATTGGAAAGATCAGTCCTGTATCTTCTGCCAACGGTATAAATTCGGCAGGAGAGACCAAGCCACGCTCAGGATGTAACCAACGAATTAATGCCTCTGCGCCTAATATGCGGTGTGAATTGTCAACCTGAATTTGGTAATATAACTGGAATTGATTTTTTTCAAGTGCTTTACGAAGCTCTCCTTCGAGAGCCGCGCGTTCGTTAATAGACTTTTGCATCATCGGGTCGAAAAATCTCAATGTGTTTCGTCCGGCCTTCTTGGCCTGATACATGGCTATATCAGCTTGTTTTAACAAATTATCGGCATTTTCTTCTTGGCCAACGAACAATGTCACTCCAATGCTGGGTGAGCTATGCAATACATGATTATCCAGCTGGTAAGGCTGATTGAGAATGGAAAGAACTTTTTCACCGACTTCTTCAGTTTGATCTGCCGCTTCTAATGATTGAGTGCTTAATTCCTCCAGCATAATTACAAACTCGTCTCCGCCAAAGCGTGCTACGGTGTCTCCCTCGCGCAAACACGACTCTAAACGTTGAGCAACCTGTTTCAGCAGTGCGTCGCCTATATCATGGCCTAGTGTGTCATTTAGCGTTTTGAAATCATCCAGATCAACAAAAAGTAGCGCTCCTTGCTTGCCGCTACGTGTGCTTGAAGCCATAGCCTGCTGAAGACGATCAATGAGAAGTCGGCGGTTAGGCAGTCCAGTAAGAAAATCGTAAAATGCTAAATGTTTTATCTCTTCAGCCGCTGCTTTTCTCTCGCTACTATCGCTAAATGTTCCAACGTAATTGGTAACAATGCCACGATTATTGGTTACTGCGGTAATGTTTAGATGCGACGGGTAAATTTCTCCGTTCTTGCGACGATCCCATATATCACCTTCCCATGATCCGGTTTCATTAATATTCTTCCACATGGCATCAAAAAACGCCGCATTGTGAAAGCCCGAGCTGAGTATGTGCGGATTTTTTCCGATCACTTCTTCAGCACTGTATCCTGTGATCGTGGAGAATGTAGGATTCACCCTAATTATTGAAAGATTTGCATCAGTGATGGTCATTCCCTCATGAGACTCGAAGGTAATGGCGGCAATGCGCAATTCATCCTCGGCCATCTTTCGTTCGGTGATATTGTCAAATACCGCTACAAAATGTTCAGCGCGAGGGCTGTAGATGGAAAGGGAGAACCAAATCCCCAATTCAGGCACGAATGCCTCTAATTTTTCGGGCTTACCACTTTGGGCAACCCGGCCATAGACTTCAAATAACTCGGGGTTAGATTCCTGAATTCCAGGAATGACCTCGCTAACCTTTTTCCCAACTACTTTTTTGAGTTTGGTTAACTCTTCAAATTTCTCATTAACATCCGGATAGATAAAATCATTAGGTGTGTCGTGGTCATACAATATCTTGCAATATGCATACCCCTCGAGCATATTGTCAAACAGAAAGCGGTAGCTTTCTTCTGTTTCTCGTTTCGATTCTTCAGCATGTTTGCGTTCGGTTAAGTCTATGGTACTGCCTATGAAAAGGGTAACTTTACCGTCGGCATCTTTTAAACTTGAAACAAATACTTCTGCCCAGAAATAGCTACCGTCTTTCCTCAGATAGCGCTTCTCAATGTGCAAGTAATCGACTAATCCTTTAGCAAGTTGCTCATTGCGTTGTATTGATTCCGCTCGATCATCCGGATAGGTCAAGTCAGTTGCAGTTTTGGTACGAAATTCTTCATCGGTGTAGCCCCACATTCTCTGAGCGTTAATATTTGCCTGCACAACGAGGCCGCTGATTGCGTCAATTGCGATCATCCCTGTTGGTGAACTATCCAGCAATCTTCGTGACTGGGTTGCAACTTCTGCTTGCTTTAGCGCAATCAGTTCACGCTTTTGGGCGCGATGCATTGTTTCAGCGACTATTGAAACCAAGATGCCGCTAAACACAAAGATCGACGTGCCAAGCCAATGGGCATAATTGATAACGATGGGAGACGAAACAATCGATGACCACAAGAAGGTGACTACAAAACATGACAGTGCTGTTGCCAAAAGACCGGCATATAAACCACCGTAGATCGCGGCGATCATCACAACCGGGTAGAACGTTAGCCAAACAAGCCCGGATCCTAGATCTTGCAAAGGCCATACTCTAAGCGCGGCGGCAAATGCAACAAGAAGAATGGCAAAGCCATACCGCAGCCATATTGATTTGGTTTCATGCTGCAAAAACATGAACATGCGATACATCCCTCCTATAGGGTCAAATCATTTCGTTAGCTGTATGTAATGGCTAATCTGTCCTTTATTCGATAAATTCTACACGATTATTATGTCATCAGAGTGAAGGTTGTAATCAATGTTGAAAATAACAGTAAAAGATATATTTTGAAAAAGACCTTGACTGTCCATTGTGATCGGTTATGTCTCGACACCGGAAGTTTGCGAGCGTCCGGTTTGAGGAGATATATTCACTGTTGGAGTATCAATTAGCGACATTAGCGGCATTTTTTATACATTCCCAACAAATCCATATCGGATACGAAATACGAGATCAGATTTTATGAAGCCACATTAAAGAACCAGCGTTCCGCCCGCACAGGTCTGTGCCTGTTCCAGTCGGGTCAACGTCGGCAACAGATTTAACCCGGTTTTTTCTTTCAATTCGAGCACCTGATCTTTCAGGTCGTCCAGCGTTATGTTGATGGCATGCCCCGTCACTGCAAGACAAATGGTGTTGCCGCTGTCGCAGGACGGAAAAGCAATTGCGCGACCTTCAAATGCTGTGCTGATACGCTCCACGCTGGCTGCGAATCCTCTGCTGCGTCCCAGCAGATTCACCGCCATTATGCCGCTATCGTTCAGGTGCGCGCGCGCAGCTTGATAAAAAGCCGTGGTATCCAGCGCTCCGGCGCGGGCATCTGCGTCGAAACCATCTACCAGAATCAAGTCGTAAGTCTGGGTGCTATTCACTACAAATTCTGCCCCATCGCCAATCACTATCCTTAAACGCAGCGGGTCTTCCGGCAGTTTGAAAAATTGCCGGGCAGCAGCTACGACACCTGACTCGATCTCCACTACAGTTAGCTTTGCCAACGGATAATTGCGATATAAAAACTTGGTTAACGAGGCAGCTCCCAAGCCGATGAGCAAAACTTTGCGCGGAAAGTGCGAGTCTTCACGCAGCAGCAGGCTTGCCATCATTTCTTTGGTGTATTCAAGTTCAAGATTCCACGGGCGTGCGATACGCATCGCCCCCTGTATCCATGATGAGCCGAAATGCAGATAACGAACTCCAGAGTCTTCGAGGATGTCGATTGAGAGTGCCATATTAATATTTGCTAATAGTGGGGGAAATGATTGCCGTTTTTTTTAAATTAGAATTATTAATCATCGTGATTGTGTTAATGCTATTTTTTGAGCCACTGATTTAACAGCCAGCGTGCCCACTCGGTTACTTCAGTTGCGCTCATGCCGATGCCGGCCTGTTGTTGCGCAAGTGCATCGCCTGCCGCGCCGTGCAAGTATACTGCCAGTAGTAGCGCTTCATCGGGGATCAGTCCTTGTGCAATGAAGGCGGCAATCATACCGCTTAAAACATCGCCCATGCCTGCACTGCTCATGCCGGGGTTGCCGGTTTTGTTCAGATGTAATTTGCCATCAAGGGTGACACACAGGCTGCCTGCCCCTTTTAGTACGACGCTGCCGTTTAGTTTTTTGACAAGTTGACGGGCTGCGCTTGCGCGATTTGTCTGAATATCGGCAACGCTGCAAGATAATAGACGTGCGGCTTCACCGGGATGAGGGGTGAATACCGTTGCGGACTGGCGCGTGTGCAACATACTGCGAAGGTCGGGGCGTAGAGCGATGATATTGAGTGCATCGGCATCTAATACTGTAGGTACGTCGAGCATTAGCGCATCGTACAATATTTTTTGCGCCGCAAGACTTTGTCCCAGCCCGCAGCCGAGTACCAAAACATTGGGTTTGGATGATTTTAATGCAGCGCTGGCACTGTGCAGCATCAGCTCCGGCATTTGCCCATCCACGACAGGGGCGTTATCTGCCAAGAGGCCGACATGTACACAACCCGCTCCCAGCTTGAGTGCTGCTCGCCCGGCTAACAGTGCAGCGCCAACCATGCCATTGGTGCCCCCAATGACCATGACCGTGCCAAACATTCCCTTGTGGCTGTTTTCGGGGCGCGGCTTGAGCAAGCGGGAAACCAGCTTCTCGGTGATAGTGGTGGGACGAATAGCGGACATATCGTTTTCCTGAGATTGTGGGGTTGGCTGCATTATAATTGCATCTTGTTTACAACGCTTTCATGAGATCAATCTATGTTTCGCGCTACAACGATTAAAATTTCCGTAGGGAATCATGCACTTTCATCATTTCGTCTGGAAAAGTTGCGTGCTGCACTCAAGGCGGTCGCACCAAATGTGTTACTCGTAGATACCCGCCATTGGTATTTTACTGAACTCAATGCACCGTTGACTGAAGCAGAAGATAAGTTGCTGGAGCGATTGCTTAATCTGGATAAAAGGATGAGTCCTCCTTCGAATGCACTGCAAAAAATGTTGGTAGTGCCGCGTTTGGGAACGATTTCACCATGGTCTTCCAAAGCAACCGATATCGCGCAGCACTGTGCTTTGCCTGATGTCGTACGTATTGAGCGCGGTGTAGTGTATTACCTGAAAAACAAAAATCGCGGTCCCTTGAGAGAGGCAGAAAAGAAGACGCTAATACCTTTGCTGCATGATCGTATGACGGAATCAGTGATTGGCGAAATTGCAGGAATTGAGCACAAGATTTTTCAGCACGGCACACCGCAACCGCTCACCAGCGTGGATGTTCTCAGCGGCGGTAAATCCAATCTGGAGGCTGCCAATCGAGAAATGGGTTTGGCGCTTTCGTCCGATGAAATTGAGTACCTCATCGAGAATTTTAACAAGTTGAAGCGCAATCCAACCGATGTCGAGCTGATGATGTTTGCGCAGGCCAACTCTGAGCATTGTCGCCACAAGATTTTCAATGC
>Ga0364893_10484_pt1 | contig 16543 bp, 20 predicted proteins | sample ExccelJu500001D3_FD_206943 | JGI IMG/M metagenome (GOLD analysis project Ga0364893, IMG submission 206943) | Enriched cells from Trout Bog Lake Hypolimnion, Wisconsin, USA - BchlTB.July16.5000.01.D3 | ecosystem: Environmental > Aquatic > Freshwater > Lake > Hypolimnion/Profundal zone | place: USA...
TTTTATTGGGAAGGGGGGTCGATATCCCCCTCCCATAAGGCTTAAGTTTTCGTGCTGAAGTCGATTAGAGGTTGGGGCTTTGCCCCAAACCCCATCAAAGGACTTAGGTCCTTTGAAAACCTAGGGCTTAGGTGGAAGAGTGGAGAATTCTTTCTGCCAGCGTTCAATGCCCTGTTTCAAATAGATGACCCAATCATCTAAATGAGCCCAGCTAGAGAAGTAGGGCTGTTCTAGAATGGGGGGATTTAGGCCAGCTGCCACCAGCTCTTTTGCAAGGAAAATCAAGTCGGTGCGCCCCTGCCCATCCGGGAATGGATGCAGCCACTCGAGCACTTGATAAAGATCTGCGATATATTCGATTTTTTCATCGCTTGATTTGGCGGCGGCCATTTTCTCTGTATATTCTTGAAACAAGCGGCGGACAATCTCTTCAAGCTTTTTATTTTCAGTACGATAATGGATGTAAATCAGATTCGAATAGTTGCCGAGAATGGCAATTGGTTCTGAAAGACCTAAGGCTTGACTCCGGTTTTCGATATGAGAGTTAATGCGATCAAGCTTCGCTTGAACATCTTGCCTAGCTTCATTCGATATTTGGAGTACATCACCATCAGTATCGAATTTGATCTTTCCCATCATTTGCTCAGGGGTTAACGTGTACAGTATGCTAAGGGGCTCTCGACAATAGTCTCCCCTGTTAAATTTCCCAGCCTCTTTTATCTTGATTAATGGACTGCAATTAGCGGTTTCCTCATCGAAATGAGCACACGCGACCTTGTGAAGTCGTTGGTATCCTGAAAGAGTTGGTTGTCCAAAATCCTTGCAAGCCTCTTCACAGCCCTTTTTGACATCCTCAAGATAGCCAGGTTCTTTGACGCCGCCATGCAAACCCTCGTCGAAAACCCTGGGGTTATCGAGATATGGTACTTTCCATCGATGACCTGCTTCCACCAATTAGGTCCCAATCCCCAAAATACTTTTGAAGGTGTCGAAGGAGCTGCAGTATAGGCATTCGCCTTCGTAAAGGCCCGGTTAACCAAATCCTTTTTCTGAGATAGAAACGGCTCTTTAGCAGGATCCAAATAGCTAGCCACCCTTTCTGCGAGGCGCTGCTGGCCTAAATAGGGCGATTGAGGGATTAATTTTATGCTCATGAAGGGCGTCCATTTTTAGGGGGCGCATATAGAATACGAACTCTGTTAGCGGAGAATTCTTTCTGCCAGCGCTCAATGCCCTGCTTCAAATAGATGACCCACTCATCTAAACAACGAAGAGTAGAAAAGTAGGGCTCTTCTAAAATAGGAGGATTTAACCCAGCCGCTACCAGTTCTTTAGAAAGGACTATCAAGTCCGTACGCCCTTGCCCATCCAGAAAGGGATGTAGCCACTCAAGCACTTGGAAAAGATCGGCAATCCATCGGATCTTTTGATCGCTAGATTCGGCCGCAGCCATCTTGACTTGAAACTCCCGAAATAAACGGATGAGAGTCTCTTCAGCTTTTGTACTTTCACCGTGGTAGTAGACGAAAACCTGATCGTCCTCTCTAACGAGAGATGCAATGGGTTCTACGTCCAAGGCTTTGCTTCGTCTAGCGATATAATGGTTAACTCGATCAATTCTTCTTTTGGTTTCCATATTAAATTTCGAAATCCGATCTTGTGCTGCTGCTCTAGCATCTTTGCAGCCCATGAGGAGTAGTTCTCTGTTTTTTCTGAGATCAATCATTTGCTCAGGGGTTGTCGTATATAGTTCGCTAAGAGGCACACGACAAAAACCGGCTTTGGAAAATTTTCCAGCATCCTTTGCCATCATGAAAGTGTTCGTCTTCTCTCCAGCGAAATGGCTGCATGCGATCTGGTGAATTCGGCAATACTCTGGGACCGTTAGTCCAACGAGGTCATGAAGGGCCGTCGGTTTTTGCGCAAGGAGGTGGCAAACAAAGCAACTTGCCTTCCAGATTCCCTCATAATATCCAGGTTCTTTGACGCCGCCATGCGAACCCTCATCGAACACCAAGGGGCTATGGGAGTACTTTCCGTCGATGATCTGCCTCCACCAATGAGGTCCTAATCCACAAAATACTTTTGAAGGTGTCGAAAGGGCTGCAGTATAGGCATTCGCTTCTGTAAAGGCGCGGTTAACTAAGTCCTTTTTCTGGAGAAGGTCTTCTTCCTCGCCCAAGTAGTCAGCAACGATTCTTGCGAGGCGCCTCTGACCTAAGTAGGGCGGCAGGGTAATTGTTGGCGTGCTCATGGTTGACGACCTGATTGGCCGAGTGACTTGGGCGGAGTGGAAAGATGGCGAATCCAAAACTCTTCCTGCCATCGTTCCATTCCCTGCTTTAAATAGATGACCCAATCATCTAAATGATGATAAGTGGAGAAGTAGGGCCATCTTAGAATGGCTGGGGTGAAGCCATTTGCTGCCAGTTCTTTGGCGAGGAGAGTTAAATCGGTGCGTCCCTGTCCATCTCGAAAGGGGTGCAGCCATTCGAGCACTTGGTAAAGATCGGCGATCCTTCGAATCTTTTCATCGCTCGATGTGGCGGCGTGCACACCTTCCTTAAACTGATCAAATAAGCGGGTGATAATCGCTTGAGATTCCCTATTGTCAACATGGTACGTGACCAGGACTTTATCTCCCCGATCATTTTGCTTGAGAGTTGCGATGGGAGCCGACGCCCCTAACTTTTTACTTCGCTTGGCGATATAAGAGTTAACTCGTTTGATTCTTGCCCCAGTTTCTCTAGAAAATTCTCCGATCCGCCTCCATGCTCTCTCCTGAATTTTTTGGTTATACGGAAAACCTCTTTTATCACAGCAGAGAAATTGTATTTCTTTGGGGACATCGATCATTTTCTCAGGGGTTAGGGCGTATAGCTCCCTAAGCACTCCTTCACAAGAGTCTGCTCTCCAGAATACCCCGGTATCTTTCGCTGTCATGTTCGTGTCATTGCTCTTTCCTTTGAAATGAGCGCATGCGACCCGGTGGAGTTGTAAATACAGAGGGACAGTTGGCCACAGCATAAGATGCTTATGGGCAAATCTACTTGCATTCCGAGCGCTTCGATAAAACCCAGGTTCCATATCGTGTCCATGCAAACCTTTATCAAAAACCATAGGGCCATGGCAGAACCTTGCATCGATAATCTGCTTCCACCAATCATTCCCCAATCCCCAAAATACTTCGGATGTCGTCAATATGATGGCCTTTGGAGCTTCTTCGCTCTGTTTCCGCCTTAAATAGGGTGAATTATTAATGGATGGCGTTCTCATATTTCAGATATTATAAATAAAAAAACGATAATATAGAAGTTTGAAATTAGGTTGTTATTAAAAATATTTACTGATTAGTTTGAGGGGCTTTAGGCCAGGGGAGGGAGATGCTTGTTTGGCCTTTGTTGGCGAGAAAGACGGCAATGTCCACTTCGAGGATTTTCGCCTGGGCGATCACTTCCATGAGCTCGTCCCAAGTCTTTGCTATCGAAGCCTGATCGATATAGAGCAAAAGCTCATTGTAATAAGCATCGCTCTCATCGCGCATTCCCTCATCGACGCATTGGGTGAGATTCAGCTTAATTGCCTCCAAATTCTCTGTCGTAGTTGCCTGCGCCTCGAGAAACTCGAATTTGGGATGTTTTGCCATATAAGCTATCTCTACACGAATTCGTGAAAAATATCACTAGTCAAACGCGTCCAAGATATTCCTCGCTTGTAGACATATTGACTCCTGTCACATCAGTTGTTGGAAGATTTCCGCAGCTAGAATAAAGATGGCAAAAGTCATAAGACCCATCAGGACCGGTTTGCCGCCAGGCAATTGAGGGTGTTGGTGTGGGTAGCGCTTCACGTAGCGGCCGACCCAGACGAGCAGGGGAGGCATGAGGCCAAAAAGGAATGCGCAGCTAATGCCGCCGGCGTAGCCCAAGGCTACCAGGAAGATGGTTGGGTAGGCAATCGCGATAATCATCGGGATCCCGAAGACGGCGGAACAAAGGATGACCCTTCGCGCGCCTTGCTTTTTCCACTTCAGCCCGTCGGCCAAAAAGTCAAAGAACGAGAGGGCGAGTGGGATGAACGAGGTCGTCAAGGCGAAGAAAGCGAAGAATTTACCAATTTTGAACACTTGGGGGACAAGCTGCTTCAAAGGGCCGATCGCATTTTGACCTTGTTTGCCGGCCTCGATTAGGCCCGAGGCGGGGATAATCCCCAAAATCGCAAACTCCCAGACGAGATAGATGACCAAAGGGATAGATGAGCCCAGAATGATCGCCAGGCGGATCTTTTTGACATTTCGCTCCATGTAGGTCATGAGTGTTGGGATAATCACCTGGTAGGTAAAGGCCGTGAACAGGATGGGCAAGGAGAGCCATGCCTGGGACCAGTTGGAGTAGGCGAGTAGGTTCAATTGGATATGACCGAAGGAGACTGCCAAAAAGGCGAAATAGCAAATCACGACGCCGCTGATGAGGCACATGTTCAATCGGTCGACCGAGTGGGTTCCCAGATAGATCACCGGGGCCAGGACGGATGAGTAGAGGACAACGGCGGCCCAATTCGGCAAGTTCCAGCCGGTGATATCGAGCAAAACGGCTCCGCCGCCCACCGCGTGGGCAATCATGACGGTCACGAACAAAAAGAGATAAAAGGCCCAAAAAACATTGCGCCCAATGGGGCCAAATATTTTATCGGCCATCGAGATAAATCCAGTGTCTTTTGGCATCCAAAGGCTCACCTCTACCAAAAGCAGACCGGTGCAGAGCATAAAGGCCCAGCAGATCAGATAGACAATGGCCGAAGGGACAAAGCCGCCAGCGCCTGTTGCGACAGGCAGGGCGAGCATGCCGACTCCGATGGCCGTTCCTGCGATGAGTAGTGTTCCGCCCACAACATGGCCCAAAGAATGGATGATTCTCATACGAACTCCGATAATAAACCGGGACATTGTACAAGGCTCATCTGAAAATGAAAACTCAAATTATTCTTCAGCGCTTCCAAAAGCGATTCTTGACATATTTTGATTCTGGAGGAGAAAATGGCCCGCTTTTAAAAGAGGAATATTTATGATCGGTCAAGCTTTGACCCCGGCTACCGGTTCTGGGGCTCCGACATCGCACAGTCAGGACTGGACTCAAAGGGCTCCTTCAGTGAAGCAGTATGGGAATATCGAGAACACGCGACGTGTGTTGGCTACTCTCCAACGAGAACTTCAAGCTTGTCAGCAGGCTCTTGGAGAGCTGAAGGACAGGGAAGGGGAGGGGGTATTGTTAGCCCGCGCGCATAGATTGACTCTAGAAGCCAACAGATTGACTGCGATGGCTCAAGAAGTGCAACGGGCAGCAATCGTGAAAAAAGGCAGCCAATAATTTTTTGCGCTTGTTCATTTACGCGTGTTCTTGCTATAACCTCCGCCGCATAAACAAAATGGGAGTTTAACATGGCTTCAAGACTGTCTGATCAACAAACTCGCGATAGAGGATTATGGTTCGCAATCGGGCGAGGAGATGATGCGACTAACATCGGCAAGCTCCTTGAGGGCGGCGCAAATGCGAAAGTAACACACCGTGATGGGACGAACACTTTGCATCACGCTGCAGAGCACGCATCGGCGGCAGTCGTCGGGCTCTTGGCGGAGAAAGGAGCAGAAGTAGACGGAAGGAATGCTAAAAATCAAACACCTTTATTTTTTGCCGCACAGCGTGGAACTCAGATGCCAGGCATGAAGAAAGAGATTGAGCCGTCAAAAATAGACGAAGAATCGAAAAAAGCACAGGAAGTAGTGCAAGCTTTGATAGACCTCAAAGCAGATCCGAATGCAACAGACACAGATCGGTTTGTTCCTATGCACTATGCTGCAACAAGCATATTTTCTTCAGTTGTCAAACTTTTAGCGGATGCAAAAGCAGATGTGGGTGCACTCAATCATCAGCGGGTTACCCCTTTACATTTCGCCGTAACGAGCGAAGCAGTCAACACTCTAGTAGAAAAGAATGCAAATGTGAATGCACCTCACATTGAGGGCGGTACCCCTTTAGATCTAGCCATAGAGAGAGGATCTATACAAGCAGCCACAGCCTTAAAGGCTTTGGGAGCAGAGCGGAAAGAAAGAGGCAGAGATTATTGTGAACATCTGAGGACATTAGGATCACATCATGCTAATCTAAGGGAGTCCTTGTCGATAGAACGTATCTTTAAGGCATGAAGCTCTAGCAGAAGGGGTTTGCCATCTGGATGGTTCTTTCAAGAGTCGCTAATTATTTTTTTATAATTGTTTATTTGTTCGTAGTCTTTATATAATCTCCGCCGATAAAAAACGGAGGTTTTTATGTCTTCAGATTTTGCATTAACTGGACCTAGGCGATTTCCTCAATGGTTCGAATCGTCTGGAATACCCCCGCACACAGAGCGCAGAGAGTCGCCCGGCGCGAATTATACACTCCGGGGAAAAGTATCCGCTGTCTTGCCATCTCCTCGTCAAGGCAGTTCGTCAGCCGGTGCCGTCCCTTCTGAGGCTGCTGTTTCCAAGGCTGAGAATAAACCTGTATTCAAAATGCAGAATAAAGGCTGGGATTTTGTTTGCAAAGGCGCTGGCTGGCCGTATGGATCCACTAGACGTATGGTTTTTACTGCTGATACAGCTGATAGTTTGTTCAAGCAAATTATATTTTATGGCCGTAGAGAGGGCTCGATGAAGTTAGTTCTTGAGGCTCATCCAGGAAAAGAACTGCTGCTGGCTAATTATGTAAAGGCGAATAGCCTAAATCCTGAGCAAGATGAAGATAGCAAGAAAATTTGCGGGATTTCATTGGCGGGCAAGGAACTCACAAAAATGGGTCCGATCTTATTGAGGGAATGTGCCTTTGAAGGAAAATTAACACGCGAGGAACTTAAAAAAACGGGTTGGATCTTATCGAAAGAGCCTGCCTGTAAAGAAACATCGGCTAGGATAGTCGAAGAGCTGGTAAAAAAAGGGGGGTGGGGAGAACTATTTTTCATGAGCAACTATGAGGCATCCCTTACCGAGATTTACGACTCTATGGTTTGGGGGAGCAGCGGGCCATACCTTGGTCTGCAGGATCTGGGGTACTGCAGGGGCGTCTCATATTAAACATAATTCGATTCTGGAGGAGAAAATGGCCCGCTTTAAAAAATGGAGATTTATTTAAGAAAAAAAATATAATCCCTGACCGTTAAACGGAGAGGTGCTATGTGTGGCGTAAACCCTGAATCTCCTGTCAAGTATATCAAGTATGACTTGGCTGTAAACTTGTGGAATAAAAAATCTTCGGGCCGATCGATTTTTATAAGGACTGCAGAAAAGGTCGCTTTTATGGTGGCAGCTGTTTTGGTGGTGATGATCATCACGTTAGCAAACCTTATTTATATTCCGTCTAATTACATCTCCTCATATTTCCTGGCGGAGTCAAGAGCTAGCTTAAAAGCTGGGGAACAGGAAACTGCCCGAATCATCGCAGAGTCTGAGAAAAGTCGGAAGGAGCTGGATGAGGCCCTTGAGGGGCTTCGTCTAACGAATGTGGAGCTTGACAAGGTGATTGCCCGGTCGCTGGAACTTACGAATAGAGAAGCTGTCCAAATGAGCAGAGAAGTAGCTGAATTAAGGCGCAACGCAGTCATGCGCGCGATGGGGAGGGCTGTCCCTCGCAGCTAAACATAACATGTATTATCAGACGTTGTGAACGGTCCCCTGAGGACCTCCAGACTAGATATTAGCCCCATCGATTGGACGTAAAGGAGGCCATACTTTGCGCTCCCGATTTGAGGCCGGTTGCAAACGACGTGCTTCTTCTAATATCTTCTCGCTATCTGCGGCATCCAAAACGTGCGGTTGAGCAGCTGACACTTTTGGCTTCAGAACCGCGATAACCTGGTCCATGCGCTCAAAGCTCTCGGCCTTCAATCTGCAAACAGGACAAGGAAATTCTCCATTATGAAACCTCTTCCGTCTATCTCTCTTCGAATCGGAATCTGAGCGATCGCAAATGCGCTCATTTAGAGCTAAGACATCCGGGCTCAAGCTCTCGCATGCATCTCTCCACCTTTTCTCTCACTTCATCGAGCTTTTCCTTTAGCAAGGACAAGGAGCCAGCTCTCGTTAAGTTTGACGGGCCAGAAGGATAAGAGGAAGGGGGATTTTCTGTATACTCAATAGAAAACGTTTGTTTTCATGATGAGCGCCGCGTTAGAGCAATCGACCAAAGCCCTCCAACACAAACAACGAGCATCCCAATCAAAGAAATCAGATCGGGAACCTCTTTCCAGACAATCCAGCCGATGATCCCTGAGAAAATAACGGTCGTATAGATAAAGGGAGCCACTTCTTGAGAAGTAGCTTTTCGCACAGCGGCGATGAGCATCACTTGGGCGAAAATATTGCTGACGGCAGCCGAAACGAGATAAAACCAGACGATGTTCGGCGGCGCGCGCCACTGCATGTAGGCAATGGGGAGCAGAATGAGTCCGGTGAGCAAGTACTGGTAAAATAAGACCCGAAAAAACGGCTCATGGGCAATCATCCGCGCCACGATGAGTAGCCCTGCGCTAAAAAGACCCGACATCGCAGCCAAAACAAGGCCGATATGAATCGTTTCAAATCCAGGTCTCAAAATGGTAAAGACTCCGGCGAAGCCGACCAAAAGGGCGCTCCATAGGGATAAAGAGATCACGGTTCGATGCAGAGCCCAAAGAAGGAGCGGGACGAGAAGCGGCGCAGTGTTGTTCAGAAGACTCACTTCCACCAGTTCTGTCGTTTTCAGCGCTTGCACGATGCAGTAAAGGCCGAGCAAGCCAAAGATCGTTCTGAGGAAGATCTTTCCGAGATGTTCAGAGATGAGAAATGGCAAACCCTTGCGAAGGGCAAAAGGCAAAATCAACAGCAGCGAAAAGGAGGCTTGCAGGTAGATTGTTTGCGCGGTCGATATGAAGGGGCCGCACCCTTTATAAAAAGCGTAAGTGACAGAGAAGAGGAACATGGAAAAAGTCGCTAAAGCAACTCCTGCCAGATGCGAAGAGATATTTTTGTGCGGATCCATGATTACCAAAAATCAAAGTTTTGCTCAGATTCATCTTCTTGCATTCTCTCTGCGCCCCGGTTATAGCCGTTGACGCCATCTGGCTCTGCTTTGGCTTTGATTTTGTTGTAATATCGATCTGTCATGCCAACCAGAGTAGAATTTTTAAACGTTAAAGGCAAACTGGTGGCAGTCCCCGTTCGATTCATCACTTCATAAAACCATACGTCGTAGGTATCTCCATCGATTTCATAGGTTCTATAATCGGAAGGGGCTCCGATGATTCTCGTCACTTCCGACTCCGTCATCCCGATGCGAACTTCGGAGAGCTTTTTTCTCTGGATCGCTCCCATTGGCGATGGAGTCCAAGGATGCACTCCAGCCGCGACGGGCGATCGTCTTCCAAGAACTTGATCGTTAGATGATAAAAGGGCAGAAACTTCTGGGGCGTTCTCTGGTTTTGTTTTCGTTTTCTTAGCTTTTTTGGCAGGTTTTGCAGGCGTTGCAGGAGGTTCAGACGCCACGGGAGTTTTTCCAGGAGGGCGGAGCTCCTTTTCAAACTCTTTGTCTTGCTCCTCTTGCGTTTTCGGCTTTGGAGGAGGAGGATTTTTAGCAGCCTCTGCTGCGAGCTGTTCCCTCATCGCATAGTAATACCAATAGTAACCAGATCCGACGAGTACTCCGTTTTTAAACGTGAGCGGCGTCAGGTTTTGCGGAACCATCCGCGTTTGATCAAGCCCTGTCGTTTTGGTGACATAAAACCAAACGTCGTAGACATCGTCATCGATTTGGAAGCTTTCGTAGCTGTAGGGCCTGTGCATGATCCTGAGGACTTGCGCTTCGCTCATCCCCTTTTGCGTTCTGGCGATGCGGTAGATATTTTGTTCGGAGACGGCCTCGTATTGCAACCCATTGCTGCTCATGCCGCAGCCTGCAAGACCCATACTCAAAAGCAAAAACCAACAGCGTCTCATAAGAAGAATCCTCGTAAATCCCAGCAATACTTTAAATCAAATCAAGATGTCAAGGATTGCCAGATTCTTCGTTATTCTCTTCGGTCGGCTTCTCTTTTTTACTCTTAAACCAGAAGGCCTTTCTCTTTTTGTTCCGATTGGGGTCGATTTTCGTCTCAGGAGTGAATGGGAGTCCCGATATGAGAGGGGGGGATTCGGAGGCAATGATTCTCTGTTGAGTCCGCTCTGGAGTCCCTTTCCAAAGGCCGAGGAATACTTCAGCTGCCCGAGGAAGGGCGCCGGACTCCCCTCTCCCCTCCCCCCTGATCGTCGGGGAGATCTTCTCCGGGAGGGGCTGGTCGGTGCGTCCCGTGGTTCTAGCTATAGTATGTCCTACGTGGGTATGCCGCCCTACATGGTGGGGAGTGGCATGGGGCCTCTCGATCCCGCGGGGCAAAGGGTGGTGGTCTTTTGCAATGAGGTGCTCCCGGATCGGACGAGGCAGTCTGTGGTAGGTATTGGAGGTCTCTAGCCGATCCATCGTCCCCTCTTTAGAGGCGATCTCTTTGACGATCTCATCGATTTGCGGCTTTAGCCGCTGTAACGTCTGCAACAGAGGCTTTTCTTTGGGATTTTTGATGTAGGTCGAATCGCAAAGTTTGGCAATCGCATCTTGCACTTCGTTGATCAGTCTTTGGGCCCGCAAAGCCAGCGGCAATTTTGGCAAGCTGTCTTCAGGCTGCTCTTTTGCGGGATTGGATGGCTGAGGCAACGAACTTTCCCGTTTTTTCTGACTCACGGGGAGCTCTTGTTGTAAGTGTTGTGAAAGTTTAGGTTTTTCAGGAGAGGCTTGGGTCAGCGCTTTCTCTACATCAGCTTGGACCGAATAAAGGGTTTTGATTGGATGGATCGAATGGCGCGCATAGAAGTGAGCATCGACGGGCCAAAAGCGCTGTTGCAATAAAGAAGAGAGGCTCTCCGTCTTCTCTGTCAGTGGAAGGAGCGCTTGTATAAGCTTTAACAAAAGCTCTTGGGTTTTCAAAAAATCTATACGATTAATATCGATCATTGCTAGCATGATAGTATAAGGCTAAATTGCTTCCAATATATTAAATTGTTTAAGAGGGGGTTAGCAGTTTAAGTTTCTGTCGTTTTTAGAGTTTTTTTGAGCCGATTTTCGATCCAAAATAATCCCAAAAAACGACGAAATCTTAAATTGCTACCCCCCTCTGAGGGGATTCAATTAGAAAACTCACTTTCTTTCTAGCTCTCTTTGTCTTTGGTTTTGCCGTTGATAATCATCGACCTAGGGTTTGTTTGAACATGATCGTCAAGAATGAAAGTTTAGTCATTCAGCGATGTCTTGATCTGGTCAAACCGTGGATCGATTACTGGGTCATTGTCGATACAGGCTCGAACGATGGAACGCAAAAGATCATCAAAGAGGCATTAAAAGACATCCCCGGAGAGCTTCATGAAAGACCTTGGAAAAGCTTTGCGCATAATCGCAATGAGGCTTTGCAGCTCGCCAAGGACAAAGCTCGGTACTTGATGCTCATCGATGCCGACGAGCGGTTCCAATACCCAAAAAGTGCAGCCTGGCCGCATCTGGTGTACGATTGCTATCTCGTCAATGTCAAAACTAAAGTGCAGCAATCCCCCAGACCCTTGTTGATCAAAACGGATCTCCCTTGGAAGTGGAAAGGAGTCTTGCATGAAGAGCTCAACTGCGAATCTGGCAAGGCATCCGCCTCGATCATCGAAGGCATTGCGATTTATGCCGATACTGAGGATGGCTATCGCTCGCAAGATCCTAAAAAATATGCAAAAGATGCAGAGATCTTAGAAGAGGCTCTTCTAAAAGAGCCCGATAATCCCCGATATACGATCTTCCTCGCAGAGAGCTATTATATCTCTGGAAATTACGAAGCCGCTTTAAAAGCCTATCAAAAAAGAGTCGCATTGGGGGGCTGGGATCAAGAGATCTATTACGCTCTTTATCGCGCCGCCTGCTGCAAGGAATTGCTGAATAAGAGCGCAGTTGAGGTCGCCGAAGGGTATATCAAAGCCTATCAATATCGACCAACCCGAGGAGAGCCTCTTTTCAGACTCGCGAAGTACTATCTAAAACTCGGTCGTCTAGCTCTTGCCAAACAGGCGGCTCAAGAACTCGTCTCTATGAAAGCGCCTAGCGGAGAAATCCAAATCGAATCGGCCATTTATGAAAACTTGCGATTCGATCTTTTGGACGAATGCACTGCGCTCTTGGAAAATTCCCCCAAATCCGGCATAGTGTCTCGCTAAAAGAAAAGAATTTAGCAAAATATGGCATTCCCCATCCCCTTTCCTAGAGCTACAGTTCCAGTGGTTGATCTGGTGCGGATTTATGTTAGGGGTGTCTCAGAGGTTTACTTTCAGTTTCAGAGTGAAACTGCAAAGAAAACGGCCGAGGCCATACTAACTAGGATGCCAGAGATAGGAAGGCTGACAGATTTCAGACCTATGGGCGCTGATCGTCAGTTGGTATGCGGCATGGCCGATACTTGGAAGTTTCCTCCGTCCAGAACTAGCTACGTTATGCTGCTGCTCAGTCGCTTGATCAATTACGATGTAACTCCAAGATCCATTCCCATTGAACCTTTAGCAGATGATGAGTTGCTTCCCCTAAACAGCGCAAAGAAAAACTCGCCGCGGATAGCGATCAGCAGAGATCTTCTAGCGAAAAGAACGGTCCTTCCCCGCATTGCTGAATGAACTGGAAGCCGTTGCCAAAAACTCCATAGATCTGGCATAACGCTCCGCCTACAACAACTCAATAGGAGTATTTATGACAGTATCTGCTGATCTTTCAATTGCTCAGCCGCAAACATCCGCTTCTCAGAAAGTCCCCACTGTGAACTCCTCTGAAAAAACACGGACGGCAGCCGCGCCCGCGCTCGGCGCCTTATCAAATGCGAACAAGACAATGACTTCTGCTTCCTTTAAAGCTCATGCAAGTGAGGAATCGTCCCCAGAAGAAGTAAAAGCCGCAATGGCTAGGCTAGCTAAGACGACCAAGGGCCATGATTTTATCGATGAGGATGGTAAGTGGAATGGCTGGGATTAATCCCAGCGGCGGGATCTTTTTTTGGTGGTCTCTTTTTGCTTCACTTGAAAGTCTACCTCTGCATCGTCGAACCAAGCGACGAACGCATTGAACAGCAGTTTTCCCTTTTCCATCACCATCTGTTCATGGCCAGAGGTCATAACCCATACGTAGGCGCCGAAGAGAACGATCATCCAAAGCAACTTCCTCATATTTTCGCAGCCTACTGAAAGAGGATTTTATTTGCTTGCAAAATGCGGGGGGCGTAGCCTGTCTACATGCACCTCTTTGATTTTCAACTCATTCGACCGCCTTTTGAGACCGACCAAGAAGATGGACTCGAGTGGATCGCGGCCGCCCATGCCCAAGCAGAAGCGGCTGGAGGCGATCTAGATTTCCCCTCCCGCCTGAAAGAAAAACTCTGGCATGTCGGCTGCAAGCCCGAGCATATTGCCAAAAGAGGACATGTGTTGCCCGATTTTCTCCATCGAGATTGGGACCAGATGCAAATCTATTGCCTCAAAGAGGCCCCCTCTGGAAAAGATCTCTCCGTCCGTGCGAAAATCTTTGAAGAAGAGGCAGATAAGGTATTTGAGCAATATTATCCCGAGGGCATTGGGGCTCCAGATGATTTGATCCACGTAAGCTGCACAGGCTACGTGTCTCCAAGCAGCGCGCAAAAAATTGTCTCCAAACGAAACTGGGGACCTCTCACCACAGTCACTCACGCCTATCACATGGGATGCTACGGCGCCATGCCAGCTATCCGGATGGGGAGCGGGTTTTTAAGCACATCGCCTCAAAAATCACGCGTCGACATCGTCCATACGGAAATTTGCTGTTTGCACATCAATCCCTCTCTGCACAATCTCGATCAGCTTGTATCGCAAAGTCTTTTTGCCGACGGTTTTATGAAATACTCGATCGGCAGAGAAAGCGATCAGCCATCGTTTAAGATTTTGAATATGCGAGAAGAGATCATCCCCAATTCCCTCAAGGCGATGACTTGGAATGTCATGAGCTGGGGCTTTCAGATGTCACTCGCGAAAGAAGTGCCTGTTTTGATCACTCGCCACCTCACTCCATTTTTAGATCGCCTCTGCCAGGGAGTGACAGAGAACATGTTCTTCGCCGTTCATCCGGGAGGGCCTAAGATCCTGTCCCATGTGCAAAAAACACTCGGATTGACAGACGCTCAGATGAAGTTTAGCTTCGATGTGCTGAGAGACTATGGCAACATGTCCTCCGGAACGCTGCCCCACATTTGGCAAAGGATTTTGCAAGATGATTCTATCCCCGAGGGCGCGCGTGTTGTGAGTTTGGCTTTTGGCCCAGGACTCACGGTCGCCGGTTCTTTGATGGAGAAATCATGTGGCTCCTAGGCGTACTCCCCTTCGCTTTGCAAGCTATTTGTATGATCTTTGACGAAGGATATTTTCATATCCGAAGAGGCCTTCCCAAATGGGAGCGGATCGGCCATCCGATCGATACGTGCAGTGTTTTGGCTTGCATGGCAATGGTTCTCTTCGTCCCCTTCTCCACAACCACTCTGATCATCTACATCTGTCTTGCCACCTTCTCATGCATTCTCGTCACCAAAGATGAGTTCGTCCATAAAGAGCACTGCCCCGCTTCTGAAAATTGGCTCCATGCTGTTTTATTCACCCTCCATCCAATCATGCTCGCCTCTGCGGGTTTCATGTGGCCCGTGGTTCAAGGAGCGCCTGTCACGCCTTGGGTAGCCCAGTGGCTCAATAACCCAGAGGCTTTGGCTCAATTTTTAAGGACGCAATTTGGCATCATGGTCCTATTTTTGTTTTATCAAATCATCTTCTGGAATTTTGTATGGAAAGACAAGCCGGTATCAACAACGCCTTCTACGAAGAGCTAGCTGAAAAGTGGTATACAGCCTCCGATCACCCAATCGCGCTCTTACGCGCGGAAAATGCGGTGCGCATTCCGTGGATTATCCAAGAGATCGGTTCTCGTAAAACGGTGCTCGATATTGGATGCGGTGCCGGTCTATTGACGAATGCTCTCGCCAAAGAGGGTCACCTGGTGCATGGGATCGACATCTCAGAGAGTAGCCTGGCAGTTGCCAAACAATACGATTCTACTCAAAGCGTCTCTTACCAAAAGGCCAGCGCCTATGAGCTCCCCTACCCTAACCAAAGCTTCGATGTCGTTTGCGCCATGGATGTGTTAGAACATGTCGAAGAGCCGAATCGTCTGATTGCAGAGGCCGGCCGCGTCTTAAGACCAGGAGGCCTTTTTTTCTTTCACACGTTCAATCGCAATCTCTTGAGTTATCTGGTCGTTATCAAGGGAGTTGATTGGTGCGTTCCAAATGCCCCAAAAAATATGCACGTCTATCCCCTCTTCATCAAACCAAAAGAGCTCCAGATGCTTTGTCATAATGCGCAGATGGGAGTGAAAAAAATGTTTGGGTTTCGGCCCAAAATCTTCACGAAAGCTTTTGTAACAATGCTCTTTACAAAGAAAGTTCCAGAAAGTTTTGGCTTTCGCTTTTCAAAAAGCAAGGCAACGGGCTATTGTGGGTACGCTCAAAAAAGGAGTTTCCCATGACGCAAACAATGTTAAAAGGAAATCCAGTTCATATTGCAGGACATCTCCCCGCTCTGCAGACCAAAGCCCCCGATTTTCGGCTCGTCGATAAAAACCTCAAAGAGCACACTTTGAGAGAGTTTAGCGGCAAAAGAAAATTGATCGCCACCGTCCCAAGTCTCGATACAGCCACTTGCAGCTTGATGACGAAGCATTTTAATGAATTTGCCAAAAAGCATCCCGGCGCTCTGATCATCACCGTCTCTGCAGACCTCCCATTCGCGCAAAAGCGCTTTTGCGAGCAGGGAGACGTCCACAATGTGCTCACCCTTTCGATGATGCGCGATAAGGAGTTTGGCAAATCGTATGGGATTCTCATTGAAGACGGCCCACTGGCTGGCGTTTTAGCCCGCTCAGTCTTCGTCCTCGACGAGAAAGATCACGTCCTTTACGTCGAGCTCGTTCCGGAAATCACCCAAGAGCCCAACTACCATAAGGCTCTAGAGGTCTTTTCAAGAAAATAAGCGCATCGACCTCATGACGCTTATTTTTCTTGCCTCTGAGAACCCTTTCGCTGATTGAATAAAAAGGAGGAATGTGACAAATTCAGGAGTCTATGAAGGCGTCGGGGTTTGGTGGGTGGAGATCATTTTTTTGGCCGATCCGCCGTGCTGAGCTCAAAAAATTCCTCCCGATGTTCTTCATCTTTTTTCTCATCGCCTTTAACTACAACGTCCTAAGATCTTACAAAGACACGATCATCATCACAGCGTCCCATTCGGGAGCTGAGACGATTCCCTTCATCAAGCTCTGGGCGGTTTTGCCGAGCGCTATTTTATTTACCGTTCTCTTCACTCGGCTATCGAATCGTTTTTCGAGGGAAAAAGTCTTCTATATCATCATGTCGATCT
>Ga0364893_10485_pt1 | contig 16498 bp, 15 predicted proteins | sample ExccelJu500001D3_FD_206943 | JGI IMG/M metagenome (GOLD analysis project Ga0364893, IMG submission 206943) | Enriched cells from Trout Bog Lake Hypolimnion, Wisconsin, USA - BchlTB.July16.5000.01.D3 | ecosystem: Environmental > Aquatic > Freshwater > Lake > Hypolimnion/Profundal zone | place: USA...
CGTACTGATTTGCACGCGCTCAGGCGCATCAAACGGTTTTTTCGCCTCTGCAGGTGGCGGGGTTGCTGGTTGCTCTGGGAGAATCTGATCAGCCATGGTTCACGGTCCTGTCGTGGGTTGTGGTCAGGCCTGTGCAGATGTTGACGCATCTGCACGGGCCGCTTTTTGGGGCGAAATCGCCCGATAAAGAGTCGAGCGCCCCACTTTCATGGATCGCGCGACCATCGAAGGGCTCTCGCCCCTCTCAATCAAAAGAGTCGCATGCGCAAGCTGCGCAGGGGTCAGGGCCCGTCGCCGCCCGATTGCACTGCCACGGGCCTTGGCAGCGGCCATTCCGGCCTTGGTTCGCTCACCGATGAGGCTGCGCTCAAATTCGGCGAGGCTGGCCATCAGATGAAAAACAAACCGGCCACTGGCTGTTGTAGTGTCGATGGCGTCTGACAGCGATTGAAAGCCAACACCGCGCTCAGCAAGCGCCGTGACGACCTCCAGAAGGTGCGGCAGCGATCGCCCCAGGCGGTCCAGACGCCAAACAACCAGGACGTCACCAGGCTGCAGATCCGCCAGAGCCGCATCCAGGCCGGGCCGCTTCTTGACGGATCCAGAAACCTGGTCTTGGTGGATCGTGACGCAACCAGCTGCGGTCAGTGCATCGATCTGCAAGGCGGTGTCCTGCCCGTCCGTTGACACGCGTGCGTAGCCGATTTTTCGAGTGGGTTTTTGGGATGCCATTGCGGGACAAAAATTCCATTGTGAATCAACACCAGGCAAAACGTCCCACAAAGGAACGGTTTTGAGCACTTTAGTTTGAGTATACAGATTTTTTTGCTCAAATGAGTAAATACTCATTTGAGCTTTTGAATTTTGTTTGATACGTTTCGTTGCCTCCAGCTTGACATTGAAAGCTGACTCCTAGAATTGGAGCATGTCAGACAAAAACTACCAGGCGAGCGTTCAACTCATATTGAAAGCGGCGGCAACAGGAACACCGCACCATGAGGTTGTTTTATCGCTGGGGAGTACGCCGCAGTATTTGATTGATCACGGATTTCCAGAAAAAGAACTGAAAATCAACGCGGCAACCATCGACAAAGCGCACTTTGAGCACGGGATAACGCGCAACATTCTGGAGCGCCTTGGGGATGTCATTGCGTCCCCAAAGGCCCTGTACAAATCTGCAACTGTTCAGAGCTCAGCAGTTGTGATTACCTTGGAGCAGAAAAACGGCAGCCCTATATTGGTGCCGGTTCATGCTGACAAGCTGATTGGTCGTGAACGCTTCAACGTGGTCGCAAGTGTTTACAACAAGGAAGCGTCGATAGAGGCAAGATGGACCGCAGCGGGTCTTTTGCTCTGGACAAAGTAAAAGGCCTCTCACTACACGACATTTCGGCTCTGATTGCCTGGTGTGGGACGTAGCAAGAGGTTGATTGGATTTTAGCACTTGCGAGAAAAATTACAAAGGGGCGATTTCAGATCCCATTTTGATGGGCAAATCGTGAGCTCAAGTGATAGGTCGAAGACTCAAATACTCATTTGATTAAATGAGTATTTGAGCTTAAATGAAGCCAATCGTGCGGCGCCGCTCCTGGAGCGGTTCTTCATCGAGTGCGCTGCTTTCCCAGATCGCTGGCGTAATGCAATCGAGGTCCTCCGTGATCGCCAGGCCGATGGCGATCTCGATTCGAATTCGCGCCTCGCGCGGTGTCATGGTGGCGCAATCGGCAAGTATTTTGTCCGGCAGCTTTGCGTAAAAACCATCAACACCGAAGCTCGTCACCGTCTTGGTGGCGATGTTTTGAGCGATTTGCTTGGCCTGCTCGGGTGTCGGCGGCTGAATGTTGAAGACGACGAGCCGCGATCGCAACGGCTCAGAAATCGACTCCAGATCGTTGCTCGTGATGATCCAGCGAATGCAAGACGCATCGACGGTAATGTGCGGGACAGACTGATCGACGAATTTTTGCGCGCTCGCTTTTTCAAGCAGGCGCAACAGCGGCCCCGTGATGTCGTACTGTGAATTTTTGGGGGCCTTGTCCAGCTCGTCCACGAAAACAACCGGATTGGCGACCGGATTCTCGTTGTCGCCATTGGCCAGGATGCTGAACAACCGCCCCGGCGAACTGTTTGCCCAAAACGTCGACGATCCAGCAAGTCCCGAAGGGCTGTTCTCTGAAGCGAAGTCGAGCCGCAGGACCGGCGCGCTCAGAAGCTCGCCGGCCGCCTCGGCGTAAACCGTTTTGCCAACGCCAGGCGGACCCAGCAAAAGCACCGGAGGCATCCGATGATCAATGCCGCGGGCCAACAACTTTGCGTGCACACCGATGATCGAGCGAGTGACGCGCTGAAAGTTCGGAAACGCGGCGACTAGGTGCTCGATGCGAGCTTCCAGGTTGGGACCAGGCAAACAGACAGGCCGATAAAGAGTCTTGTTTCGCAGCTGCCGCGTCAATTTCACGAGGCGCTCGACAGTATCTTTGTCCTTGCCGGGATCAATTTCACCAACCTGGAAAACCAGGTGAGTCCGGTGAGTTTTGTACGTCTCTTCGGCAAGCATGCGGTCGAGATACTCATCCGGATCTTCCTGAACGGGCTCGTCAAACAACGATTTCATGGACTGTTCGACCTGCGCTTTTGAGGGGGGTTTTTCAGCTGGGCTGCACCTCGTTTCGGATAGCAGGGATTCCGGGGATTTCCGCGTGAACGCTTTGACCATCATTTCATCCTCCATTGGTGGTGGGGGATGGATTCTGCACTCAAATGAGTAAATCCTCAAATAAATATATACTCACATGAGTAAAAAGCAAAAGGCGCAAAAGCCAGGCTCAGCCGCGCCCGGAAATCACTCTTTTGCCCATGTATCAGCCAGCAATTCCGCCTGTGTCAGCACCTTGTCCGTGGCGTCCATCTGTTTATCTGGTGGGTACTTGTACTTGGCCAGCAAGACCTTGACCATCGACATCATCTTGGCGCGCGCCGGCTTGCGGTTCTGCCAGTTGATCGTCGCGGAGTTGCGGAGCTTTTCGGTAAGCTCGTGGGCCAGCTTCTTGAGCTCTGGGTGGCCTAACAAGCGGACAGCGGATTCGTTTTCGCAAAGCGCCTGGTAGAAGGCGAACTCTTCCTCAGTCAGACCTTCAGGCGGCTTGGCTTCGTTGATTTCCTTCGCCAGCTTGATCAGTTCCTCGATCACCTCGACCGTGGTGAGCGCCCGGTTCTGATACTTCGCGATAGCGTCTTCCAGCCGGTCGGTGAAGGCCTTTCCCTGCATCGCGTTTTTCTGGCCACGGGCCTTGATCTGATCGCTCAGCAACCGGCTCAGCAGCTCGGCCGCCAGGTTTTTGGTCGGCATAGCCTTGATTTGGGCGAGAAATTCCTCGTCCAGCATGGAAATGTCGCGCTTACCGAGCCCTAACGTGCCAAAAACGTCCTTCACGCCCTCGACCAGGACGCCTTTTGCCACCAATTGGCGCAGGGCGGCCTCTTTTTCGATCTTGGAGACGATGCCATTGCCCGCGGCAAGGGTCACCTTGATCAGGCAAACGCGCACCGCCTGGAAGAAGGCGATTTCGTCGCGCAAGGCCATCGCTTCCTTGCGCGTGCCGGCCAGCGCCTGGGCCTTGGTGAGCTTGGCCACCTGGTCCAGGTACATCTTCACGCCTTGGTTCTTGCCTTTCTCGTCCACGATGGGATCGAGGCTGATGATGTGATCCATGGCCGTCGCCAACAGGGACAAAGCCTTTTTCGGGTTCTCGATGCCGTTGTAATCGAAACCGTGAAAGCACTCCTTTCGGATCACGTCCACCGTGTCCAGCAGGATCTTGAGCGCCTGGCCGGAGGTATCCACTGGCGAATCGTCTTTGCCGGCCGCCTTGGTGTACTGCTGGATCGCCTTCTTGAGCTCTTCGCCAATGCCGATGTAATCGACGATCAGGCCGCCAGGCTTGTCCTTCCAGATCCGGTTCGTGCGGGCGATGGCTTGCATCAGGCCATGGCCTTGCATGGGCTTGTCATCGTACAGGGTGTGAACCGGTGGCGCATCAAAGCCGGTGAGCCACATGTCGCGCACGATCACGAGCTGCAGCGGGTCGGAAGCGTCTTTGAAGCGCTTCTCCAGGTGCTTGCGCTGCTTCTTGTCGGTCCGGTGCGGCTGGTAGCGCGCCGGGTCTGCGGAATTGCTGGTCATCACGATCTTGATGCAGCCAGCATTGATGTCGTCGCTGTGCCACTGGGGGCGGAGCTTGACGATTTCGTCATAGAGACGCACGCAGGCCTCACGCGAAATCGCCACGATCATGGCCTTGCCATCAATTGAAGCCCGGCGCGCCTCCCAGTGCTCCACCAGGTCGGCGGCCACAGCCTCCAGACGGCCGTCGGCCATGGCGATGGCCTCCAGCCTGGTGTGGCGGGAGGCAAAGGAGTTTTGCTCCTGCTCGTCGTCGCCGTCCATGGCCTCCATGAACTCATCCATGAGGGACTGTTTTTCGGCTTCGTTGAACTTCAGCTCAATGATCCGGGACTCGTAGCTGACTGGGACAACAGCTTCGTCATCCTGGGCTGCAAGCATGTCGTAAACGTCCACGTAAGAGCCGAAAACGGCCTCAGTGTCGCGATCGTCAAAGCTCACGGGCGTGCCGGTCAATCCGAGGTAAATGGCCTTGGGGAGCGAATCCCGCATGTACTTGGCCAGGCCGTACTTGGTGACGCCCGTTTTCCCGTCCATGGAGGCTGTGAAGCCGTACTGGGTGCGGTGCGCCTCGTCGGCGATGACCACCACGTTGGAGCGGCTGCAGAGCACTGGCACGGTGTTCTGGCCGCGCTCGGGTGCGAACTTGTTGATCGTCGTGAAGAAGACGCCACCGGCGGGGATCGCTGAGAGCTTGTCGCGCAGGTCATCGCGGCCTGTAGCCTGGACAGGCGTTGCGCGCAGCGACCAACTGCAGTCGGCAAAGGTGTCGTAAAGCTGGCCGTCAAGGTCGTTGCGGTCGGTGACCATCACTAAGGTTGGATTCTCGAACTCGGGCCGGTCCCGCAGGGCCATGACGTAGAACAGGGCCAGGAGCGATTTGCCGGAGCCCTGGGTGAACCACACCACGCCGCCGCGGCCGTCCTTCCGCTTGAGCAAAGCCTCCAGAGCGCGATCGACCGCCTTCTTGACGCCGTGGTACTGGTGCCACTGGGCGATGATCTTGAATGTAGATCCACCATCGGCACCGCCGAAGGCAACGAACCCACGGAAGAAGTCGAGCAGGGTCTCAGGCTCCAGCAAGCCCTGGATCAGGACTTCGAGCTCCAGCTTGCTCTTCGCCACCTTCTCGCCGGCCAGCAGCCGCCACCGCGAGTGCCGGCTTAGGTCGGCAGTGACGGAGCCGTAGCGGGCCACGGTGCCGTCGGAAATGATGTTCAGCAGGTTGAACCAGAACAGCTGTGGAATGTCGGCTTTGTAGGTCTGGATCTGGTTGTAGGCCGATTGAATGTCAGCGTTCAGGTCGGCCGGGTTCTTCAGCTCGATGACGACCAGGGGCAGGCCGTTGATGAACAGCACGATGTCCGGACGCCGCACCTTTTGGCCGTGGATCGTGAACTGGCGAACCGCGAGCAGGTCATTGCCGCCTTCAGCGGCGATGACGCGAGCGCGTATCGTTGTGGGCACGCCATCGATGGAACGCGAGACCGGGACGCCGTTGCGAAGCCAGTCATAGACCTCTTTGTTGGCGTCAATGATCGACTGATTCGAGTAACCGGCCAGCTTGGAAACGGCCTCTTCGATTTCTGCCTGGCTCAGGTCTGGGTTAAAGGATTGAATGCTGCTGCGCAAACGATCAGAGAGCACGACCTCGGAGAATTTGGTGCGGCCCTCGTGGGAGCCGCCAAGCGAAACATCATCGCCGGTAAGGGTTTGGTATCCGTGAGCCGAAAGCCACTCAAGGCAGGCATCTTCTAAGTGGTTTTCGGTCATCAGTGAATCCCTGGATCAGGCCATTTCTGCGACGGCCTCCTGTGTTTCTGGAATCCTGAGTTTGCCTGAAATCAAACGTGGAAGAAGGGTATCGCGGAGCTCGGAGAGCGTTTTGATTTCCTCTTGGTTATCCGCAACCGCCGCGAGCATGGGCTCACAAAAATCATGGAATGCAGAAAGAACTTTTCGATCTGCCAACACACATGGCAACTGCGCAACGGCTTCGGGTCGTACGGCTGGATATGCCCCACCATCGGCGATGTGGGCTAAATGCTCAATGCTCGGATCTTGAGTGGCTGACAGATAGACGAACTCTTTGTCAGCTGGATCTTTCGGGCGCAGAACAGCGAATCCTGTGCTTCCAGTCAAATTAGCGACCGGATTTGAAATGAACGCGTATGACCGATTACCTGGTCGAACTGTTCCAACGATCGTGTCACCGTGCTTCAAAACCCGCCGAGCTCGACTTGGTGCCTCATCAAATGCGTAGTCTGTTGGATTACTGATCTGATTGCTTTTGACATCAGACAGATCCAAATACGAGAGAGTTTCTGGATGCTTTTTTGCAGACCACGCCTCTGCGCTCAACTCCGCCATATCCTTCAAAGTGCCATGCATCCATCCAGAAGGAATCAAGCCCTCAGTGGTGTCGGAGAACGAATCCGGAAACAGCGCTGCCGTTGCTTCATCGATGCCGCCAGGCACCTGGCCTGCCGTTTTCGCTTTCACGGGGTCGAAGTCAACGAACCAGGACTTGAAGATGGCATGAGTGATGGCTTCGAGGGTTTCATTGCTCTCGCGCAAGAGGATTATTTGATCGTCAAGTGCGCCCAGAGTTTCGGCTATTTCCTTTTGAACAAGGACAGGCGGCAACATGAATTCGTATTCACAAATTCGAGTCGGCGAAGTGTGCTTTACGGTCGATCCGGTCGCAGTAGAGACTACCCAATGACGATACTCCGGACTTCTCATTAGGTAGTGGATGAAATCCCTTGAGACAGGAGCACCAGGCTTAACATTTACTCGTCCGATCCGCTGGTTGTGAAGCCAGGTTGTGCCATGAGTTTCTGGGACCAAAGCGGAATAGCCCAAGGTATCGGCCGCTTTACTCAGGTCCGTCATTGTGACGATCAAATCGCGAGCATAGAGAACATAGTCATCAGGGAAGGGGCCGCTGTAGAACTTTCCCTTTCCAGGCTTGAATCCACCTCCAACGGCGAAATTTCCTGGAGTGGTCAGTTGGTAAGGTGTCGATTTTTCAGAGAAAAATTCACCTTTAAAAGCAAATCCGTGCTTAATTTCAATCAGATGATCAAGCTTATTTCTTTGCCAATCAGAGCTCATACCCAAGCCCTCCGAGCTTTTTCTTGATGAGCGCACTCAGCGAATCACGCTTGACCATCTGCTCGCCCAATTTTTCAGTGAGCGTGAGCATCTTGACTTCGAAATCTTCGTCGTTGTCCTCAATGTCTTCAGCACCAACGTAACGGCCTGGTGTGAGCACGAAGCCATACTCACTGATCTCTTCCAGGTCAGCAGATTTACAGAGACCCAACTGGTCTGCATACGCCTCTCCATCTGAAAACTCGGTGCCGCGCCAGCGGTGATAAATCTGGGCGATTTTCTGCAGGTCATCGTCCGTGTATTCGATTTGCGTGCGAGAAATCCGCGACGTCGACAACTTGCGCGCATCGATGAAAAGGACCTGTTTGCGCCTGTCAATTGAACCGTTTACGCCAGCCTTTTTGTCGGCCGACAGAAACCAAAGGCAAGCTGGTATTGCAGTGTTTGAGAACAGTTGGCCAGGCATGGCCACCATGCACTCGACCGAATCGCCTTTGATCATGGCCTTGCGGATCTCGCCTTCGCCCGACTGGTTGGACGACATGGAGCCGTTTGCGAGCACGATGCCAGCGCGGCCGCGCGCAGAAAGGCGCGAATACATGTGCTGCAGCCAGGCATAGTTCGCATTGCCAGCCGGGGGGATGCCGAACTTCCAGCGCGGATCTTCGGTCAACTTGTCGCCGTCCCAATCGCTGATGTTGAAGGGCGGGTTCGCCAGGATGTAATCGGCGCGCAGGGTCTTGTGCTGGTCGTTGGTGAAGGTCGATCCGTAAATCTGTCCGATGTCACCGTCCAGGCCGTGCACGGCCAGGTTCATCAAGCACAGGCGGCGGGTGTGGGCCATCAGCTCTTGGCCATAGACCGCCAGGTCGCCCTTTTTCTTCAGGGTGCCCTGGTGGGCGTCCTTGAAGCGCAGAGACTGCACAAACATGCCGCCTGAGCCGCAGGCCGGGTCGTAGATCTTGCCCTTGAAGGGAGCCAGGATCTCGACCAGCAGGTTCACGACGCTTTTGGGCGTGTAGAACTCACCGGCCCGCTGGCCCTCGCTCATGGCGAAGCCGCCAAGGAAATACTCGTAAACCTCGCCGAAGATGTCGCGGCTGCCGTGGCTTTCGGGGTCGAACTTCATGCGCCCGATCACGCCCATGAGCTCGCCGAGCTTGCCCGGCTCCAGGGCCAGGCGCGAGAACTCACGGTACAGAACACCATTCAAGCGGACGTTTTCCACCTCGATTTCGCGCATGGCGGAATCGAGCATCTGGGCGATGTTGGGATGGGTGGCCTGCTTCAGGATCTCGTTGAAGTGGGCTCCAGCAGGTACCCAGAACACGTTATCGGCTTCGTAGAACGTCTTGTCGGTGACGAAAGCGGCTTCGGCTTCGGCGCGTGTTTCTGCGTCATCGATGTAAATGTCGGACTTCGGATCGGCCAGGCGCTTGCGGATCACGCTGGCCTGGGCGTCGAACAGGTCGGAGACGTATTTCAGGAAGACCAGGCCAAGCACCGGGTACTTGTACTCAGCTGCAGAGACGGCGCCGCGCAGCTTGTTCGCTGCGTCCCACAGCGTCTTCTTGAATTCTTCGTTTGTCATTGCATCCCTGAACCGATGTTGTTATGAAAATTGGTGGGCTTCTGAAGGCGCCCAACGCAATGATACCTATTTACTCACTTGAGTGTTTGAGTATTTACTCATTGCTTTGATGATCAGTTCGCTCAGCGTCACGTCCTCGCGCAGAGCCGCCTCTTTCCAGCTCTTACGGACACTCACAGGAACATTCAGATTGATGCGTGCGAGCTCTTCCCGCGAAACATCAGCAATGGGCACGTCGGCCCGGACTTGTGAAAGTGGCTTCGATTTCAAACCCATCTTGCGCTCCTCATCTCAGTTAAAACAGCATCAATTTCGCTCTTCGCGGCGGCGTCGTTCAGGTCGTAAACAGACAAACCATCGGTCATCGCCTGCGCGAACGCGATCCGGTTTCCGATCACGGCGTCGAGCTGCTCGATCCCGTACTCATTCCATGACCCGTCTTTGATCGCCTTGCTGAGCTTCGTCGTGCCAGAGGCTCGATTGACCAGGAAGGCGGCATCAACAGCCCCACCGACATCGATTTTTTGGCGAACCAATTTCACGGTCGCTGCGCTGGCCCAGACGTCAGGCCCAGACGGCTGAATCACAAGCAACACAACGTTCGAAATTCTGACGACTCCAGCGGCCATCGATTCCGCTTTGGCAGGGGTGTCGATAACAATGTAGTCGGCCGCCATCGACTTGATGGAGTCGAGCATCGAAGCACGGTCAAGTGCGATCACAGGAGGCAAATCCACGCCGGGGGGGGGATGCCTCACGCCAGTCTCTGGCCGAACCCTGAGGGTCAGCGTCGACCAAGATCACCTTTTTGCCCTCGCGGTGCAAAGCAGTGGCCAGGTTGGTGGCCAAGGTGGTTTTTCCCGTGCCCCCCTTCTCGTTCATCAGTGAAATGATCTTCATAAACTCATGCCCTCATTTACTCATAAGGCAGTTTAAGCGAGTTTTGAAGCGTGGGACAGCGGGAAAGCACTCGGACGAGCGGTTTGGTTTTGCCCGTTTTCAGGGGATCACACGGATCGAAGGCGGGGAGGGTGGGATGGAAGGCATGGGGAGAACACTCCGCCCGCCGCGCGCGCGCCAGCGGGAAAAGGGGAGGATCTACTTGGCCTTCAGCCCGCTTTTGGCACTCGCTGCGCTTGCGCCAACTTCAATGGATGCCTTTCTCACGGTCCGGGTCACGTAATCGCCTGCATTCGAATGACGCTCAGAGAGACCGTCAGAGCCCATGAGCATGGCTTCCTCAACCTCGTCGGCCTTCCATCCAGCCGCCAGCATGATCATGGCTGCGCGGTAATCAACCCTGCTTTCATCGACCGTTAAGCCTTGCGATTTGACCCACCCACGAACAGCCCAGGCAGCACGTCGGAACGCTTTGGTTGGGCTCTCAAGGTTCAGATCCTGCTCTGGCATACCCTGATATACCTTGGCATCGTTGGCGATCTCTGTAGTCGTCGCCATGGGCTTGGGGGAGGGCGCTGGTCCAGGTCGTTGCGAGAAAAGACCGATTGTGGCCTGACGAATTTCATCCAAGATCTGCCCGGCCTTCGCGCAGATCTTGTGACTTGCTTCGAGGATTTTGGTGAATGGCGACCCTTTGTGAGGCTTCTTGTTTGCAAAGCCAGCCATTCGAAATGGATGAACCACGCCGGAAAACTTTGGATCACCGAACTCAAAGTTCAGCTGCTGGACCAGTTTGTTGGCCACTGTTTGCTCATTCCCACCTTCCAATTTTGGCGTCTTGATGATGGCCTGCAAATTTCCTGGGCTGGATTCTTGGACCAGGCAGGGCGCATAACCAGCCACTCGAAGGGCTTGAAACGTCGTACTGGTCATGTCGTCAACGACCAAATAATGGTGAGATGGATCGATCGGGGTGATGTAAATGTCGTAGCCGCTGGCATTGCGCCAACGAAGCTGCGGGATCGTTTTTTCAACTTCATCAGGAGAGAAAAAGCGCTCATCCGCGTCCTTGCGCTTACCTAGATTCATGCGCTTTTCAGCTGCTTGGCCATCGCGACCAACCAACGTCAGACGGTAGAAGGGTGATTGCAGGGCCCCGTGCTGGTGCCACCAGGCAACGATTTTTGCGGCATGGTCGGCCGCTAATGCTTGCCCAACATGGCCCGGATCTGCTGCACTTCCAAGCTGGATGCCAGCACCGGTTGGTGCATTTGTTCCTCTTTCTTGACCAGGTTTGGCAGGGCGCAATCCACCCTTTCCAGGATCGACTCCATCCTCGACAGCCTCTCGTCCTGGTGTTTTTGATGCGTGAGAATGTCCTGCATCGTCTTGGCCATTGGGTTCATCAGAACCGCCAGGTCGAGCATTTGCAGGCGCGACTTCTCGCTCCACGCTTCCAAGCTCTCTTCCATTTTTGCCATCGCCAGGTCCAGATTTGACGCCTTCTGATCCAGCGCCTTGCGCGATTGCGTCGTCAGTGACAACGCTTGGGTCATTTCGTCGATCTTCTGACGCAGCGACAGGCTGCTCGATTCCAGCGTGTCCGCCAGGCTCTGAACCTGCTGCTGGAGCGCCACCACCGTCTTGATCTGGAGACGTTGAGGGTCTGAATCTTTGAAGGCCTGGACCGTCGCGAGCTTGCTCATAAGTTACTCCCTGGCCTTGCAGGCCTTTCCACGAATACGCCTTCCCTAGGGAAGATCCTTTGAAAACGGTCCCGTCAATCTCGAATGAAAACCCATTGAAGGTACCTGTCGAAGCGAGATTGGCACGCACCACAACGCCCGCTGAATCCAATCGCTCAACGAGCTGGAGGAGTGTGGGGGAGTCACCCAAGGCCTCATCAATCAGACGCTGGAGGACCTGTTTTGCGGGCTCCTTGCCAGTCCTCACGGCCATTTCAATCTCGGCTTTTTTCAACTTCCTCACCTCTGGCATCACCAGCTTCCCAGAGTCAGGGTCGTAATCTGGCCCCTTGGTGATGCGGAGACCATGGGCTTTTTCCAAGTCCTGGATGACTCTTGTTGACTTGAGGTTTTCGTTTTGACCGAGGAAAACAGATCCATCCAGGCCAATGCGACAAGCAACGATGTGCACGCCTTCTTCGTCGTCGTGCTTCCAGAGGCAATACATGTGAGAGTCAGTGAACCCCATGAGCCGCATGTAATCGAGGGCGATTTCGTCCCATTTTTCGTCAGTGATCTTGTCGCCAGGCGGCAGGCGCAGCGAGTTATGCCAAGTAGCTTTCTCGATGTCGGGCCGCAGTTTCCGCGCAACGATGAACTCGTGCATCAGCTGTTGGACAGTTTGGCCTGCCATGTTTCCACCGATCAAGCGACCGTCGGGCAAGCCTGAACCATCGTCCTGGTGCTTCTTTTCACCGCGACCTTCGCAATACAGCAGCACTGATTTGAAAGTGTAGCCGCGGAGGATCTTGTTCATGCCCTTCACAGCCGAACTCCCAAAAGCGACAGCCGCAGCGCGGAAACGGACGCATGGAGATCCGCCAGGGTCTGTGCCTGGTGCTCGTTTGCTTCGCCGCGATTGATGGCTGCCTGTGCCTGGTTGAGATTCGAAGCCAGGCGAGAGAGCTCAATCCAGGCCGCCTGATTGATGGCGGGCACGGATGCGGGGACCGCATCCAGGGCCGCCATGCGAAGCCATTCGCCGCGCTGAACGCCACCACGCAGCTCATCCAAGCGGGAGAGCTCGATGGCGTTCAAGCGCACGCTCACGCAATGAAGCCGCTTCTCCAGGGGAGGAAGTGGCTTCGGACCGCGTGAATTGCGTGCGGGCTTTTGGGTGTTCATGAGCGAAAAAACGAAGTGTTGAGCTGGGGTCCAGGGGTGAAACCCCTGGCAAGGAGAGCGAAGCGACTAATTAAGCGAAGCGCAAATTAGCCCTTGCACTCCTTACATTAGATCACGCCTATGAACTGCTGTCAAATGGCGGCAACTTGCACGAACTTCGGGGATTTTTGTGGCAAATCTCGGGGGGCTATTCCACGCTTTCCGGCGAAAGTGGGGCGGCAGTTTTGGTCTGTGGGGACTTGATCGACTTGACAGCCTTCGGATACCCGGCTGTTTTCAACAAGGACAGCATTTTTGCGATCGCTTCGTGCATTGACTGTGCAAGTTCGGGATCCAGAAAATCGGGCTTTGCTTGGCTTGAGATCTCGGTGAGCATCGCAGCCGTTTTCGCGAGCGATGCCTTTTTAATTTGCCGCTGATGATCCGCCAGGTATTCGATGAGCTGCTTCTGCTCCTTCAAGGTCAGGCGCTCCCAGATTTTGTAAGGGATGGATTTTTGGGGGGTGTGGTCTTCGCTGGCGGCTGCGACTGGCTCCGTGTCAGATGGAAGCGATCCGAGCTTCACTGTGATGCTCAACTTGTCCTCGTTTTGGCCGCCGTACCTGCTGAGGTGAATGAGCGAGCCGCTTGACTCAATTTTCATGATGAACTCCCTTTGTATATGTGGAAATTCATTCTAAAAAGAGTTGCGAAAAAAAGGGTCCGAAAACGGCGTTTCGAGCCTGTTCAGTTGGACCCTGTTTCCGTCGATGTTTACTTCATGTGCCTGTCGCCATCGGCCACACCAACCACACGGCCTGTGACAACCTCAGCAGCGACAGTGCAGGCAAACGCCACCAGGAGACAGACAACGGCGCTCCGGATGGCCGGACGGTGATTCACAGCAAGAACAACCACTTGGAGGTGATCAGGCCGCAGCCGACTTGCCGGCTTTCTCGGCGGCCTTCTTTACGTCAGTCAGTTCCTTTTCTGCGATCACGCGCGCGTCGTGATCGGCAGAAGCCAACTTCTGCAAATCCACCACCCGCTTTTCGCGCTCCTCGGCTTGTGCCGTGGCCGCCAATGCGCGCGCATTGGCGGCTGCAGCTGCAGCCTGAGCAGCAGAACGGCCCTCTTGCTCAGATTGAAGCTTGCCTTCCAGGACTTTGATGCGTTCCACCAGGTCCGTGCTTTGTGCTCGTGCGTCTTCCAGGCGCTGAAGTGTGGATGCCACCTCGGATGACTTCACCGCCAAGCTTTCCGACAAGCTGCGGCGCTCGACTTGGGAGTCGTCCAGCTGCTTCAGAAGATCCTGAATCGTCGCCTGTTTTTCCTGGACTTGGGCTTTGGCGTTCTCCGCGTTGACGACGGCAATTGCCTCAGCCTTCCGAGCGGCTTCGGCTTCGGCGGCTTTGGCCACCAGGGCGGCATTTGCGGTTTCCAGATCAGCACTCGTCTGCTCGAGCACAGCAAGGGTTCGTGTGTGCTCAGATGAAAGATCAGCGAGAGCCTGCTTGACCTGCACCAGCTCTGCTCCAACATTTTTGCCTTCCGCGATCAAGCTTTCGTAGTCGCCCTGCAGCTGCTGGAACTGCTGCTCGACCTCGGACTTGGCCGTGGCCGAACTCTTAGAGATCTCAGCCACCAATGCAGAAACCAAGCTGGGACTGAGCTGCGGTGCAGTCACTGGAGCGGAAGGCTGATTCGCGTTCCACGTCCTCATGTGCTCCGAAAAATCGTTCATGCTGGCACCACCACCGAGTTTGTCCAGCACCGCCCGAACGGACGGCCGCTTACCTGTGGACTTGAGCAGATCGTTTGCAGCAGCTTCGACTTGTGCGTATGTGATGGCCATGATGGACTCCCTAAAAGTTGAATAACGGTAACGATAACAAATAACGTGTTATTTGTAACGTTATCGTTATTTTACTGTTATTTGTTATTGAGGTGTTGAAATTCGATCACAAAAGTGAAAATCGTTTGAGCTGATGTGGACTTTTAATTGAGAACCACCGTGGCGCTCTGCTTGATGGACAACGAGGGGGTCGGCGTGGACATGTGCACAAGTCGCAAAGGCCGACTTGCACACATCCCCACACCTCCCACCCATCGTTCCCCACAAGGTCTGTGCCTACGGCCTGACGCGCTTCGCTTGCCAAACAGCCGATTTGATCTTTTAAGACTCCAAAGACAGGGACTCGTCATGAGACGCTTCACCCATTTGAACTAGCGGTGAATCAGTAACGTTTTCTGCCCACGGCCAGGCATGCCTTCAGCTTCCAAATATTGATAGAAGAACATCAATCAACCGTGGGCCAGCCGCCCGGCTGTTCCTGTGGGCGTTTCCGGAAACGGGATGGGTTTAAAAAATCTGCAAGGAAAGGCCAAAACCAATGAGTCAAAGGATGTCCTGACTCCTTTTTTCCCCCGCGCGGGGCGCGGCGGGCGTGTGTTTCATCTGTGGTTCTCGAAAAGATGCTGCGCTTTGCTTGCATTTTTTTCTCCGAGTAGGACTTGAGCGCTTGAAGAAGCCAAATTCAAGGCCTACTCCTGAGATTCCTGAGAATCCTGAGAGTCCTGCACTTTCCGGGCGGCTGGCCCACGCCTCCGGGCGGCTGGCCCACGCCTCCGGGCGGCTGGCCCACGCCTCCGGGCGGCTGGCCCACGCTTTTTGGGCTAACGATCCTTCTTCACCCGGCCGTCTTCGATCACGTACCCGAGACTTTTAAGCGCTTCCTGGTCCTTCAACAGGTACCGGCGCGAGTCACGCATGTTCTGTGATGTCTTTCCAGCGCCTACAGCGTTGATCAGTCCATCAACGTGCCAACCCCCAGGAGGTTGGCGCTTATGCCCTTCCAGGTGCCGCACAACGGCCTGCGCAATGCCTGTTTCAAGCCGAGCAATCGGCTCTGGGTCATAAAAGAGAGCCAAGTCTCTGCCAATCCACTCCAGATACCCCGCAGCAATGGTGATGCGCCACATTTTCCTGGCTTCACCGGTGAGTGGGTTATCGCGTGTCATGGGCGATTCGGTCACATGCTCAAGAATGTGCCCCAGGTCCTTGCGGGACTTACCAGGGATGTTGAACTCGACGACGCACTTCATCAGATCCTTGAGCATGACCCAAATCTGTTCGTGGCTGCCTTGCGACCCCCCATACGTTGTCGTTCTGACCTGGTACGGGTCAACCAAGACCGTGAGAGCCCCATTTGCTTCTGAACGTTTGTCGATCGTGTGCTTGAAAATGGCTTCCATCAGTCCAGCGTGAACTTGACCGATGCGCCCTTCAACAACGGCCGACCCCCAAGCCGTTTCAATGACTTGCTTGATGTCCTTTGGCTTTTTGGTCGGCTGATACATCTGCAGCCGTGATTGATGAACAGTTGATATGGGCAAACTGGATTCATCATCGAAAAGACTGATCTGGCCGGCTGTGGCTTTGATTGATTTTTTCGCCATCACATCACCAGCCTGTGGTTTTTGTAGCTACAGGCACTTTTTTGATGCCGCTGCTCATTGGGAATTCCGTTGGCGCCAAGACACCGCCCTCCCCTCGCCGGAACCATCGCTCATCGAACGGGCGGCCGTAGTTTTGTTTGCTGATCCCGAAACGAACATAGAAGCCGCGTTCGCCCTCTGGCACCTTCATCGCCTTCGCCTCTTCTTTGCTCATGCCAGACATGTAGGCTTGCCACCGGATGTTGTCCACGAGCACGCTGGAGCCGCGCGAGGCCTGCTGCGCGTCGCCCTGCCCGCCCATGGCGGCCGATTTGCTGCTGTGGTGCAGGAAGATGACGCAACAGCCGTGCTTCCAAGCGATGGCCTCCATGCGCCCAATGATTTTGGACATGTCGCCCG
>Ga0364893_10422_pt2 | contig 16446 bp, 17 predicted proteins | sample ExccelJu500001D3_FD_206943 | JGI IMG/M metagenome (GOLD analysis project Ga0364893, IMG submission 206943) | Enriched cells from Trout Bog Lake Hypolimnion, Wisconsin, USA - BchlTB.July16.5000.01.D3 | ecosystem: Environmental > Aquatic > Freshwater > Lake > Hypolimnion/Profundal zone | place: USA...
TCCAACTGTATAGTTAAAATCCATGCCTTTGCATTTGGCCCGGGCATCTAACAAGGTTTGATTACTAATAGTGGTACTGGCCAATATGCCAAAGCCAATCCCGGTTAGTATATGCCCACGATAAATCAAAAATCCTGCCCGGTTTTAAGTGTGAATGATGTAACACTTAAAAGGAATTGTGTAACGGCATTGAGCACAATGCATTACACCTTTGTGCCGTGGAGAAAATTAAAAAAATAAAAACATAAGTTATGGCTGATCTGCTTTATCTTTTTGCAATACTGCTCATTATTGGCTGGGTGCTTGGATTTTTCGTGTTCCATGTGGGCTGGCTGATACATGTGCTATTGGTCATTGCGCTGATAGCCATCATTCTACGGGTAATCCGCGGTTGAACCTGAAATTCCCTTATCCCTTTATTTTAATCAACAAACTATATTATGAAAAATGTATTAATTACCTCTGTATTGCTCTTAACGCTCACCGCGGGATTTACTTCATGCAAAAAGGACTGGGCCTGCAGCTGCACGGATCAGAGTGGCAACACCACCAGTACCACTATTAGTAATCAAACCTTGTTAGATGCCCGGGCCAAATGCAAAGGCATGGATTTTAACTATACAGTTGGAAATGCTACGGTTTCTGAAAGCTGCGGATTGCAATAGGCCGAGGCTCAAAATTAGCCGGTAAGGCTTGGCGGTTCTTCTTCGCCCACAATTTTGTATGTCAATTCGCTGCTTTTTATCCGCAAGTTCCCCGATGTTCACTTTTGGGGTATTTAATTACCCGGCAAAGATGACGGAAAGGGGGTGAAGCAGGGAAGATATCCCCGCAGAATATAAAATATGAACATAGCGTTAACCTATGGTCAAAATTGGGTGCATTTTCTATCTTCGCACGAATTTTTACAGGACATACCCTAACTGCCCTATGCCACGCGACACCTCCATCAACTCGGTCCTTATTATCGGTAGCGGACCTATTATTATCGGACAAGCTTGTGAATTTGATTACTCGGGCTCCCAGGCAGCCCGTAGTTTGAGGGAGGAGGGGATAGAGGTAACCCTGCTTAACTCAAATCCCGCCACGATCATGACCGACCCGGTGGTGGCCGATAACGTGTATCTGATGCCCATCACTATTGATTCTATTGTTAAGATACTGGAAGAGAGGAAGATAGACGCCGTGTTGCCTACCATGGGCGGCCAGACGGCCCTGAACCTGTGTATGGAGGCTTATGAGCTGGGAATATGGGAGAAATTCGGAGTGAAGGTTTTAGGGGCTGATTTTAAAGCAATTGAGACCACTGAGAACCGGGAGGCTTTCAGGAAATTCATGGTTGAGTTGGGGATACAAGTGGCTCCATCTTTTGTAGCCAATTCTTTCCTTGAAGGAAAAGAGGCCGCACAAAAAATTGGTTACCCGTTAGTTATTCGCCCGTCGTATACTTTGGGGGGAACGGGAGGCTCATTTGTACATACCAAAGAGGAATTTGATGAAAAACTGCAACGCGGTCTGGCTGCCTCGCCTACTCACGAAGTTTTGATAGAAAAAGCCGTGTTGGGGTGGAAGGAGTATGAGCTGGAAGTAATGCGAGATATCAACGATAACTTTGTAGTGATATGCACGGTGGAGAATTTCGACCCTATGGGTATCCATACAGGGGATTCTATCACTGTGGCACCCGCCATGACTTTGAGCGATACTTCTTACCAAAGAATGCGCGAGTATGCCAAAGACATGATTCAGAAGATCGGGACCTTTGCCGGTGGTTGTAACGTTCAGTTCGCCATTGACCCTGTAACAGAAGATATCATATCGGTAGAAATGAACCCACGGGTTTCGCGTTCGTCGGCGCTTGCATCTAAGGCAACCGGTTATCCTATTGCTAAAATTGCTGCCAAACTGGCCATTGGTTATACATTGGATGAATTGAAGAACCAGGTTACAGGAACGACCTCAGCCTTTTTTGAACCGGCCCTTGATTACGTTATCGTAAAAATACCCCGCTGGAATTTCGACAAATTCCAGGGATGTGATGATACACTGGGCCTGCAAATGAAGGCCGTAGGTGAAGTGATGGCCATAGGCAGAAGTTTCCAGGAGGCGCTGCAAAAGGCATGTCAGTCGTTAGAGAACAACAGAATTGGTTTGGGTGCCGATGGCAAAACCTGGGTGAGCACCGATGATATGCTGCAAGGCATCAAGACCCCATCGTGGGACCGGATTTTCAGGATATATGATGCCCTGAAGCTGGGTGTGCCCTTAAAGACCATACAGGATATAACCCGCATTGACCCCTGGTTCCTGAACCAGATCATGGAGTTAGTGGAAACTGAAAGAAAAACCAAAAAACTTCATTTGAAAGGCATTGGATTTGAATCCATGCTTGATCTGAAGGAGAAAGGATACAGCGATCTGCAGATAGCTTACATGACCCAGTGCAGCGAAGACGATGTTTATTTCTATCGTACCAAAGAATTGAATATCCGCCGGGTGTATAAACTGGTAGATACCTGCGCGGCAGAATTTGAAGCCAAGACCCCTTATTACTACTCAACTTTTGAAGCGGCACCTGATAAGTCATCGGGGGATATAGCTACTACCGAGAGCCCTCTTACCGAAAAGAAAAAGGTGATCGTGCTGGGTAGCGGCCCTAACCGTATCGGGCAGGGTATTGAGTTTGATTACTGTTGTGTGCATGGGGTATTGGCCATTCGTGAAGCGGGCTTTGAGGCTATCATGATGAATTGCAACCCGGAAACCGTTTCAACCGACCCGGACATTGCCGATAAACTTTACTTTGAGCCGGTGTTCTGGGAGCACCTGCGCGAGTTGATAGAATATGAAAAACCGATGGGCGTTATCGTTCAATTGGGCGGGCAAACGGCTTTGAAACTTTCGAAGAATCTGCACGATAGTGGTATCCCTATCATTGGCTCATCTTATGATGCCATGGATATTGCTGAAGACCGGGAACGTTTTTCGGATATGTTGAAACAACTGGGAGTACCTTATCCGGAATATGGTGCTGCGAAAAATGCTGAGGAAGCCCTGGAAGTGGCGCACAGAGTGGGTTACCCGGTGTTGGTTCGCCCGAGCTATGTATTGGGCGGCCAAAGAATGCGTATCGTAATTAACGATGAAGACCTGACCCAGGCAGTAGTGAAGATTCTGAAGTTCTTCCCCGACAATAATATCCTCGTAGATCATTTCCTGGACCGTGCAGAGGAAGCAGAAGTAGATGCCATTTATGATGGCGAGCAGGTAGAGATCATGGGTATTATGGAGCACATTGAACCTGCCGGTATCCATAGCGGTGATTCGAATGCGGTGTTGCCTCCTTACAATCTTTCTGAGAACGTGATATCGCAGATGCGGGAGTATACCGAGAAGATAGCCAAAGCACTGGACATCCGCGGATTGATCAACATACAGTTTGCTATCAAGAAGGGACAGGTATATGTGATAGAGGCGAACCCACGCGCATCGCGCACAACGCCTTTTATCTGCAAGGCTTATAACATTCCTTACCTTAACTACGCTACCAAAGTGATGTTAGGCGTGAACAAGCTGAAAGACTTTACTTACTACAAACGACTGTTAGGTTACGCTATCAAGGAACCGGTATTCAGTTTCGATAAATTTCCGGGAGTGAGCCGTGAGCTGGGTCCCGAAATGAAATCGACCGGTGAATCAATCCGCTTCATTAAAGATTTGTACGACCCTACATTCAGGGAGTTGTTCAAGATGAAGAGCATGTATTTGTCGAAGTAGCTTTTTTGCAATAATTTTGTAGAAAGTACTTTGCCATGACTACCACAGCAATTAGGGAGAAACTTTATGATTACATCAGGGTAGCGGACGATAAAAAACTGAAGGCTATTTATGTGATGTTAGAGGATGAAATTACCGAGCACATAGCATGGTGGAAGGATAAGACTTTCACCGATGAGCTGGATAAAGAGTTTGCAGCATGGAAATCAGGAAAAGAGAAAGCTTTTTCTTTACCCGAAGTAGAAGAGTCTATTGCTAAGCCGAAAAAGGCACGAAAGGCAAAATGAACTTTACCCCGCTCTTTTTACCCCGGGCCCGGAATGAATTGATTGAAGCGTGGGAGTGGTATGAGGATAAGCAAACAGGTCTCGGCGATAAATTCAAAAAAGAAGTTTTTGCAGTAATAGAGCATATCACGGCTCACCCGGCTCATTATCCGCTAAAAAAGAAACCTTACCGGGAGGCCCTGATCGATGTTTTTCCTTATGTAATTATCTACCGGGCTCTTAGCAAAGAAAAAGTCATAGTCATTCAATCCGTTTTTCATGCAAGGCGAAATCCCAGGAATAAATATAAATAGTAAGCTGTGTGCTGAAATCAATTTAACCGAAGAGTTCTACAATCCCTTAAAAAATCCCAAATAACTTTTGGTGCATTAATATCCTTATTCACGTTGCCCAATGATTTAGGCCATAGCGAGAACGTCGGGTTGGGTATCACGTGGCCGCCGTTGGTTATTTTAACCAGTTCAACCTGTTTACCGGTCATTGCATTTTGGTATAAATAGGCTGCGGCAGTTGAGTTATCACTTGCATCGAGATCCGGGAAATTGGTGATGGTTGGAGTAGCATTGCAACTATCATTTTCTATCCAGTATTGAATGGTCTGGTCGGTTGACCTGACCGCTCCGCGTTTTTGTCCATCGCCTGCTACTACTTCGCCGCCATTAAATGGATTGATAGGGTCTGCTGTGCCATTCATGACCAATACCGAAACGGGCAGGTGCGCATCATAACAATCGTTGTTTTCATCCACCGGCAGACTGGCAGAAATAGCAGCAACACCTTTAAACCATTCGGGCTTTTCTTTAGCTAATTTATAGCACATGTGTCCGCCATTGCTATGACCTACGGCGAATACCCGGGCAGTGTCAATATGATAGCGCTCTTTAAAGTAAGCTATCATTTTTCCGAAGAAGGCGATGTCATCAATGTTCTGTTTTTTGGCATCGTAGGTGGCCACTTTGCGGCAGTCGTTCCAGTATTTATGATAACCGGCGGGGTAAACTATGATGGCATCCTTAGATTCATCTGCCAGCTTATCAAACTGATGCCCGGTGCTAAGTTGAGCCACTTCGGGTGTTCCGGTAGAACCATGGAGGACAAATATTAGTTGTGGTTTTTCAGAAACTCCTTTGGGGGCGTGATAATAGAACTCGCGTTGCAGATTGCCAACGAAAATCTCTACATGTTGGGGGCGGTTGAATGGGTTGAACTGAAAAACATAAGCGGCTATCGCCAGCAGCACTGATGCAAGCACAACAACAGCCAGTAATACTTTTTTCATCGGGTTTGTTTTGCGTTCCGAAACTACGGTATAAATTTAGGATATTAATCACGCTCATAAATCGGGGCAACACATATGGGCATCTATAACCAACAGGAGTTTGATATTCGTTTTGAGTGGGGGCTGAAGGGGCTGGAAGAATTATTGCCGGTTTCGGATGTATTTATTATTGTGGATGTGCTTTCGTTTTCTACGAGCGTGGAGGTTGCTACCGGCAGAAGGGCCTTGGTTTATCCTTACCGGTGGAAGGATGGAACTGCCAAAGGATATGCCGAAGAATTGGGGGCCAGCCTGGCCGATTCAAGGGACCGGGCGGGCAGTGGATTTTCTTTGTCTCCCGCTTCATTCATGCACGCTGTTTTGCCTGGTAAAATTGTTCTTCCATCCCCCAATGGCTCAACGCTAAGTTTAGCTACCGGTCACAAAACCACGCTGTGCGGCTGTCTCCGAAATGCCGAAGAAGTGGCGCGGTTGGCGATGCAAAAAGGCGGTAAAATTGCGGTGATAGCCGCTGGTGAGCAATGGCCGGATGGTAGCTTGAGACCGGCATTTGAAGACCTTCTTGGCGCTGGCGCTATCCTTTCGTTTTTACAAGGCAATTTTTCCCCCGAAGCGAGTGTGGCTTTAGCTGCATTCAGAGGAATAGATGATCTGGAAGGACAAATGAGGAGGTGTTCGTCTGGCAAAGAATTATTGACTCGTGGTTTTGAGGAGGATGTTAAGATTGCTTCGGCGCTTAATGTAAGCGGGAATGTGCCGGTTTTGAGGGAAGGGGCGTATGTTAGCCTCTTATTTTAGTTCCATTTAAGGCGAATAATAACGGTTATATTCATCTTAAATTGAACTGGTCTGTTTCACTGCCCCATATGCAAAACAAATATACCGCCCTTAATAATCACCATGTCAAAGGCTATAATGCGCATAGTTGGGATTCAATTGAGAATAGGTTTATTACCTGCTTCGGGGGCAAGCATTTAAAGATGTTAGAGCTTGTCAGGCATATCAAAAAATCAGGCTTAGAAAACAGACTCTTTGGGGTAAGTTCAATGGATAAACTTATTATAAGTGTCTACGATAAAATTGATTTTCGAAAAGAGGCCCTTCATATCCAATTTGACTTGTCCACGAATACCTGGGAATTCAGTTATTATGCTTTACCCTTTCAAGAACCGGAGTTTGTAAGAAATTATTCGTCCGAAAAGGGGATAGAAAAGTTTGACCAGTTTATTGAAACCATTAAGTGGTAAGGTTACCCCTGCGCATACTCACTCAACTCCAGCCACCTAACTTCCTTCAGTTCCAGCAATAGGGTCACTTCACCTAAGCGGGTGATCATTTTATTCAGTTCTTCGTAAGGGGCTGAACCGTGGTTGATCTTGTCGTTGAGTTCGGCCTTTTCTTTTTCCAGGGCAGGTATATCTTTCTCCAAAGCTTCAAACTCAAACTTTTCTTTAAAGCTAAGTTTTTGTTTGGGCTTGGCTGGTGCTGCCGGTGGGGTTTCTACTTTAGCAGGTGTGGCTTCAGTCATACTGGTACCGGGCGCCAGTTTTTTGTTCTTGTCTTTTGCCTTGCGCCATTCGGTGTAGTTACCGGGGAAATCGTTCACAACGCCTTCGCCTTCAAAAACAAAAAGGTGGTCAACCAGTTTATCCATAAAATACCGGTCGTGCGAAACGATGATGATGCAGCCCTGGTATGATTCCAGAAAATCTTCCAATATGGCTAAGGTAATTAAGTCAAGATCGTTGGTAGGCTCATCCAGTATCAAAAAGTTTGGATTGGCAAACAGGATAGAGAGCAATTGTAAGCGTTTCTTCTCACCACCACTCAGTTTAGAGATGTAGGTATATTGCTGGTCGGGCGAAAACTGGAAGAGCTCAAGAAACTTTGTGGCAGAAACCTTAGTTCCATCGGCCAACGGAAAATGCTCAGCAATGTCTTTTACAAATTCTATTACGCGCTTATCTTCTTTTACTTCCAGCCCTTTTTGTGAGAAATAGCCGTACACCACAGTTTCGCCGGTGTTTATCTTACCTGAGTCAGCGTTTTCTAAACCTAAAATGATATTGAGGAAGGTTGATTTGCCGACACCGTTGCGGCCAATGATACCAATGCGCTCGCCACGTTTAAAGGTGTAATCAAAGCCCTTTAAGATCACTTTCTCGCCATACTTCTTGTTCACCTTCTTTAACTCGAGGATCTTGCCACCCATGCGCGACATCTTTACATGCAACTCCAGTTTATCATCCGCCTTTTTCGAATTGGCTTTTTCTTCCACCTCGTAAAAAGCATCTTGTCTTGATTTGGATTTGGTGCTACGTGCTTTTGGTTGTTTGCGCATCCAGGCCAGTTCCTTCCGGTATAAATTGCGGGCCTTATCGATAGAGGAGGCTTCGCTTTCTTCACGCTCCAGTTTACGGGTCAGGTAACTTTCAAAATCGCCTTTATGGAGGTAAACCTGTTGGTTATCAATTTCAATGATCTCGTTACAAACGTTATTCAAGAAAAATCTGTCGTGGGTTACCAACAGCAGGGTGGTTTTGGGTGTAGAAAGAAACTCGGCCAGCCACTCAATCATTTCAAAGTCGAGGTGGTTGGTGGGCTCATCTAATACCAAGAAGTTGTAGCGGTCTCCAAAACTGATATCGATCAACACCTTGGCCAGCGATAACCGTTTGCGTTGTCCGCCCGACATAGAGTTGGCCTTTTGGTCGAGGTCGGTAATATTAAGGGAGTCGAGAATCTCTTTTACTGTGCTTTCAAAGTTCCAGGCGTTCAACTCATCCATCTTGCCCATCAACTCATTGATCTTATCATCATCCTGGTGGGTCATCGCCAGTTCATATTCGCGTACGGTATTAATAACCGGATGGTTGTAGCTCAGGATATTTTCAAGTACCGTTTTGTTCTCCTCAAAAATGGGATTCTGGTCCAGGAAAGACACGTTTACATCTTTATTGATCCATATTTTACCTGAATCGGCTACATCGCGGCCTGCCAGGATATTTAACAGCGTGGTTTTGCCTGCGCCATTTTTGGCAACCAGGGCAATCTTATCGCCCTGTTCTATATTGAAGGTGATATCAGTAAAAAGGGGCTTTTCTACGAACGACTTGGTGAGGTTCTCAACGTTTACATAATGCATATGGCCGCGAAAGTAGCACAAAAAACGCCCGTAATCATGGCTCGGTTGGCTTTAGGGCGAATTAGATGCATTAGTCAAAATATTTTTTCACTTTTAACAAATCCAATGTTGCTTGAGTGAATTTATTTGACTACATTGGCTAAAGATTATTGGTCCTTTATTTTTTAACTGTGAAGCAAAAAAAGCAGTCTGTTTTTCCGCCTTCAGAAATTAACCAAACCCGGGTTTTGAGAAAAAATGTGCTAAAAGGATGAGAGCAAAACGAAAAAGGCTCCTCATTTATCCTCATTTGTCACAATTTGTCCTCATTGTTCCTCATTTTTATTGCGGGTTGGTTAGGTTTTTTGTGTTTGTGAACCTATCCTTTTATAACATTTTATACCCTTTTATACTCTTTTGGGCGGCTCAAAATGTTAAGGTTGGTCTAAAGAGCAACTGCTTCCAGGGGGATCTTCATTCAACCGGTTTCAAGGCCCATCTGCCTTTTCATTGTCCTTTAAACCTCTCATTGCACATCGGGCCTAGTTATAAGTGCCTGTAGCTTACCGATAAATAAATATTGCTTTGTTATAAAACCAGAAGTCTATTGTCACCTGTTTTAATTTTAGGAGTTGTTTTCGGGTATTTCGCTGTGCTGCTGGTCATTGCATTTTATACGGCCAGGGGAGCCACGAACGAAACTTTTTTTATTGGTAAGAAGAGTTCGAAGTGGTACCTGGTAGCATACGGCATGATTGGCACCTCGCTTTCGGGGGTTACTTTTATGAGCGTGCCGGGTGCGGTGGGTAAAGCACATTTTACATACATGCAGGTGGTGTTTGGTTACTTGCTGGGCTACATCGTTATTGCCTTTGTTTTAATGCCGCTTTATTACCGGCTCAATCTTACTTCCATTTACACGTACCTGCAATCGAGGTTTGGCAATGTGGCTTATAAAACGGGGGCCTCTTTCTTTCTTATCTCCCGTTTGCTGGGGGCCTCTATCCGCATATTTTTGGTGCTGAACGTGTTACAGATATTTATGCTGGATGGATGGGGCGTGCCGTTTCCGGTAACCGTATTTGTTATCCTGGGTATGATATTGCTTTATACGTTTAAAGGGGGTGTAAAGACCATTGTATGGACCGATACCCTGCAAACTACCTTTATGTTGCTGGCACTGGTCATCACGGTTTTTATCATCCGTAACGAGTTGAATTTATCTTTCAGTGGGTTGTATCAATCGCTCAGCGATAAGGGCTATACACAGGTATTCGATACAGACTGGAGGTCGAAAGGTTTTTTTGTGAAACAGATCATCAGTGGCATGCTTATCACTATTACCATGACCGGGCTCGACCAGGAGATGATGCAAAAGAACATCAGTGTTCGTACACTTGGTGAATCGCAAAAAAACATGATCGTGTTTAGTTTAACCTTACTGTTTGTGAATGCGCTCTTTCTTTTTTTAGGGGGCATTCTATATTTATTTATGGCCGATAAGCATATTGCCATACCTGCTCATTCTGATGACATATTCCCAACCATTGCCCTGCAGTATTTATCGCCGGTAGCAGCATTGGTTTTTGTGATCGGGCTGGTTTCTGCACTTTTTCCCAGTGCCGATGGCGCTATTACGGCACTTACCTCCTCATTCTGCATTGATATCATTAACCTGAAGGAAAGAGCAGACCTGAACGATGAGCAAAAAATAAACCTGAGGCGGCAAGTGCACCTGGCGGTGTCGTTTGCGTTTTTAATAGCCATCATTTTTTTCAGGATGATACATACTGATTCGGTGATAACCGCCACACTAAAAATTGCGGGCTACACCTACGGGCCATTACTAGGGCTTTTTGCCTTCGGCATTTTATCAGGGCGGCGGGTGAACGATAAACTTGTTCCATACATCTGCATTGCATCACCGGTGCTGGCATTTTTGCTTGATACCTATTCGTCCCGATTATTTTTCGGATACCAGATGGGCTTCGAAGTGTTGCTCGTTAACGGGCTAATTACCATGGCCGGGCTAAGTATTATTTCCAATAAAAACCAACAACCAAATAGTATATGACAGAGAAGAAAAAGACGAAGAAGAAGAGCTGGGCAGAACTAAGGGCGGACTCCAGCTGGCGCATGTTCAAGATCATGAGCGAGTTTGTTGACGGGTTTGAAAAGATGGAGCAGTTTGGCCCCTGCATATCCATTTTTGGCTCGGCGCGTACCAAGCCGGACCATCCACATTATAAAATGGCAGAGAAAATTGCCGAGGCATTGGCCAAAGAAGGTTTTGGCATTATAACCGGTGGCGGACCCGGTATTATGGAAGCCGGAAATAAAGGTGCCAAAATGGGCAAAGGCAGCTCAGTAGGTTTGCATATTGAGTTGAGAATGGAGCAGGACTGGAACGATTACATTGATGCCGATAAGCTGCTGATCTTTAAATATTTCTTTGCGCGTAAGGTCATGTTCATCCGGTATGCACAGGCATTTATTTTTATGCCGGGCGGATGGGGCACGATGGATGAAACCTTTGAGGTGCTTACGTTGATACAAACCAACAAAGTGGATAAAGTGCCTGTTATTTTCGTAGGCCAGGAATACTGGAAAGGGCTATTGGACTGGATGAAAGATACTATGGTGAAGGAGAAATATATTCACCCGCAGGACCTGAGTTTATTCCATGTAACCGACGACCCTAAAAAGGTGGTGAAGGTGATAGATGATTTTTATAAGAAACAAGACCTGCGGCCAAATATGCGCCTCTAGTTATTGATGAGCCCGGTATGAATTTTTTAGCACCATACGTTTTCATGTTTTTGCATGCTTTTCTACCGTCTTCAACCGACACGGTAAAGTATCCGCAGGACTATTTCAAATCGCCGCTGGAGATACCGTTGCTGCTGGCGGGAAATTATGCAGAACCCAGAACCGGTCACTTTCACGCCGGGCTCGACCTTCAAACCCAGCAGCAGGAAGGGCTACCGGTGCATGCTGCGGCAGATGGTTATGTGTCGCGCATCTACGTTTCAAGTGTAGGATATGGTAATGCTCTATACGTTACTCATCCTAATGGTTATGTATCTGTTTATGGTCACCTGAAAGAGTTTACGCCGGCGCTGATGGCCCGGTTGCGAAAAGACCAGTATGCTAAAAAGCAGTTTGCCGTAGATGTACAGTTAAAGCCGGATGAGTTTCCGGTGAAACAGGGCGATGTGATTGCTTACAGCGGCAGCACCGGCAGCTCGGGTGGGCCGCACCTGCATTTTGAGATTAGGGACGCGGCGGAGAACCCTGTTAACCCGATGTTGTTTGGGTTTAAGATCCGGGATGCCACGGCCCCCTTGGTGAAAGGCCTGAAGTTTTATCCCATGGATAGCCTGAAGTATAATTGTGACGGATACCGCTGTGGCTTGAGTGGCAGGAACGGGCAGTTTGAAGTGCAGGGCGGATTGGTAAAACTTAATTGTACCAAAGTAGGCATCTCTGTAAACACTTATGACCTGATGGACAGAGTGGAGAATAAACTGGGTATTTACACTTTAAAGCTGTTTGATAATGATAAACTGATCTATGAATTCCGGGCCGACCGGATGTCGTTCAAAGAAGGCCGCTACCTTTTAAGCCAGGTAGATTACCCGATATTTCAGAACGAGGATGAACAAACCTATCATAAATGCTTTGTGGAACCCGGTAATAAATGCCCCGTATACAGTAATCTCGTTAAGCGTGGTGTGATAGACATGGCAGATAGCGCTGTACATGTTTTAAAAATAGAGGTGAGTGATTTTAACGGAAATGTTTCAACCGTTCATTGCCAGATGCAATATAGCAGCCAAAGTAACCTGATGAAAGCAAAAGAACGGGTGTTCGTACAACGTTTTGACCAGGGCCGGCCCAATGGGTTTTCGGACAATGAGATCAAACTTTCGTTGCCGGCAGACTGTTTATTTGACACGCTCTATTTCAGTCATTCATCATCGCTTTCAACGAATGGCGAAGTGTATTCGAAGGAACATTTATTAGGAGATGTCTCTGCCTGTTTTTTTGACTGGTTCCATCTCTCCATTAAAGCAGAAAGACTAAACCCCCGGCTGAGGGATAAGGCTGTTATCGTTTTCAGGGATGAGAAAGGCAATGAGTTTTCGCGTGGGGGAACTTTTGAGAACGGATTTGTGAGCACCCAAGCCCGTGAATTTGGCTTGTGCTATATTAAAGTAGATACCATACCACCGCATATCACCCCGGTCAATATATCTGCCGGAAAAAATATGCGGAAGAGCAAAGGCATATTATTTAAGATAACGGATAATCTATCGGGTATTGGTTCGTATAATCTTTATTTAGATGATAATTGGGTAGAATGTGATTATGATGCCAAATCGGCTACTTTGATATACAAGCCGGGGGAAGAGATCAAGCCGGGAGAACACCGCCTGAAACTGGTAGTAGAAGATGAGCGGCATAACAGCGCTTCATACCAGGTTAAATTTGCGATGTAATAAGCCTGATTGTTTTATATTTCAACCACATGCACTCAATTTGTTGTATTTACCTGTGACAACAAGTATCTTATTCTGGTGAACCAACGATAACATGCATCGCATCCGGCTTTTTTTAGTTTTGCTTTTGAAAATAACGATAAAGACGGTTGGGTTGTGACGTTTAGATAGTGTAAAAGCCAAATTTTGACACTTAACAACTTATGCCGCTTTTATCACTTAAAAAGTGTTTCCTTTGGCCTTCTAAAATAAACTAAAAATAAGACCTATGAAGAAAAAGTACTTACTATTATCTTTTGTTATCGTTGGTGTTTTAACGATGATGAACACAACTAAAGTTGTTTCTAAAATTGCATTTACACCTGTTGGTTCTTGCGGCGACCCGACCACAAACTTAACCTGTATCCAGAGTGGTTGTCATGGTGGAACTGCCCAGGCTGTTACAGCTCAGGATCTGGCTTTGACCATTGGTACCGATACATCTTCGATGGTAGCTTTGGATAATAACTTTAAATACACGCCTAGCCAGACCTATTATGTGTCATTTAAAATTCTTGCTCACGCATATGCTTACGGGTTTCAAATGACCACGCTGGATGCCAGCAACACTATGGCAGGATCTTATACTGCTCTGACTCCTGCTAATACCAAATTGTTAGCAGGTTCTCCATCGTATATCGGACATAAGAATGCAAACCCTGCTGTTAGCTCATGGTTATTTCAATGGACAGCACCTGCAACAGCCACCGGTGGAGTTACATTCTACTATGCGTTCAATCCCGGAGACAGTGCTAACTACGTAAATACACTTCCCGGTGCTAACATCTTTGTAGGGACTACTACCGTTCACGTTAACAACACAGGTATTGAGAATATTGCCAGCAATGTTTCAAACCTTGAAGTTTATCCTAACCCGGTTAACGGAGCATTCAGTCTTTCTTTCGATGTTATCAAGGGCGGAACAGCCAGTGCATACATTTATACAATAGATGGTAAGATGACAAGACAACTATTCTATGAAAACCTGAGCGGCGGAAACTTTAACCGCAACTACAGCATTGAATCATTGCCTGCAGGTATTTACCTGGTTCAGCTGAATATTAACGGAGCTACTGTTACTAAAAAGATAGTTAAGGAATAACATTGAGTGAAATAAGCCAGAGCCTATTGCGTTCCTAACGGTATCGGTAGGCTCTGGTTAATTAAGTCGGAACTTAAAAAAATGATGAAGAGAGTAATGAAAAATAAATCCTTGTTTTTGGTCCTTGCATTTGTGTCGATGATTGGTCTGTATTCATGCACAAAAGATAAAACCCAGATTCCGGCTTCAGTAGATTGCACCGGTATCAATCCGCTGACCAATACTTACAACCTGAATATCTACCCGAATATCACAAGTAATTATTGCGCCATTCCTGCCTGCCATGCTTTCGGAACAGCCGGGGGCGGAGTAGATATGTCGGATTACCCTACCACGGTCAATGCTTTTAAAAACAGCACTGTGGTTTGTGCGATCAGGAACGGGGGATGTGAGTTAATGCCTAAGGGTGGCCCTGCTCTTCCTGATAGCCTGATCAAACAGATGGAATGCTGGCAGGCGAACGGGTTTCCTCAATAAAGCAAATTATTATTTAAGCTAAAACGATAAAATGAAAATGTCAATCAATTTCTCTAAAGCATCCATGGTAGTTATGTTACTGGCTGTAGCTTTGTTTTCAACAGCCCAGGAAGATAAGTATGCTGATACTTATAGCTGTAAAACCGGTATGGTGCATTTCTTCTCAGCCACGGCTATGGAGAACATAGATGCTACTTCGAACACATCACTTTGCATACTTAATACCAAGAGCAAAAAGGTGGTAGTGAAGATCAAGCAATCCGGCTTCCTTTTTAAAGACAAGCTGATGCAGGAGCACTTTAATGAGAATTATATGGAAAGCGAAAAATATCCATACGCGTCGCTGGATATGGAGATAGCTGAAAACCTGGACTATAGCAAGGATGGGGAATATGATGTGACACTTAAAGGAACCATTGAAATGCACGGTGTTAAGAAAGAGCGTGAGATCAAGGGTAAGCTGAGCGTTAAGAATGGTGCCCCTTCTGTTGCCACTGCTGTATTTATGGTGAAACTGGCTGACCATAACATTAAAATACCGAGTGTGGTGGGTGCTAATATTGCTGAGGATGTGAAGGTGGATGTTAACTTTGTCTTTGAAAAATTCCACAAATAAATTGTGATTGTGAAAGGCGGCATAATCAATTGAAGTTGCCTTAAATTTTAAAAACTGATATAAGAATGAAATATTTTTTCTCGTCTTTGTTTCTGCTGTCTGTATTATGCTCTTCTGCACAGATGGACCTGTTGGACAGTATGATGACAACAGAAACTAAAAAAGTAAGAGAGTATTCGGCCTATACTTTCAAAATGACACACGTGATCAATGGCCAATCGGTTGAAATGACTAAAAAGGGTGCTCTTGATTTTCAGATCAGCCACCGTTTTGGTGATGCCTTTGCTTCTAAAGCGGATAATATCCATAACCTGTTTGGTTTCGACCAGGCTACTGATATCGGTATTGTTTTTGATTACGGTATTACAGATGACCTTTCAGTAGGAACGGGCCGGGTGAAAGGACAAGGGCAAACGATGTCTGTGCCTGTTCCCAATGGCACTCCTATACAAATGACCAGCCCTACGGAATTGTGGGACGTGCATATTAAATACCGCGCACTAAAGCAGACCACTGACTTTAAGATACCTGTTACTATTGATGTTTATGGCAATGCCACTATCAGCAGCGAATTGAATTCTAATAACTCAGCCACAGTCAATTATTTTCCGAAAGGTTATGCGGGTTTCTCACATCGCATGAGCTACTTGCTGCAAGGCCTGGTGGCTACCAAAGCTACCAACTGGTTATCGGTTCAGTTATCGCCTACCTTTGTCTGGAGAAACATTGTTCCGCTAAATGATAAGAACGGATTGTTTGCCCTGGGAATTTCGGCCCGTGCAAAATTCAACAAACGGATGGGTATCATTTTTGAATATTACATACCATGTCAAAAAGCAGGTATTGGCGGAAGAGAGCCATTTGCGATGGTAAGAGGAATGAAGAGTGCGGCTTATTACCCGGCACTGAATTTAGGTGTTGAGTTTGAAACCGGTGGGCACGTTTTCCATGTTAACCTGAGCAATACAGCCGGTCTTTCTGAAAACGATTACATACCGTATAATGCGCATAACTGGGCACAAGGCCAGTTCCGTTTAGGCTTTACTATATCAAGAAGTTTTCCATTAGACAAGAAGCATAAGGGTGAAAAATACTGGAAGAAGGGTAGCGTAGAAGACCCGGATCCTAAGAAGACCCAAATCATCAGATAATATTCCCGGATAGGGTAAAAAAAAGGTAATGACCGCATGGTTGTTACCTTTTTGTTTTTTATTGCATTGATTATCAATGTGATTTTTAAAAT
>Ga0364893_10486_pt1 | contig 16435 bp, 3 predicted proteins | sample ExccelJu500001D3_FD_206943 | JGI IMG/M metagenome (GOLD analysis project Ga0364893, IMG submission 206943) | Enriched cells from Trout Bog Lake Hypolimnion, Wisconsin, USA - BchlTB.July16.5000.01.D3 | ecosystem: Environmental > Aquatic > Freshwater > Lake > Hypolimnion/Profundal zone | place: USA...
TGCAACCCCTAAATTTTGGGTGGGAGGTGCTGGTACTTGGGACAATACTTCAACCACCCACTGGTCATTATCTTCAGGAGGTGCTGGAGGGGCAGCAGTTCCGGTTGCTGCTGATGCTGTAACTTTCGATGCTAGTTCGGGACTTTCTTCAGGTAATGTGGTAACACTTGGAGCAGCTATCTCTGCTACAAGTATTACTGTATCTACTAGTTTTACACTTCAATCTAGTACACCATTTTATGCGGTAACACTAACTGGCTTGTTAACTGTAAGTTCTGGAACCCTCACAATAGGTTCAGGTGCTACCGTTACATCTGTTGGGCTAACAAATGCTGGTACTTTAACGATTGCAAATACAGGTGGTTCGCAATCAATTAATGGATTGGTTTCTGGTTCTACAACGCTGGCTAACAATGGTGTTTATAATACAACTGGAACTATTAATAATACAGGTACAGTAAATATAAACGGTTGGTTTAATAATGGAAGTATAGTGGCGTTTACAAATGCTGGTACTTGGACTATTGGAGGAAATGGAGTGTATCAACATACTGCAGATAATGCTGCTAGTGTTATTCCAACAATGACTTGGACTACAGGCTCTACATTGTATTTTTATGGATTAACTTCTGGTGCAAATATTTCGACTACAGGTTATAATCAATCTTTTTATAACATTATATGGGATTGTAGGGCCCAGGCTTCAAGTGGTACTACTAATCCTGGTCTAACGCCGACTGCTATAAATGGTACATTAACTGTTTTGAATACAGGTACTGGTAAAACCTTGATTTTTGGTAATAGTCCTAGTTACTCATGTACAGTTGGAAATATTGTAGTTGGTAGTACGAGTGCAACGAGTTGTGCATTCAATAATGGGATTGGAACAATTGCAAGTGATAAGGCCTCTTTACAATTAAGTTATACAACTGCAAATACTTCTACATTTAACGTAACAGGAAATGTTACTATTTATGGATATAGTGGATCTGTTGCAAATATTGCCAATGGAAGTGCAAATGTTGCTTTGAACATACAAGGAAATTTAAGTACTAATGGAAATTCTTACAGTACCTATACAAATGCACAAATAACCTTAAGTTTTACAGGAACAAGTCCACAAACAATTTCAACAAATGGTGGGGCAACTGCTTTAGCTTTGGGTACTGTGAATATTGGTAGTGCAAGTGCACCTGCCTCTAATGTGACATTATCCTCTGCAATAATAACTACTTCTGCACTTACCATTTATAATAATGCCAAGTTGACAACTCAAACGGGTGGTACTTTTAGCCTTACCTCAACATCAGTTCAAGTTACTGTCAATAGTGGAGGAACTTTAGCTTTAGGTGCTGCCTTAACCAATTCTACTACGACTGCAAATACAAGTATTGCAGGTACTCTACAACTAAACAGTGGTGGTAGCATTGTAACTGCTCCAACTTATTCTGGCTCCACTTCTACTTTAGTTTATAATACTGCAACTACTACCACTACATCAACAGAATGGAGTGGCGCTGGCCCAACTGTTGGTTCTGGTGTTCCTGCAAATGTTTCTATTTTAGCTCCTTCTGGTACAACTACTGTTACACTTGCTGCTGCTAGGGCAATTTCAGGTAACTTGTCTATTGCTTCAACAGGAGCATTAGATGTTTCAGCATCCAACTATGGATTAACAGTCAACGGTAACTTCTCTAATAGTGGAACTTTTACTGCAAGAAGCGGAACACTAACCCTAAATAGTGGTGGTGCGCAAACACTTGCTAGTACTTCTTCATTTTATAAGTTAACCTTATCTACTGCTAGTACAAACGTCACTACAAGTGGAGGCATTACAATTTCTAACCTATTGACGGTTTCTGCAAGTACCACCTTGCAATTGGGAGGAACTCTTACACTTTCAAATGCTTCTAGTGGTTCAAGTGTTGCTGGAACCTTACAAATAAATAGTGGTGGAAGTGTTGCCACAAATGCTCCTATCTATTCTGGCTCTTCATCTGCTTTAGTATATAATACTGCAATGACAACCGGTTTGGAATGGGGTACAGGTTCTACTATTGGTGCAGGTGTGCCGGGAAATGTCTCCATTACTGCAGGTTCAGGTAACGGTGTCGTTTTGGCAGGTGCTAGGCAGTTGCCCACAACCGGTGTCTTGACCTTAACATCAGGATACTTGACAACTACAGGTTCAAATACCTTAACAATTAATAACATAGCTGTAAATGGTTCAACAGGTGGCATCAATGGAGGTTCTTCAACTGCCTATATCAACGGCCCTGTGATTTGGAACTTGAGTACATCTTCAACTGGAACTTATATAATTCCTGTAGGAACTTATAATAGTGGCAACAATTATTATCCACTTTCTTTTGTTGCGGGAACTATTACAGGAACTCCTTCAATAACAGTAACTCCTTTCTCAACTGTTGCTAGTGGTAATGATGCAACACTTAGTAGTATCACTGCTTATGGATGGACTGTTGCAACAACTGCTGGCTTTGCCTCAACATCTTTCTCTGCAGGTACCTCAGGAACATTTACGGGTATCAATGCGATAGCAAAGAGTACCACCAACCTTGCTGCCTCCTTCACCACGTTTGGAGGGGCAACAGGTTCTTTGTCAGGAGTCAATTCTGTCAATACAAGTTCGGCTGGTTTGAATGGTGCTGCAACTACTTATTTGGCATTGGGCAGTTTAAAAACGTACACTGTAACATTTAATGCAAATGGGGGCAGTGGTTCAATTGCCACAGAAACCTTTACTTACGGTGTAGCCGCAGCATTAACTTCAAATAGTGGAGCTATTACAAGGAGTAATTATACATTCAATGGTTGGGCTACCACTTCGGGTGGTTCATCAACGTATGCTGATGCCGCTAATTACACAATTGGCACCTCAAATGTAAATTTATATGCTGTTTGGGTATCAAATTCTGTATATACTGTTACTTATTTTGGTAATAATAATACGAGTGGTAGTGTACCTGTAGATGGATTAAGTCCCTATACCCCACCTGCCAACCCAACAGTTTTAGGAAACACTGGAAGTTTGGCATTAACAGGTTATTCCTTTAATGGTTGGAATACAATGGCAAATGGAAGTGGAACCGCTTATGCTGCCGGTGCTACAATTACAAATATTAGTGCAAACACTTCTTTATATGCTCAATGGACGCCAAATAGTTATAATATTGTCTTCAATGCAAATGGTGGAAGTGGTTCAATTGCTAATCAAGCCATTAATTTTGGATCTTCTGCTACTTTAACTTCAAATGGTGGTTCAATAACTAGGTCTGGCGGATTTGCATTTGCAGGTTGGAATACGGCTTCAAATGGTTCAGGTACAGCTTATGCAGATGGTGCTTCTTTAACAATGAGTACTACTGGTGTTACATTGTATGCACAATGGACAATTACCACCTACACTACTACAACTACAGGTGATTGGAATACTCCAGGAACTTGGGTTCAAGGTCAAATTCCACAAGCAGGTGTACCAGTAAATATTGTAAATGCAATCACACTAAGTAATGATCAAACTGCAATTGCCGTAGGAGCAATTACTGTCAATAGTGGCGGTAGTTTAATCTTTGGTACATCGGGGAAATTATCAGCCTCATCATTATCAATAAGCAATACGACTTCGGTTGACATGACAAGTGGAGGAACTCTTACCCTCCCTGGTACATTGTCTAATTCAGGCACATTCACGGCTGGAACGGGAACCGTAGTTTATACTTCTTCACTCACCTTACCTGCTTCTTCAGTTTTATCATATAATAACCTAACCATTAATGGTGGAACAGCTTCTGTTGCGGCCTCTACATCAGTTTCTGTAAGTGGAGCATTAACAGTTGGTGCAGGTGGTACTGTATCATTCGCGGCTTTGAGCTCATTAACAGCCGCCACTATCTCAGATGCTGGTATTATCAATATGACTAGCGGAGGTACTTTAGCTATTACAGGTACTTCCTTTGCGGTTACGGGTACATTTACCGGAGGTACAGGTACTGTTTCAACTTCTGGTACAATTACATTGCCTTCTACTTCTGCAAGTTCTCCTGTAGTATCTTATTACAATATCACTGCAACAGCAGGAACACTTACAATGCCTTCACTTATTACAGTTAATGGTGATTTTACGGCTACTGGTTCAAGTAATGTATTATGGACTTCAAATTCCTCTACAGAAACCTATTATGGTAACATAACTTTCTCTAATTCTGGTAACATGACAGTTACCAATGTTACCTATACATTTAGCATGGTTTGGGCAGGAGGAACAAGTAGTTCACCAAAAACATTTACTTGTACTAACTCGAATGCTAATACTACCTGGGGTAAGGCGACAATTACACTATCTAGTGGTGCATATTATACATTAGGTTCTAATTGGTCAATGCCAAATAATAATGGAACGAATAGGACAATTACTATCGGAGGCACTACAGGAACTGCTTCATTAACCATACCGAGTAACTATACCCTTGATTTGAATACAGATAGTTTAGTCATGGGGTCTTCGGCTACTAACATTTTAAATGTTCAAGGAACTTTAAAGACTTCTGTGCCAACATCTGGAACCACAAGGCCAATTCCAGTTTCAAGTTCTACCGTGACTTATGCTGGTACAGTTATTTATGGTTTGACAACAGGGTTACAGACTATCACTGCGGCAACCTATAATAATTTGACAGTTAGTAATAGTACTGCTACTGTTACTGCTGGCGGTAATTTGGTTGTAAATGGTACATTGACCACAACGGCCGGAGGTACACTTGATTTGACTACCTATTCTTTATCTGGTACATTGGCTACAGTGACTAATAATGGTACTATCACTACTAGTAATACAAGTGCAACCCCTGTTGCTTCTGGGGTCACATGGGGTGGTACTGGTACTGTTATATATGCTTTATCTACAGGTGGACAAACAGTAGTGGCTGGTAATTATAATAACTTAACAATTAGTAGTACAAGTCCTTCAAACACGATGACTGGAAATGTTGGGGTCGCAGGTACTTTTGCACCTTCTTCAACAAGTTATTCTAATAATGGCTCAACTATCAACTTCAATGGTTCAGGTGCTCAATCAATTCCTGCTTTCAGTTATTATAACCTGACTATTTCTGGTTCAAGAAGTTCTAGTGCCATCACATTGGTAAATGGCGGAATTATCAGTGTGGCAGGTAATTTTAATGCTACTGCAACCTCGGTTAGTTATACTACCACTAATAATACAGTTGTATTAAATGGCACTTCGGGTTCTCAGTCACTTTCAGGTTTTACATTTAATAATTTAACAATTAATAATCTTGGAACAGGAGTGTCTTTGACTGGTGCAGTAAATGTAGTTGGAACGCTTACGCTAACTGCAGGTATTGTAACTACAACAAACGCTAATTTGTTGAAAGTTACCAATTCTTCAAACGGAGCAGTTACTGCCACTTCCACTTTCAATAATACAACATTTATTAATGGTCCTTTGGCCTGGACTTTACCTTACCCAGCTACTTCAAATAATTATTTATTCCCTGTTGGTACTGGAAGTTCCTACAATCCTTTGACTATTAATGCACCTACAACCGGCTTAGCAAATACTTATGCTACAGTTCAGTTTGCAGCTTCAAATGGGGGGGCTCCTGATAATTCTACTATTATTGGTTTAGGTTCTAGTTCACTTTGGACTGTGAGTGCAAACACAGGTAGCATTGATGGTACAATTTCTATAAAGTCTGACGCCTCTTTAGGTTATAACAATTTGATTACTACAAGTACTACAGGTGGGGCAAGTGGTACTTATGCATCGTTTGGTGGTACTGTAAGTGGTAATAGTATCATTACTTCAAATGCCATTTCTTCATTATCTACCTTGTCAGCGGGTACTTCTGCTTATTATGGTGTTGGTTATTTGAATCCGACAGTTTTAGGTGCATCATCCTTTACTGCTACCACTAACTCAACATCACAGATAAGCCTGTCCACTACTTCAACTACCAATTCTTTTGTAGTGGTATATAATACTACAGGTTCATTCACGAACCCTACAAATGGGGTAGCACCTACTGCTGTAGGAACTTCGTTTGCTGGAGGAACAATTCTACAAGTCAATGGGGCGGGCGTATCTGCTGTACCATTTATACATACGGGATTAGTTTCAAATACGCTTTATTATTATGCTGTTTATGGTTATGATGGTGCTAATAACTATTCAAATGCATTAACTACAAATGCTACCACCCAATTAAGTGTTGGAATAACTGCTGTAACTGCAATTACTGCATCCTCAGCAACTATCTCTGGTAGTGTTTCTGCTGTTGGTAATGCAGCGATTAGTGCAATAGGGGTTTCTTTTGCACAGAGCCCTACACCAACAATTGCAAATGCTAGTGGTATTACAGCTGCAGCGTCATTCTCTTCACAAACATTGTCTGGATTGTCTGGACAGACTCTTTATTATGCAAACGTATATGCTACAAATGCCTCAGGAACATTCCGCACAACAGATTTAACCTTCCGTACGTTGTCAACGGCACCTACTTCACAGGCTGCAGCATTATCTTTATCTGAAGTAACCACTTCTAGCTTAACAGTAACATTGGGTACAGCCGCTATTTATACAGCTACAGGAGCTAGCAAAACTGGGTATTTATTGGCTTATGCCGATGGCAGCACACCAACTTTGGCAGCCTCGCCAAATGGGAATGATCCAACTTCTGCTTTAACATCAGGAACACTTGTAACAGTTGCAAATGGTACTGCACCGACTGCACCAACAATTTCCGCTCAATCTATAACAGGTCTTACTGCTGGCCATACTTATACATTTATCTGTATACCATACACATGGGATGGAAATAATACAAGTACCTATAATTATTTAACAACAAATGCACCGACTGCCACTATTACTATGTACACCGATTTGGCTACTTGGTCTTGTGCTACAAACGGTGTTCCTACAATTGCTGGAAACATTGTAGGGAATACACTTTTTGGAAGTCCTACTTATACCAATATTACTGGAACAACTAGTACAGGATTTGCCTTTGCAACTTTTGGTTCGCCAAATGCGAATGGATTGAATTTGGTGGTTTCAGGAAATAGTGCTTCATCTTCTGCTTGGTTGGCAGAAGCTGCAAATACGAACTTCTCTAGTAATAATACTGTAGGTGGTACACAAGGTTATTTCAATGGTATTTCTACTTCAAGTTCAAGTTCGGTAGGAAGTGCGAGTACCTTAAGCAGATATGTTCAATTTGATGTGACTCCTGCGACAGGATTTAACTATACAGCTAATTATATTTCTGTTCCAATCAAAAATATTGGTGGATCAGGTACCGTTTTCGCTAATGTGGCCTATTCTACAGATGGTTTTGCTACATCTAATTATACTTATTTAACAGTTGGAGGTACAAACCTAGCTTCTTCCGGAGTGAATGTACCTGCTAATTCTACAATTACAGCTACTACTAGTACACCAATTACCATTCTGAATGGCAATAAGCTTTCTGTAAGGGTGATTGCTTGGATTAACTCAACATCTTCAAAAGGAGCTATTATTTATATTTCAAATGTTCAAGTTCAGGGTACTGCTGTTGCTGCACCTTCAATAAGTTTGTCACCTTCGAGTCTCTCTTCATTTACTTATGTTGAAGCGAATGGAGGACCTACAAGTGCACAAAGCTTTACAGTTTCAGGCAGTAACCTCGGATCAAATAATGTGACTGTAAATGCGCCTGCAAATTATGAAATTGCAAATTCAGCAATAGGTACTTATGGTTCTTCTGTAGTATTAACACCAAGTAGTGGTTCTATATCTACTAATAATACCATTAATGTTCGTTTAATTTCTGGACTTACAAATGCATCATCACCTTATAATGGTAATATCACGTTTAGTTGTGCTGCATCTGGTTTTGTTAGTCCTTCTATTGCTTTAGCAGGAACAGTCACACCTACCCCTTCAATTAATGTTACAGGTAGTATTGGTACTTTTGGTTATCTAGCTTCAGATGGTGGTCCTTCTGCCGCACAGAGTTTTACTATAAGTGGTACTACCCTAGGTTCCAATCCTATTTCAATTTCAACTGCTTCTGCAACTCATTACGAAATATCTCTTTCTTCTAGTAGCGGGTACCAATCTTCATTATCATTGACGCCTACTGCAGGGACAGTTTCTAATACGACCATTTACATCAGGATGAAATCTGGTCTAGGAGTAACTACATATAATGAGACTTTAAATATTAGTTCAAATGCAACCTATTCAAATGCACCTACTATTTCTTTGACAGGTATAGTCGCTACAGATCCTACGATTAGTGTAAATACAAATTCTTTAACCGGATTTGGTTATACTTTTGGTTCAGGACCATCTACTAGTCAGTCCTTCCAAGCAAGTGCTACAGGTATGGGTTCAAGTGTGGTTACCATTACTCCTTCTGCTGATTATGAAATTTCAACAAATAATAGTACATTTATAAATACAGGTAGTTCTCCTGCTTATGTTACATTGACTCCTGATGGTGGAGGTTCAATATCTAATACTACTATTTATGTTAGATTGAAGGCTGGGGCTTCTCCATCTCATTACAATAACGAGAACGTTACACTTACTTCTCTTGCGTCAGGTTCAAATTCTCAGTCTATTTCTATTAGTGGTACTGTTTATCCATTGAACCCTGCACCTTTTACAGCTAGTACACCTTCTACTTCTTCAATAGCATTGGCAGCAACTGCGAATGTTTCAAACAACAATATTGTTGTAGTATATAATACAACAGGTAGTTTCTCTACGCCAACTGATGGAGTGGTTGCAGGAAGTGTAGGTAATTCTTTTGCAGGAGGTACAATTGCATATAATGGTACTGCAAGTGGTCTCTCATCAGTTACAGGATTAACTTCAAACACCTTGTATTATTTTAAGGCATTTTCATATGATGGTTCTAATGATTATTCTCTTGGTACTACTGCAAATAATACCACATTGACAGTTGTAGCGAATAGTGCTACTACAAATATTACAGCTACAACTGCTACATTAAATGGCACTGTTACTGTTGGTGGTGGAGCGTCATTGACAGCAGTAGGTGTTTCTTATGGTTTATCTACTAATCCTACAGGAGTAAATGTAGCTTCAACAAGTTATACAATTACTAAACCTGTAACAGGTCTTACTGCTCAAACAAAATATTTTACAAATGCTTATGCTACAAATGCAGGTGGTACCTCTTATGTAAATGATGCAAATAGTTTCTTCTATACACTTTCAGCCCCACCTAGTTCACATGCAACATTTACTGTGAATCAAGTAAGTGCTACTAGTTTTCAAGTGGTAATTGGTAATCCAGCAGTATATCCTGCTACCGGTGTTACTAAAACTGGTTATGTATTGGCTTATTCAACTAGTTCAATTTCTGCTGCATCATTTGTAAATGGAACATTGCCTTCTAATCTTGGTCTGAATATTATTGCATCAGAAGCTGCTGCAGGTGTAGCTCCTACGTTTAGTGGTTCGGCTGTTTCAGGGTTAACAACAGGTACTACCTACAATGTGATTTTGATTCCATACACTTGGGATGGTTCCAATGAAAAAACAGTTAATTATTTGACCACTTCAGCTCCTACAACTTCTATCACTTTACAAACAGAAGTTGCTAGTTGGGTATTGTCTAACAGTGGAATTGCAGCTAATTCTGGTAATATTACTGGAACGACAATTACAGGTAGCCCAACTTATGGAAACATTGGGGCTACGAGTACTACAGGATTTGCTTATGCGACAATAAGTAATACAAATTCTCCTCTAGGTTTGACAGTTTGTGCGTCTGGTTCTGCCACTACTCCTAAATCATGGGCATCCGAGGGTAGTAGTTCTTCTACTCCTAGCAACAATATCGTTGGTGGTGTTCAAGGTTATTTCAATGGTATTTCTTCTTCTACTACAGTTGCACGTTATGTACAATTTGATGCGGCACCTGTTACTGGATATAGTCTTACTGTTAATAATATATCTATTCCAGTTTACCATAATGGTACTTCTGGTACATTCTTGTATTCAGTAGCATATTCTACTGATGGATTTACTACTTCTGCAGGAGTACATTATATAGTAGGTACTTCTTCTGCAGGTGTTGCGATGATTGGAGGAACTACCTCTATTCCTGCACCTTGTGCTTTGGTTAGTTATACTACCCCAATAAATGTTGCAGCTGGCAGTAAATTGTCAGTTCGTGTTATAGCTTGGACAGGTAACGCAAGTAAATCTGATAATGTTATCATCAGTAATGTTTCAATTGCAGGTTACTCTACATTAGTACCAAACATTTCTGTTTCTCCTACTGCATTGACTGGATTTAGTTATGTTGAAAACTCTGGTCCATCAACAGCTCAACAATTTACTGTTACTGGAGTTGCTTTGACTAGTAATTTGACTGTAACAGCAGCATCTGCATCCGATTATGAAATCAGTACAACAAGTGCTACAAGTGGATTTGTTAGCGGGAGTACTACTTTACCAATTACTCAATCAGGAGGTAATGCATCTCAATCAGTATGGGTAAGATTAAAATCTGGCTTGGGAGCGGCAAGTTATAATGGAGAATCAATTGCTATTTCTTCAAACAATGCAGAAGCAACTACTAGGAATGTATCTTGTAGTGGAAATGTTGCTCAACGTGCAGTAATCATTCAGAATGCTTCTCAATTAGTGACTGTAGGTCAATCATTTAACTATACACCAAATACAGCTTCTGGTGTTTCACCAACTAGTTTTACAGAAAGTACAAACACTTCAAATGCAGTATTGAGTGATATTGGATTATCTTATGATGCAAGCACGGGTATCATTTCTGGAGTTCCTACTCAATCAGGTACTTTCTATATTACCATTAACGGTTCAGCAGGAACAGGTATTGCATCTGGAACAGGAACATTGACTCTAACAATTAATGCAGCAACCACTTATTATTATATTGGTGGTACAGGTAATGCATTGACTGATTATACACAATGGGTGGCTGCAGCTGACGCTTCGACTGCTACTTCGGGCAATTCTGCAAACTATGTAAGTGGTACTAGTACTTTATTCACTACCACTGGAATTAGCTATATTATTGCTACAAATGCTACAACTGCAAATAATGGTGCTTGGTCAATTGCTTCTGGTTCTACTTTGACATTAGGAAATTCTTCGATTCCGGGTGTGACTTTGACAATTGCTAGTGGTAAGACATTAGGTTCTACAAGTATTATAGTGGCAAGTGCTTCTTCTGGTTCTAATAAGTTACAACTGAATGATGCTACTATTCCTACATTTAGTTTGAGTACAGGAACAACTGTTGAATACGGTGCAACTTCAGCTCAAACAATTACTGCTCTTACATATTACAACTTGATTATCAGTAATACTGCAATAGTTGGTGGAATCCCAACAGGAGCATCGGTACTAACTAATTTCATAGTATCGAATAACTTGACTATTAATAGTGGTTCATATCTAACAATTGGGGCAGCTGCAGGTGGTATTACTTTGACTGTCAATACAGGAACCGTTAATGTAAATGGTTCTTTGATATTCCCTGTTGCTAGTTCTACCAGTTTAATTACAGGAACTGCCGCATTTAATATTAATTCAGGAGCAACTTTATATCTGGCGTCAGTGAGTAGCGGTGGTGGTATTCAGGTTTCATCAAATGGTGCAGGTAATATAAGAGGTACAGGTACTAGAACTTATAATTCAAATGCTAACTACGTATTTCAAGGTGGTACTCAAGGGTTAGGAAATAATTTTCCTACAACTTGTAATAACTTAACAATTAATAGTACACATGCCTTTACTTTGACACAGGCCTTGACTGTTACTGGAACTTTAACTTTGACTCAAGGTATTGTTACTACTACTGCTACTAATTTGTTAACTATTTCAAATACTTCTTCTTCAGCTGTTAGTGGAGGAAGTATAACAACATACATAAATGGACCTTTGGTTTGGAGTTTGCCTTCAAATCTAGCTTCAGGCTTTACATATAATTTCCCTGTAGGAACTGGAACTTCTGGTAACTACCGTCCTTTAAGTTTAGTAAATCCTACTACTGGTTCCGGGGCAGTTGCTGCTCAAGTTTTGGTGACATCAGGTTCTAGTAGTGGCACAGCTGATAATACAACTATTAATGGATTGTCAACTGCAGAATATTGGCAATTAGCAACGACTGGTAATTTTACCAATTCTGGTATTAGTATTTCACAGTCTACAGCTATTTCACCATTTAATGTAGTTGCGGGATCTTCTGCTATTAGTTCTAATGGAACTTATTCTAGTCTTGGTGGTACAGCAGCTTCTAATGGTGTTTCTAGTTCAACTAATATTGGAAATAACCGTTTCTTCGCATTTGGTCAATTAAATGTTGTTCCTAATGCACCTGCATCAGCTTCTGCTACTGCCGATAATGCACAGGTATTTGTAGCCTATACTGCTCCTACTAGTAATGGTGGTACAGCTGTTCTCGATTATACAATAACTGCTATTCCTTCTGTGGGTAGCAATATTGTAAGAACAGGAATCACATCAAGTCCTTATACATTTACTGGATTAGCAAACGGTACGACTTATACATTTACTGTAGCTGCAAGAAATGCTGCCGGTATAGGTGCTACAGTATCTTCAAATGCTGCTACTCCTTCTGCAACCACGATTTGGAATGGTACTACTTGGAGTGCAGGTCCTCCTGATGCTAGTCAAAATGCTGTTATTGCAGGCCCTTATACAAATAGTACACCATTGGTTTGTGCTCAATTAACAGTTAATACAGGCGCAATATTTATTAATAATAGTACTTTAAATGTTACTAGTACGCCTGTTGCTATCAACGGTACAATTAGTGGAACAGGAACTGTAGTATTAGCAGGATCAGCATCTCAAATAATTACTGGTACAGGTACCATTTCAAATCTTACCTTGAACAATACATCTGGAGCAACAGTTTCTGGTACAATTGGTGTTACAGGTGTTTTAAATTTACAATCAGGTACATTGACCACCGGTGGAAATTTGACTTTGAAATCTACTAGCATTGCAAATAGTGGTATTCTTGGCCCTATTGGTTCTGGAGCTAGTATTGCGGGATATATCAATGTAGAAAGATATATTCCTAAAGGCTACCGTGCCTTCCGTGATATAAGTGCGAATGGTGTTTATGATCCTACAAATACTTTGTTTAATACATGGCAAGAAAGTGGAGCAAATAATCCTGGTTATGGTATGTTCATTACAGGTGGTGCGCCAGATTCTACAGTTTCACATATTAAATATGGTTATACTGATGCAAACGGTTTGGATCGTACATTGAGTGGCTATTCTTCAGCTTATTATTACAAAGCAGGTTGGGATACTGTTACGAATACTAATACAGCATTAAATCCATTCCAATCATATCGTGTATTGATAAGAGGTGATAGAAGTTTCAATTTGGATACTACGCCTGTCATAGCCATTGCTGGGCCAACAGTATTAGGAATGTACAATGCAACCACACTCCGTACTTCAGGAACTCCAATTACAGGAACAGTAACTTTCAGAACTTCTGGAATTACAAATGCTGTTACAGGTTCTACTTACAATAGTTCTACTTATGGATTAAATAGTGCTGCAAATGGATATACTTACTTGGCAAATCCTTATGCTTGTCCAATAGTATTTGATAGTATCTATAATAATTCAACAGGTATTTCTCCGAGTTATTATTATTTAGACCCTACAATAGGTTCTACAGGAGCTTATGTTAGCTACAATGTATTAAGTGGATCAAGCAAAGGCCCTGGAACAACTACCGGTCAGTTTATTCAAGCAGGTCAAGGCTTCTTGATTGGAAATAACAACAACACTTCACCTGTTGTTGTATTGAACGAAGCGTACAAAGCAACAGGTTCAAATGTTCGTACATCCGTATTTGGAATTACAGCACCAAGAAGTAGCATTGGCTTGAATTTGTTGAAACTAAGTGGAAGTAGCTTTATAAAGATGGACGGGGCTTCTGTAGTATTTGGTGCTAATTTCAGTAATGGCTTAGGACTAGAAGATGCAATCAAGTTGAACAATGCAAGTGATAATCTTGCCTTTATAGAAGGGACACACAATTTAAGTATTGACGGACGCTTAACTGCAACAGTAAGTGATGTGTTATCAATCGGATTGACTACATTGAGTGGAACTACGTACAAATTAGCAGTAGATGCAAGTGTATTCAAAGGAAGTGGTGTTGCACCATACCTTCATGATGCTTACAAGAATACCACAGTAGCCTTGTCAGGATTGGATACTATCGCCTTTACTGCAGATGCAAAAACTGCAGCCACTTACCAAAACAGGTTCAGCATCGTATTCAAGCCAACTAGTTTGGCTGTGAACAGTATCGTTGCAAGTGCAACTGTAAATGGTACTATTGCAACCATCAAGTGGAATACAGTAGGAGAGAAGTCAGTTGCTAACTATAGCATCGAGAAATCAACTGATGGTTCAAGCTTCACTACAATTGGTCAACGAGTAGCTAAAAATACTGCAATTGCAAGCTATACTGCAACTGATATAGACGTTGTCTCGACCACATCCTACTACCGCATCAAAGCTGTAAGTGAAGATGGTACAATCACATACAGTAACACCGTCAAACTTATGACTAACAACTCACCACTAACAACTATCTATCCTAATCCATTGACAGGCAAGACGTTGAATGTTCAATTAGGAAATGTAGAAGCAGGAAAGTATGTGGTAAGCATTTATAACAGTTTGGGTCAAAAGGTTACAGAACAATCTATTAGCCATGGAGATGGTAATGGTACACATGCAGTAAACATTGAAGGCTCAATTGCGAAGGGTGTTTATAATGTAGTCATAAGAAATGTTGATAGCAAAAAACAAGTGTTTCAATCAACACTTTCAATTCAATAGTGATTAGTGATTAGTGGTTGGTAGTTAGAGTTAATGGTTAGTAGTTCGCTGTAAATTATTTGATATTAGTTGTTAAATATCATTAACCACAATTAAGATAGAGAGGCCAATTGGGATACTGCCTGCGTTTGAGTGTTTAGCGGGCGGTATCCTTGGTTTTTAAATATTGAATATTGTAGATGTGTACTGTTAAATGGTTAAAGAGTAATTATTAATTAAATGAGTATAATGAAAAAGATAAATAATAAGTTGATGATTATTTTAGTAATATTAATCATACTTTGTGCAAATACGCTAAATGCTCAGACTCCTGCAGATGATCCCGGTATCGGAGGTCCTGGTGCAGGTGTAGCACCAGCAGGAGACGGCTCACCAGTTGTTCCTTTTGATAGTAGTTTGAGTTTGATGCTGTTGGCAAGTGGATTAGGATATGTGATAAAGAGTAAAAGTAATCTTTTTGCAAGAAGCTAACATTCTTGGACTGATTTAAATATATTCAAAACAAATAATCTTCGAACCAATTCAATTGACTTGTCATCTAAAAACTATTGATTGACTAATTAAATGTCTCAACGGTTTATGAAGAAGTTAATCTATATACTCTTATTTTGCTTGTCATTTCAATCAATTTGTAAGGTAAATAATTACTATTACAAGGCTAGTGGAAGTCTCTCAAGTACTTCAAGTTGGGGATTTAATACGGATGGCTCTGGAGCCAATCCTACTAATTTCACAACTGCGAGTCAAGTCTTCTTCATTCAAAATACTACTTAAGGCACTATCTGCAAATTGGACTGTTTCTGATGTTGCTTCATACATATAGGGTGATGGAATTAATCCCTTCACCTTTACAGTCCCATTTGGATATTCGGTTTCAAATACAACTACATTAATCAACCAAAATTTCACCCATACCACTATCTATTACAAACCAATAATTGGAAATAGGGCAAATATTTAGTTAGAAAATTAATTCTACTTTGACATATTTAAATTTGTCCATCCCTTCTCACCTTTAATGGACCATTATAGGTCTTGGTACCTACATTTTACTCCATATTTACTCCATATTTGTAATTTCGACAATGTTATTACCCACGATAAGTCATCTAAATTAGTGTAGAGGTCACTTATCGTGCCTGATATCGAACCTAAATTAGTGCAACGGTGACTTATCGCATCAATTAACGAACCTAAATTAGTGTAGAGGTCACTTATCGTGTCTGATATCGAACCTAAATTAGTGCAACGGTGACTTATCGCATCAATTAACGAACCTAAATTATTGTTGAGGTGACTTATCGCATCAATTAACGAACCTAAATTTGTGTATAGACGACTTATCTTGTCTGATTAGCCTACAAAATAAAAGTTTTGGAAGGGTTTAATATAAAAAAACAGCAGCCTAATCATTCAAAGAATATTGGATTCATCTACATCCCAGAATAAATAATTGGAAGTTCAAAATAATGGCTAAATAAAATC
>Ga0364893_10488_pt1 | contig 16413 bp, 14 predicted proteins | sample ExccelJu500001D3_FD_206943 | JGI IMG/M metagenome (GOLD analysis project Ga0364893, IMG submission 206943) | Enriched cells from Trout Bog Lake Hypolimnion, Wisconsin, USA - BchlTB.July16.5000.01.D3 | ecosystem: Environmental > Aquatic > Freshwater > Lake > Hypolimnion/Profundal zone | place: USA...
GCGTTAGATTTACTAATTCCATTCACATTTTTAGTTTTTAGGAAGCAAGCTTCTTGAGCAATATTTCTCCGACAAGTCCCGGATTAGCTTTCCCTTGAGATTGTTTCATCACTTGTCCTTTGAGAAAATTTACTGCGGATTCTTTGCCAGACTTAAAGTCTGCAACAACGGATGGATATGCACTCATGACAGTATCACAAAAGACTTCAATAGCACTCGTGTCACTGACCTGTTGTAATCCTTTTTCTTGAACAATAATCAAGGGGCTTTTTTTGCTACTCATCATGTCTAAAAAGACTTCTTTTCCCTGACGTCCACTAATGACCCCCTGCTCTATTAAGGAAGTGAGCTCGACAAGGCATTCTGGTGTAATAGGTGATTCTCTAATGGTCAAAGAAGCACTACCTAAGGCGCTCAAGAGATCATTGATAATCCAATTGGCAACAATTTTAGGACGAACTTTTGAATGAGCGCAACGAATCGCTTCTTCAAAATAAGTCACAAGTGCATAATCCTCGGTCAGCACTCCCGCATCGTAAGAGCTCAAGTCATAGTCTGTGATTAACCGAGCGCACTTTGCTTGTGGCAATTCTGGCATTCTGCTCTTTGCAATTACTAGGAGATGTTCAGTATGCACAGGGAGCAAATCTGGATCAGGAAAATACCGATAATCATGTGCTGATTCTTTAATACGCATGAGCGTTGTTTCACCACGATCATCATCCCAGCGACGCGTTTCTTGAGAAAGCTCTTCGCCTCGAGCGAGAATATCGCGTTGACGTTGAATCTCAAAAATCAAAGCACGCCGGACCCCGCTAATACTATTAAGATTCTTGAGTTCAATTTTTGTACCAAATTCCTTTTGTTCTGCCGGTCTTACCGAAATATTAACATCACAACGCATTTGACCTTTTTCCATGTCTGCATCGCTAATATTTCCATAAATCAAAATTTGGCGCAGGGCCGTAAGATAGGCAAAAGCTTCCTCAGGAGTAGAAATTTCAGGCTCTGAAACAATTTCAATAAGAGGCGTACCTGCACGGTTAAAATCGATCCCGCTTGTTGACTGAAAATGAAAGCTCTTGGCCACATCCTCTTCAAGATGAATGCGCGTGAGGTGAATTTTTTTCTCGTTGGCTGTGCCGGTTTTTTGAACATCTTTGGGATACGCGCGCTCATAGAGAGAAACAGCACCACCAAGACAGAGAGGTTGATCAAATTGTGAAATTTGATAATTTTTCGGCATGTCAGGGTAGAAATAATTTTTTCGATCAAATTTTGAGACTCGAGGAATCTCACACGAAAGCATCAGTCCAGCCAGTGTTGTTAAATAAAGTGCCTCTTGATTAATCACAGGAAGCGCTCCTGGATGCCCTAAACAGACTGGACAAAGATGGGTGTTTGGCTCGGCACCATATTCTAGTGCACAGGAACAAAACATTTTTGTTTTAGTCTTTAGCTGAGCATGGACTTCCAGGCCGATAGTCACGAGGTAAGAAGAATTGTTTTCTAGCTTCACAGAGTTTGAAATGGAGAGTTTACAAAAAGTCTATTGCTTAATCACCTGATTGATCGCTGCATTAAGAGTTGTCGAGAGGTTGAAGGATTTTATTTGTTGCCATAAGGTTGGATCATTGAACGCACGATGAATATTTTTATTGCCTAGCAGAAGCATGAAATTTCCCGAAGAGATAGCTAATTGAATTTGAGGATCATGAAGCATTTTTTGCATGAGTGGATGTGCTAAAAACTGTTGTGTCTTGGGATCAGAGAGAAAACGGGTCAGCGCTTCGTGATCAGAGAGCATCATGATGATGTTTTTTGTATTTTCATAAAAAAGAGAACTAAGTGGATCCACCTGCATTAACCAGGCTCCCCATTGACCCCCTTCCAATGCTCTTTTAATGTTTACTAAATTACACGCGACGGGATCAGCACTAGGTGGTAATCCTTGTTTCTCGGAGGTTAGAAGCCGTATCTCGCCAAGCAAACCTAAACTGCGCACCGCAGAAATAGAACCCCAAAGGAAAAAAAGACCAAATAATAATCCCCAGCACGCGCCTCCCATCCCTAAAACTACCTTTATGAAGCCACGATAGTGATTTGTTTTTTTAAAAAGCAATGATGACACGCCATTCACAAGAAAATAAACTATCAAGCCTAGGATAAGTCCAGCACTTCCCGGGATCAACGGAGAAGAGATATGAAATAAAAAAAGGAGAAGTGCACGGAGCATGGACGTTGCTGCTAAGCCTGCAAACCAAGCAACAATGAGGGCTATAAATTTTAGCAATCCTCGAATCAACCCCAAACGCCATCCACGCCATAGCTCCATCAAAAGCCAGATCACTGCAATAATAAAAAGAATTTTTTGCCACTCAGACGATGGAAGAATGGTCATAATATGAAAACGTGTGTTCTTGGTTGATACGAGCTATACAATCAACTCCTGACTAGTGAGAGCATCAGTAATAATAAATTTCTCAACATGAATCGTTGGATCAGCACGGAAGGTGAGACAGGCAACATAGCGTCGTTGTATATCAGCTAGCAGGGCATCATCTTCATGACGCAAGCGATTGAGTAGCTCAGGATGAACAGCAACCCGAAATTCATGAATATCATCTTGATGCCGTTTCATCAAGGTATGAAGAGCACGCTGCAATTCAACGCTCATGGTCATCACACTTTTAATGATTCCTTTACCTCCGCAATAAGAACAATGCGTATAACGAGAACTTGAAATACTTTCCTGAGCACGTTGACGCGTCATTTCCATTAAACCTAGTGCAGAGATTGGTAAGACATGAGTCCGTGCCTTATCTCGCTTGAGTCGTTCTTTCATGCGCTGATAGATAGCTTGTTGATCTTTTCGACTTTTCATATCGATAAAGTCACAAACAATAAGCCCTCCGATATTTCGGAGTCGAAGTTGGCGTGCAATTTCATCCACTGCTTCGAGATTTGTCTGAAACAATGTCTTTTCCATATCTTTGTTACCTTTATTGCGGCCCGTATTGACATCAACTGTGATCATGGCTTCGGTTTCATCGATCACAAGGTAGCCACCACAGGGAAGCCAGACCTGACGCAAAAAGGCTTTATCAATTTGTTCTTGAACTCCGAAGTGATCAAAAATGGGCTTTTCGCCACTGTAATAATGAATTAGCTTGCGTGCTCGTTTGGAAATAGGAGCCACTAAGGACTGCATTCTTTCGGATTCACTCAAATCGTCAATATAAACTTCCTCAACCGTATCGGTGAGGAAATCACGCACAGTACGCGCAATTAAATCTGGCTCAAGCATCAATGTGCTTGCCGCAGGTTTTGTTTTCATCCCCTCCTCCACGTATTTCCACTGATCGAGCAAGAAGTGCAGATCACGCACGAAGAAACGAGCACGCTGTCCCTCCCCAGCTGTTCTAATAATGATTCCCATCCCATCTGGTAATTCTAAATTAGTAAGAATATGGCGAAGGCGAAGACGCTCTTTAGGATCTTCAATCTTACGGGAAATACCGCATTGATCATTAAAAGGCATGAGGACCATATAACGCCCAGCAAGACTAATGTTCGTAGAGACTCGTGGGCCTTTCGTGCCAATAGGGCCTTTAGTAACCTGAACCATCACTTCAGATCCAACTGGATAAATCACAGGAATGTCTTTTGCAGTCACTTTTTTCTTAGAAGCATGCAGAGCCTTACTACGGGAAACAGCCTCAATGCCACTATCCAGAGCTGCTGGAACGGCATCCCAAAAATGGAGGAATGCATTTTTTTCAAAACCAATATCAACGAACATGGCTTTGAGTCCGTGTTCAATATTACGAACTTTCCCTTTAAAAATTCCTGCAACAATATTGCGTTCGCTATCTCGCTCAATCGAATATTCCTCAAGCAAACCATCTTCCATCAGAGCAACACGTTTTTCGAGTTTCTCAGAACTAATAATAAGTTTGACTCTAGGACTATTTTTTTTGACGCCTAAAAAACGTTTTACAGTATCAATAATATTCAAAGTAGTAGGGCTATCAGCGGACAGCAGTTGAAAGTGGAGATTTAAAAAAATTTACCTAAGACGAATGCAAATGAAACAGCGCGTTAAAGAAGGTTCATTTTAAAAAGCTTCATGAGCGAATTTTGGGATTTTTTTGAGCGAATTTGAAAGAGAGGCTTTTACTAACAAGATAGCAGAAGTCATAACAACGAGATCTTCTCCTAAAACAAGAAAAAAGTAATATTTTCTAACATTTATTCGAAAAAAGTATAATTATAGCGAAATTACTTTGAAATGACACGAAAGAACGTAAGGATTTTTAGAAAGAGCAGGGCCGATGACCAAGCATTATCTCAATGATAACGAGACAGAGTGGAAACAAAGCTTTTTTACTAAAAAGAACAAAGTTTTTTCGTGTGATTTCAAAGTAATTTGACTAGTCCGGATACTTTTCATACGGAATCGTAATGAGGCGCTGTGGAAAGCTTGTTAGTACACAAGGCGGGTGAAGGATTGTGATACAGGGCTATATGTGTCCATATTGACTCGCTCGCGCCTGCTCGGCTCGCCCTTACGGGCTGCCCCTAACCTAAACGGTTACGGCAGTCTACCCCAGGTTCTCCCGAGCATTGGTGTTGCTCCAATCACAATTCGAGACTAACACAGTAACCATAGAGCTGTCCACAAACCGTAATAGATTGAGTGTGAAATATCCAGGTTAAGACATGCCCTTCTGAGTTTAACACACCATATATACCAGAACGTCACTAGCGTAGATATAGAATGGCTCGATAGTAGCTAGAGTTTTTTCTAAAGTGAACTGTTTTTGAAAAAAACCATTCCATCTCGCTACCCCGCATATTTCATACTAAGGTAAAAAATTAGCGAAGTTCCTCAGATAATCTGCTAATGTGGTGTTTCTTACAACAAGCCACAAAAAACCTCGCTAATGCCAAACTCTACCAAAGAACTTTTTACATATCCAGCCTTTGATCGTCGAAACATTGAGGCGAGTTTTACTGGAGGAGATGTTAGTAGCGATGGAGGCGTGAAGTTCTTACGACCAAGTAGACCAAGAAGCTTGGAGTGATAAAAGCCTTGGATACTGCAATGAAAGATCCTCGTCATCCTAATTTGATGACGTATCAACAAAAAGATTTGCTGAAACAAAGGATTTACGGACTTGCGTTGGGTTACGAAGACTGGAACGATCATGATACACTGAGAAAAGATCTGGCTTGGCAAACAGCTTATTAAACGGAGTGAAGAGCTAGCAAGCAGCCCAACGCTCTGTCGCTATTGCTTCCTTTCAAAAAACTACAAAAGAGTTGATTCTTGATTGTGATGCTACAGATGATCGTGTGCATGGACAGCAAGAGAAACGATTTTTTCATGGCTATTATGGAGGTTTTTTTTTACCACTCTATGTTTTTTGCAAAAGCCAACTTTTGGTGAGTTATCTTAGACCCAGTAACATTGATGCAGTAAAGCATTCATGGGCAATCTTGAGCTTATTGACAACGCGACTTCGACAAGAGTGGCCCTGAAGTAAAAATTATTTTTCGAGGAGATTTTGGATCTTGTCGTTGGAAAATGCTTCGCTGGTGTGAAAAAAACTCTGTTGATTATGTTGTTGGGATCGCCCGCAATGCTCGTTTGCAGCCACTTTTAGAGTCACAGCTGCTTCAAGCTAAAAGGGAATTTGAATCCACTGGAGAAAAAGCCCGTCTCTTCACTTGGCTCTCCTATAAAGCGGATAGTTGGGACAAAGCCCGCTCTGTTATTGGCAAGAAAGAACACACTTCTTGTGGATCCAATCTTCGCTTTGTTATTACAAGTCTTCAAGGAGATAGGAGATGCTCAGAAAATTTATGACACCATTTATTCTCAATGAGGTGAAATGGCAAATCGTATTCAAGAGCAACAACTCGGACTTTTTGCTGACCGGACCAGCTTTCATGAGTGGTGGTCCAATCAATTTCCTCTTCTTCTCTCAAGCGCTGCGTATCTTCTTGTAGAAGCTATCTGTCGCCTTGGTCTTCATGGCAGAGAGTTGGTCCAAGCTCAAGTATCAACCATTCGTCTCAAACTTTTCAAAATTGGATCCGTCATTTTGCGTAACACACGTTGTATTCAAATACTGATGAGTTCTGCTTTTCCTTATCAGAAAGCTTTTGAACAACTCTTCTCTCGTTTGAGTTCAAGCTAGCTCTCCTTGGTGCTGCCCCCGGTACCCAAAAAATAACGGGGGGTTGGGGGCTTGTGCCCTGATCACATTTTTAAGCTCTAAAAGCTCAAAAAATTATCTCAAAAGATCTTCATAATCTTTAAACTCTATTCAAATTCCATTTTCTGTCTCAGTATGAAATATCCCGGGCTAGAGAAGCCTCTCTAGCGATGATTGTTATTTTTTAGGGGCAGCTGATCGACCTCCCCCTAGGAAATTGAAGAATTTTTCTAATCCTCTCATACCGTTTGGAGCTTGTGGTTTATTTTTAACATGACCTCTTGCATCGGATTCCTCACGAATATCTGGAGTCGCAACATTCTCGTTAGAGGAGGAACTTGTTTCGGGAGTATCATCAATAGGAGAATCCCCCGGTTCGATATCAGGGCCATAAGAGGAGGGAGCTCCATGTTTGAAATCGATACTCGAGATATGTTTGAAATTTCCAACAGCAGGCCCAAGAGAAGTTATTTTTACCTCTTTTCCTGCGTCCATTGCAAAAACTTCTTCTAATACCTTGGCTGCCAAGGGCGCTGCTACAGCGCCTCCCGACTTAGCTCCTTGCACAAGGACAATCACGACATACTTAGGATGCTCATAAGGTGCAAAACCGAGAAACCACGCATGGTTATCTTTATTATGACCTCGCCAAAACTGAGCAGTTCCAGTTTTCCCTGCAACAATATTTTTTGCAAGACGTGCTTTTCTCGCTGTACCACCTTCTTCATTAACAACCTTCCACATACCAAGACGGACTTCCTGAATTTGCTCATCGCTAAATCCTCCGTCTTTTTTAAAATCATTTTTAATTTTTGTAGGTTCTGCTTCAAGAATGGTGCCATCTTGAGCAACCACTTTGTTAACCAATCGAGGTTGATAATAGATGCCTCCATTGGCTACTGTTGCTCCCACAAGTGCCATCTGAACGGGTGTGGTGAGCACGAAGCCTTGACCAATGGAAACATTAGCCGTGTAACCAGGGCTCCAGTGTTCTTTAGGAGCATTTGCTGCTAACCAAGCAGGTCCCGGCAGAACCCCTGAAGCTTCATTATTAAGTGGCAATCCTGTTTTTTGACCAAGACCAAGCATTGCACCGACAGCATCAATTTGATCAATGCCTGCAGCATTTCCATATTGATAAAAAAAAGCGTTGCATGATTTTTTAATGGCATCACTAAGATGAAGTTTTCCATGGGGGGGGAGTGGTGGAGTTGCCGTGAGCACCCAACATTTCATAAATTTGTCACCGTATTGAACTCCTCCAGTGCATGTGAATTCACGATCACCAATTCCTGCACGGATACCAGCAAAGGACGTACAAAGCTTGAAAATAGATCCTGGAGCATAAGCACTCAAAGCACGATTGGTTAAGGGATCTGTCTCATCATGCACAAGAGACTCCCAATCTTTTTTAGAAATCGTAGGGATAAATTGATTAGGATCAAATGAAGGCACAGATGCCATCGCTAAAACATCTCCATTATTGGGATCAAGCACTACAACGGCACCACGGCCGACTACACGTAGTGCTTGCTCTGCGATATATTGAATCCGCGCATCAATGGTTAAGTAAATATTGGCCCCCTGCTCTGGCTTGATAGTTTCTTCTTCTTTTTCAATGCTCCCATGAGCATTGCGTTGGAGAATACGCTGGCCAGGACTACCTCGTAATAGCTTGTCATAAGCGAGTTCAATCTGTGCTTTGCCTACTAAATCAGGCTCATAAAAATTAAACTGACCTGCTTGCTTTAAATCAATTTCTGTTGGCAATCCAACATAACCAAAGAGATGAGCGGCCAAAGCACCATAGACATAATTTCTTACAGGCTTGAGCGTGACATTGACTCCAGGCAAATCTAAATTGTTTTCACAAAAACGAGCCATTGTTTCAAAATCGAGATCTTTTCTGTAAGAAAATGGAACTTCTTTATTATTTCGATATTGAAGCTGTAATTTACGTGCATTGTAATCGCCAGCTAAACCCAATTTTTCAAGATGAGGAATAATGGATGATGAAACAATTTGAACGATATCAGCCTCCTCTTTATTAACAGGCATTCCATGGTCGAAGGCGCGATACGCAACCACAGGCACATATCCCTCTTTTTCTTTGAATGCTTTAACAATATCAGGCAAATAAAGATCTACTTGGAAGCTTGCCCGATTTGTCACAAGCGGTATTCCATTACGATCAAAGATTTCGCCTCTCACGGCAGGAATACGCACGGTTAATTGAGAACTTCCTTTAATTTTTGCTTTGTATTGATCACTACAAAGTACCTGCAAATACCAAATTCTTAATATCAAAATAATAAAAACAGCAAGAGCAATGCTTGTTAAAATAAGGATCTGACGACGCTGCGTTAGTTCTTCTCTTTTTGAAATCATTCTAAAGCTAGAGTGGAGACAAGTAGATTGGGAGAATATTTGGTGGTCGAATTAATAAAAATTGCAATAACCAGTAGCATAAAGGTGCCAAGAGAAATGAAAAACCAGCAGGCACAAAGCACAAAAAAAAGACCTCTTTTGTGATAAAAAAATTTCCTCTAGTAAACGTCAGGAAAAAAAACTCTCCTAAAAGAAAAGTTGCCGTCAAGAAGCCCGCAGATAACGCATGAAGCTCCCAGCGCACACCAGTCATAATATCACTGATAAATTGGAGAATAAGTGCCCAAGAAACAAAAAAAATGATAAACCAACCCAACTGAATTTCAACATGCTCATTTTCAATTTGCATCACCAGCAAACCCTGTATCAATCCTGTTATCACAGCAAAAAAGAGAGCCGCAGAAAAGGGGAGCACAAGTACTGCAAAAGAAAAAATTATAGGAAATAAAACAAGGTGCGCTTCGCCAGAAAAAGACATTGTAGGCAACAGGGGTTCTAATACTAGAGTGAGCAGCAAGAGGACAAGGAGAAGAAGAAAAAGTGGTAACGGTTTCATTCTAAGATGACTCAAATTGGAATCTAAAAAATCTTAACATTCATTTATTGTATAGCCAAATTACTTTGGCCTCCATAGTGAATGATTCGGGCTAGGTCATTGTTATTTTATTGATTATTTTCCACCCACAACAACAAAGACATGTTCTAAATCATTGAAATCAACAGTTGGTTCGATAATAGCTTGCCCATCTAGCTCACGAAGTTGAAAGTTTTTGACTGTTCCTATTGCAATACCAGAAGGGAAGATACCACCACTAACCCCTGCCGTGTATACCTTTTGTCCGTTTTGTAAATTAGCTAATTTATTTAAAAAATTGAGTTGCAACTCTCCTGTTGGAATGCGTAAGCCATTACAAATTCCTTGCTCGACAGTCCCTTCAATTTTTGCAGCCACATGACAATTTTCATCAGTAATGAGGATAATGGTTGATACGATGGGCGTGACGATTCCTATTTTACCTACAAGGCCACTTTCTGTAATGACTGCCATGTCAGGAGCAATACCATCTCGTGATCCTCGATCGATTTTAACACTGTTCCACCATGTGAAATTGTCACGTGCAATAATGGTTGCTGGCATTAATTGAAATGCGGATTCTTCTTGATATGCAAGCACTCTGCGCAATTGATTGTTTTTTTTCTGAGCATCGTGGAGAACGAGATTTTCTGCTATGAGTTTTTTATTTTCTAAAAGAAGCTTTTCATTAGCTTCTTCTAGCTGCTGCACAGTCATCCGCTCGTGAAACCATTGATCAATATTTTTTTTGACGATAGCACTTGCATACAGTGCAGGAGAAATAATGGTGAGAAGCTTCTCTTGGGCTACCTTGAGTCTCGAAACTTTTAAGCCTGAAACAACAGATGCCACGATGATGCATGTGGCAAGGATGAAAATTCGTGAGCGCGACATAATCAGGCCAAGAGTGATGAGTGCAGGGGAGATTGCTCAACGCATAGAATAAAGATTCTCACGTTCTGATTTTTAAAACGACATCGTCAAAAGTAAGCATCACGATTTCAATGGGTTGATTTCGCATTACTGCAGACAGAATCTACTATCTTGATCGATCTTGTGAAGTCACCGCACGCAGAAAGGCAATTTCTTGCAAAGCACGCCCTGTCCCTTCTACAACAGCACTGAGCGGATCTTCGGCAACATGGACAGGAAGACCTGTCTCCTGCGCGATAATTTTATCTAAGCCACGGAGCAATGCCCCACCACCGGCAAGGACAATACCATGATCGACAAGATCTGCAGAAAGCTCAGGAGGACAGCGTTCGAGGGTAATGCGAACAGCATTGACAATAGTGGAAATAGGCTCCATGAGGGCTTCACGAATTTCCTTGGAAGAAACATGAATGGTCTTCGGAAGTCCTGCGACTAAGTCACGCCCCTTAACGTCCATGCCCATTTCTTTTTCCAGGGGATAAGCAGAACCAATCTGCAGTTTGATATCTTCTGCGGTACGCTCTCCAATGAGGATGCTGTAGGTACGCTTGATGTAATTAGTAATTGCCTCATCGAGCTCATCACCAGCCACACGAACACTTCTGCTAAAAACAATACCTGCAAGTGAAATGATAGCCACTTCCGTTGTTCCTCCACCGATATCAATAATCATGTTGGCTGCCGGATCAGTGACAGGAAGGCCCACCCCAATGGCAGCTGCCATCGGTTCTTCAATGAGAAAAACCTCTCGTGCTCCAGCATGCAGTGCAGAGTCTTTAACCGCGCGCTTTTCAACTTCGGTAATACCACTGGGAACAGCAATCACAACCCGAGGACGAATGATACTACGGGCGCTATGAGCCTTAGTAATAAAATGACGCAACATGGCTTCTGTAATTTCAAAATCAGCAATCACACCATCTTTCAGAGGACGTATAGCGGTGATATTTCCTGGTGTTCTTCCAAGCATTCGCTTTGCTTCATCACCAACAGCAAGCACATGCGTTGTTCCTGCTTTCACCGCAACAATGGAGGGTTCACGCAGAACAACCCCATGATCTTTCAAGTAAACAAGTGTATTTGCTGTACCAAGATCAATTCCGATATCAGTCGAGAAAATACTGATGAATTTTGTAAGAAATTTTGAAAAAATGCTCATGAGAAAAATAAAATGAAAATAAAATGGTCTTTTAAAAGTTAATGCGGCTACTTCATATCATGCGACCTAAGGTCAAAGGGCAAGCTCTTAGGCAAGGATGCTAAAACATTCTGAAATGGCGCTCTAGCTATAAATGACGCTCTAATAAAATACAAAGAGAGCATATTCCTGATAAGGCTCCAACAAGTCTTAGGTCGTGATTTTATGAAATATCCGTTTCATGATGCTCATAAAATCAGCGAGAAGCAAGCCTTCCTTGTCATGATATTAGGTCCTGCTTATTGAAGAATATTTGTCATGGAATGATCTAAAATACCCCCCATGCTTTCTAGCCCCAATATTTCATACTGATCATGACGAGGTAGCTGCAAAAGCTTATGGGATATAACCGACGGCCCAAGAGAGCGCAGGGGAGACTGCCTTTAGGCAGCCCTTCAAAGGGCGAAAAGAGCTTTTGCCAAGCGAGTCAACGCAGAATCAGCATTTTATCCGGGCTGTATGTTTACAGCCCTACCCAAGTCACAATGTGAGTTTAATGAAGTATCCAACCTGTTTTCCCAATCTCCGCAGTAGATCAGTATGGAATATTCGAGCTAGCACCCTTGTCATGGGTCCTGTTACATTGAGTCGTAGCACGATTATTCATTGAGGCTATCTCCAAAACTTTCAGGGTAAAATCATTCTAAATTCATGAGGGCAACGCTATATTATGCCAACGGAACATTCCCAATCTCATTTCACTGATCATGGCAAAGTAATCAGTCACGCTAATATTCGCTTTTCGTGGATTTGGCTTTTCCCATTGTTAGCATTTTTAACCACAGCTTGGTTTTTTTGGAATAATTGGAGATCTGAAGGACCTACTATCGAGGTCGAGTTTCATGAAGCTCCAGGGATTCAAGCAAACAAGACGCTTCTTTTTTACCGTGGAGTTGCAGCGGGAGCCGTGACTGATGTCAAGCTTGATGAACACCTTAGCAAGGCCATAGTTCAAATCAGATTAAAAGCATTTGCGGCGCCTCTCTCTCAAGCCGGCACGCTCTATTGGATTGATCAACCTGTGATTAGTTTAGCCAAAACCTCTGGACTGAGTTCTATTATTCAAGGCAATTCCATACAAGCACGTCTTGGAGAAGGACCAAGAACGACGCATTTTATTGGCATGGAAAAGATGCCGTTGCATCCCTTAGAAGCTCCTGGACTCATTCTAAAACTAACTGCTCACGAAATTCCTTACCTCGAAGAAGGCTCTCCTATTACCTATCGAGGCATCACTATTGGCGGCGTCATGCGTAAAGAAATATTGACAGACGGAAATTCTGTTGTGATTGCAGCAATTCAAAAACAATACATCGGACTAATTCATAGCAATAGTCATTTCTGGATGCTTCCTGCAGCCTCTCTTAAGGTGGGACCTAACGGGATTCAAACAGAAATACAGAATTTGAAAAATATGTTATTAGGAACTATTGCCGTAGATACTTTTCAAGCACCACAGGAAGAAGTCAAAAATGGAGCATCCTTTAAGCTTGCTTCGAGTGAACAAGAAGCTCGCTCTGGGAACGAGGGAGCAACCTTTCATCTCTATGCTCAAGAAATTCCAACTCTCTATGTAGATGCGCCTGTATTACACCGAGGCATCATTGTTGGAAAAATTGAAAAAAAAGAAATGAATAGTGAAGGCAAACCCTTCATCACAATTTTTATCAAGCAGGAATTTTTAAACACTCTTCACGAAAAAAGTGTCTTCTGGCGTCTGCCTGGAACAAAAATTCAAGCAGGACCCGGAATCATTAAAATGGAGATTTCAAGCCTGCAATCACTTCTCCAAGGAGGTATTGCCTATGACTCATTGACTACTGATCAGGGATCGGTTGCAGAAGCTGGAAGCTCTTTTCCTTTATTTTCCAATGAACAAGCAGCTCGACTCAGTCCAGAGCCTCTTAAAATGACCTTTGATGATGGACAAGGGCTTCTCGCAGGAGAAACACAAGTTCGCTATCTTGGTGTTCCCATCGGCTTGGTAGAAGAAGTCCACATTAAACATCATCATGTCGAGGTCACTGCGTATTTAGCCCCGGGATATGATGTGTTACGCAAGCCTGATACTAGTTTTTCTATCGTACATCCCAAACTCCGACTGGATGGCCTCTCTGGAATCGAAACATTAGTAAGTGGTGTTTACATTGAATGCACTCGCCCTACAAAATCTTCAAAACGCCTTGTCCATTTTATGGATCGAATATGGAAACGAGTTGCCCGAGAAAAAATAGAAGAGAAAAAATAGAAATGATTTATGTGGAATCGAATCACTCATTTTTTAAATAAGCAATTTTTTCGTTTTCTTTGCTACTTCCTGCCACCAGTACCATCTTCTCTACCGAAATATCCCAAACTCATTTTAGTTTTTAGCACAACAGGAATCGGCGATAGTTTGTTTGATTCTGCAGCCATTAAAAGCTTAAAGCAGGGATATCCCGACGCAACGCTTGTTGTTGCAGCACATCATCGACGTCAATCAGTAGCAAGACACAATCCTTTTATTGACCAAGTCTTCCCACTGAGCAAATCACCCATTTCTCAAATACAATTTCTCCTACGCTTCTGCAAAAAACGACCTGACTTAATTGTCGCATTACATATCAATGAAGAAGCTGTTCCACTCGGATACCTACTCAATCGCCATCTCTTTTTTGGAGCTATCGAGCGTTGTCAATCCTTTAGTTTCCTTCTCTCTCATCCTATAGAAACAAAATATGAAACCCATATTGTTGAGGAGACTTTGAAAGTTGCGATGGCTGCAGGAGGAGCCGCGGTGAATCGTGGTATGGTTTATCAAGTAGCTCCAGAGGATCTCTCTCTCCTAAATACACATCATCCTAGCTTAAAAAAACCATGGATTGTTTTTCAAACAGGCGGAGGCAGAACACTCTCCTGGCGAAACTGGCCTATTGAGTCTTACATTCAAGCCATTCAATGGCTCAGAGAAAATTACCATGGGCATCAAATTATTTTAACTGGAGGTCACGATAATCGATCGACAGGATATGCTATTGAGATTGCTACTCCTTGGGTCATCAATCTTGTTGAAAAAACCACGCTTGAGGAAACGGCTGCTCTCTTAACGGGAGCCTCCATGCTTGTGACTACGGATACAGGAGTCATGCACCTTGGCTTTGCTATTGGATGTCCGACCCTGGCACTTTTACACTACCAGAGTCCTGCTTCCATGTACGGGCCACTAGATTACTCGCCAGGACATGAAATCCTTCAACTAGCAACACCAGAAAAGAACTCACCTCTTAAAAAAAACCCAATGAGTCAGATAGCCTTTGAAAACGTACGTGCAGCCATGACGCGTATTTTAAGCTTATAGTCAAATTATTTTGGCTATAGATCTTTGTTAAACACACCGATGTCACAGGAAATATTCTCACTGACTTCTAACCTGCCCTTAATTTTCCTCCTCCAATGATTGAAATAACTAATTATAAAAAATAATCTCAGATTCTATGTTTCATCCTAACTCTTATCTTGATCCTCAAGAGACGGATCATCAGATTCTCTTAAAAAAAAGCATTTATGTTTGGGATATTCTCCCTCAGATTGCCTCCTACCTAGCAGAACATCTTCAGCCAGCAAATCATGGGATCATCCTGGGACATGCCTTTATAGGGAAGAATGTTTACATTGGAAAAAACACCTTCATTGAAGAAGGCTCTATGATTAAAGGTCCTGCCTGGATTGGAGAAGGCTGTGAACTGCGCAAGGGCTGTTATATTCGTGAGAACGTCATTGTTGGAAATCATGCCGTGATTGGTAATTCTTGTGAGTTAAAAAATGCATTCCTTCTCAACGAAGCACAAGTCCCTCATTTCAATTACGTCGGCGATTCTATTTTAGGTTACCGTGCTCATCTTGGAGCTGGCGTCATTCTTTCTAATGTACGTTTAGATCGTCAGGAAATTATCATCAAAACTCCTACGGAAAAAATTTTTACTGGCCTCAAAAAGTTTGGTGCTATTCTTGGGGATCGTGTTGAAATTGGATGCAACAGTGTCTTAAGCCCAGGATCGATGATTGGCAGGGAAAGCATCATTTATCCCATGGTTTCATGGCATGGAATTTTGGCTGAAAAAAGTGTCGTTAAAAAATAGAGTCCCGCGAATATTTGAAATAAAAAGACTGTTGATATAGTCAATTAAATTGAAAAAGGCACTATTGAAGTGGTAAATATAGGGGATGAGTTATTCAATAGATTTAAAAAAGCGAGTGCTTAGTTTCATAGAAGAAGGTGGTTCAAAAGTAGAAGCAACCAAGCGCTTTTCAATTGGAAGAAGAACAATATTTAAATGGATAAATAAAAAAAGAGATAGAGGTACTCTTGCAAATAAAAAAAGAATTTCCTTACCACGGAAGCTGCAAGAAGAATCATTGAAAAAGTATCTAAGAAAACATCCTGATCATTACCTTAGAGAAATAGCAGTAGTCTTTAAAGTTACTCCTGAAGGCGTATTCTATGCGTGTAGGCGGTGGAACCTCAGCTATAAAAAAAACCTTACCCTACAAAGAAAGAGAAGAGAATCTACGACGAGAATTTCAAGAAAGAATAAAATGCATTGCTAAAGATCGCCTCGTTTTTCTTGATGAAAGTGGGATTGATGCTTTTGTCTCGCGTCACTTTGGACGTGCTCAAAGGAGAGAAAAAATCCAAGGAGAAATTTCAGATAAATGGTATGCTCGCAAAAGTTTTATTGTAGCTAAAATTGGATCAAAAATTATAGCTCTAATGATTTTTGAAGGGACTTGCAACTCTGAAATTTTTGAAACTTGGGTTGAAAAAGTTTTGGTTCAGGACCTCATCCCTGGCCAACTCATCATTATGCAAAAAGCTTATTGAACAAGCTGAGTGCCAATTGTTTTTTCTTCCACCTTATAGTCCAGATCTCAATCCTATTGAAAACTTTTGGGCTTATCTGAAAAAGTGTATCAGGGAAATCATCGATAACTTTATGACCTTAGAACAAGCAATGATTTTTACTTTTAAAACAATGCCCTTTTCAATTTCATTGACTATAGATCAAGTGTGAAATATTAGGGTTAATAATGTGTTTCAGCATTATAAGCTAGATCGA
>Ga0364893_10490_pt1 | contig 16365 bp, 10 predicted proteins | sample ExccelJu500001D3_FD_206943 | JGI IMG/M metagenome (GOLD analysis project Ga0364893, IMG submission 206943) | Enriched cells from Trout Bog Lake Hypolimnion, Wisconsin, USA - BchlTB.July16.5000.01.D3 | ecosystem: Environmental > Aquatic > Freshwater > Lake > Hypolimnion/Profundal zone | place: USA...
GCCACCTTCATCTTTACCCAAGATATAAACCTCGGCTGTAAAGTGAGTATGTGGAGTGATTGAACCTGGCTTGGCCAATACTTGACCACGCTCAACTTCTTCACGCTTTGTACCGCGCAACAAGATACCAACGTTATCGCCTGCTTGACCTTGGTCGAGCAATTTGCGGAACATTTCAACACCAGTACAGGTAGTTTTCAATGTTGGCTTGATACCGATGATTTCAATCTCTTCGCCGACTTTAACAATACCGCGCTCGATACGACCAGTCACAACAGTACCGCGACCGGAAATAGAGAATACGTCTTCTACTGGCATCAAGAATGCACCGTCAACAGCACGTTCTGGAGTAGGGATAAAGGTATCCAAAGCTTCAGCCAATTTCATGATGGCTTCTTTACCCAATGGGCCTTCGTCGCCTTCAAGGGCTAACTTAGCAGAACCACGGATGATGGGTGTGTCATCGCCAGGGAATTTGTACTTCGCAAGAAGCTCACGAACTTCCATTTCTACGAGTTCTAACAACTCTTCATCATCAACCATGTCGCATTTGTTCAAGAACACGATGATGTAAGGAACGCCAACCTGACGAGCCAACAAGATGTGCTCGCGAGTTTGTGGCATTGGGCCGTCAGCAGCAGACACAACCAAAATAGCGCCGTCCATCTGAGCAGCACCAGTAATCATGTTTTTAACGTAGTCAGCATGTCCTGGGCAATCAACGTGAGCGTAGTGACGGTTAGCTGTCTCGTACTCAACGTGAGCTGTATTAATCGTAATACCACGTGCTTTTTCTTCTGGAGCAGCATCGATTTGGTCGTACGCTTTTGCTTCGCCACCGAATGCTTTTGAAAGCACTGTAGCAATCGCTGCTGTCAATGTGGTTTTACCGTGGTCAACGTGACCAATAGTGCCTACGTTTACGTGCGGTTTTGTCCGCTCAAACTTTTCTTTTGCCATTTTTTTGTCTGCCTTCTTTAGCTAGTCAATATTCAAAATAATGTGGATAAATTACTTCGCTTTAGCAGCCATAACTGCTTCAGCAACGTTCTTAGGTGCTTCGGAATAATGCTTAAATTCCATGGTGTAGGTAGCGCGACCTTGGGTCAACGAGCGCAAGCCAGTTGAGTAACCAAACATCTCTGCCAATGGCACTTCAGCGCGAACGATCTTACCGCCCCCTGGAATGTCATCCATACCTTGCAAAATACCGCGACGGGATGAGAGATCACCCATAACGTTACCCATGAAATCTTCTGGTGTTTCTACTTCAACAGCCATCATCGGCTCAAGCAACACAGGGGATGCTTTACGCATACCGTCTTTGAATGCCATAGAACCCGCCATCTTAAATGCGTTTTCGTTGGAGTCAACGTCATGGTATGAACCGAAGAACAATGTTGCTTTGATATCTACAACTGGATAGCCAGCCAAAATACCGGAGTTCAAAGTTTCGATAATGCCTTTTTCTACTGCAGGGATATATTCACGTGGAACTACACCGCCCTTAATAGCGTCGACGAATTCAAAACCTTTACCAGGTGCTTGTGGCTCTAATTTCAATACTACGTGACCATATTGACCACGACCACCAGATTGCTTAACGAATTTACCTTCGATTTCTTCGCAAACCTTACGAATGGTTTCGCGATAGGCAACTTGTGGCTTACCAACAGTTGCTTCAACGCTGAACTCACGCTTCATACGGTCAACTAAAATTTCTAAGTGAAGCTCGCCCATACCAGAAATAATGGTTTGGCCTGATTCTTCATCAGTCTTCACACGGAAAGAAGGATCTTCTTGTGCCAAGCGATTTAAAGCAAGGCCCATTTTTTCTTGGTCAGCTTTAGTCTTTGGCTCAACAGCTTGTGAGATCACTGGCTCTGGGAATACCATGCGCTCCAAAATCACGATGCTATCTGGATCACACAATGTCTCACCAGTAGTTGCGTCTTTTAGACCAACCGCTGCAGCGATATCGCCTGCGTAAACTTCTTTAATTTCTTCACGTTGGTTTGCATGCATCTGCAACAAACGGCCAACACGCTCTTTCTTACCCTTGATTGGGTTATAGATTGTGTCACCAGACTTCATCACACCTGAGTAAACGCGGAAGAAAATGAGCTGGCCAACGAATGGGTCAGTCATGATCTTGAATGCTAATGCAGAAAACTTCGCATTATCAGATGCCTCACGAGTTGCAGGAGTGCCGTCTTCTAATTCACAAGGAACCGGTGGAACATCCAATGGGGATGGCAGCAACTCAACTACTGCGTCCAACATTGCTTGAACGCCTTTGTTTTTGAAGGCAGTTCCGCACAACATTGGAACGATTTCGTTAGCGATAGTACGTTGACGTAATGCTGCTTTAATTTCTTCTTCGGTCAAGCCTTCGCCGCCGAGATACTTTTCCATCAACTCTTCTGAGCTCTCTGCAGCAGCTTCAAGCATTTTCTCGCGCCACTCTTCAGCAGAAGCTTGCAACTCAGCAGGGATATCTTCGTAGGTGAACTTAGTGCCTTGTGAAGCTTCATCCCAATAGATGGCCTTCATCTTTACCAAGTCCACAACGCCTTTGAAGTTTTCTTCGGCACCGATAGGAATTTGAATCAAGATTGGATTTGCTTTTAGGCGCATCTTCATTTGGTCATAGACCTTGAAGAAGTTCGCGCCAGTACGGTCCATCTTGTTTACGAATGCTAAACGGGGAACCTGATACTTGTTAGCTTGACGCCAAACAGTTTCTGATTGTGGCTGCACACCACCTACCGCACAGTAAACCATGCAAGCGCCGTCCAAAACGCGCATAGAGCGCTCAACTTCAATCGTGAAGTCTACGTGTCCTGGGGTATCAATAATATTGATACGGTGCTCAGGCATATTGCCTGCCATACCCTTCCAGAAAGTGGTTGTAGCAGCGGAAGTAATCGTGATACCACGCTCTTGCTCTTGCTCCATCCAGTCCATGGTAGCCGCGCCATCATGCACTTCACCAATTTTGTGATTAACACCGGTGTAGAACAAAACGCGTTCTGTAGTTGTTGTCTTACCTGCGTCGATGTGCGCAGAAATACCGATATTGCGGTATTTGTCGATGGGGGTTTTACGTGCCACTGTTGGTGCCTTTTCTTTACTATTTGATTAGAAGCGGAAATGTGAGAAAGCTTTGTTAGCTTCTGCCATACGGTGAACTTCTTCACGCTTCTTCATTGCGCCGCCACGACCTTCAGCAGCTTCTAATAATTCGTTGGCCAAACGTTGAGCCATAGATTTCTCACCACGCTTTTTAGCGGCTTCACGCACCCAGCGCATTGCCAAAGCAGAGCGGCGTGATGGGCGAACTTCAACAGGAACCTGGTAGTTAGCACCGCCAACACGACGGCTCTTCACCTCAACCATTGGCTTAACGTTGCCCATAGCTGTTGAGAAAACTTCGAGTGGTTCTTTGTTTGCTTTTTTCTCGATGTGATCAAAGGCACCGTAAACGATACGCTCTGCAACCGATTTCTTGCCGTCCAACATCAGGACGTTCATGAATTTAGCTACTTCTACATTGCCGAATTTTGGATCCGGCAAAATTTCCCGTTTGGGAACTTCACGACGACGTGGCATAACTACTCCTTCAGTTCAGTTAGGGATGATTCACATGAATCATCCGCTCCGGTTGCCCTACTATTTAAGAAATTTCTTAAACGGAACAACCACTTACTTGTCTTTTAAGTCTGACAAACGAAGACTTACTGCAAATACTTGAAGTTGCTATTAAGCAGCTTTCTTGGCGCGCTTAGCACCGTACTTGGAACGTGACTGCTTACGGTCTTTAACACCTTGCAAGTCAAGTGAGCCACGAACGATGTGGTAGCGAACACCTGGCAAATCCTTTACACGACCGCCACGAATTAACACTACTGAGTGTTCCTGGAGGTTATGGCCTTCACCACCAATGTATGAAATCACTTCAAAACCATTGGTTAGGCGAACTTTGGCTACTTTACGAAGCGCAGAGTTAGGCTTTTTAGGAGTGGTTGTGTACACACGTGTACATACACCACGGCGCTGCGGACTGTTTTCCAGTGCAGGGCTCTTGCTTTTAACGATAAGCCTGGATCTTGGCTTGCGTATTAATTGATTAATTGTTGGCATAAAATAGCTCGGTTAGTACTTCTTTGTTGCTTTCTTCAAGAAAATCAATGACTTAGAGAATTTCTAGGTCAAAAAGACCCTCTTCTGAATCAGTAGAACTCAGCATTCTAGCCTGACCAGCTCTTTCCGTCAACCAAATGAGGAAAAAGCTGGCCATTTCAGGCCAGAATTACCAAATTAGCTTGGATCAGCCTCTCCAGCAGGAGCAATCACTTCAGCCTCTATTTCTACAGGCATATCAGCCATTGCTTCTTCTTCGGCGGCAATCATCTGCGCACGATCACGCTCAAATTGCTCTCTGACCTTGCGCGCACGGCGATAAGACAAGCCGGTACCAGCAGGGATCAAGCGACCAATAATGACGTTTTCCTTGAGGCCACGGAGTGTATCGGTTTTGCCCATAATTGCAGCTTCGGTCAATACACGAGTGGTTTCTTGGAAAGAAGCCGCTGAAATGAAGCTGTCTGTGGACAAGGATGCTTTAGTAATACCAAGCAACACGTTCTCAAACTGTGCTGGGTGTTTACCTTGGGCAATTACAGCATCGTTTGCGTCGTACAGCTTTGAACGCTCAACTTGCTCACCAGTAATGAAGGATGTATCGCCTGGATCAGTTACCTGAACACGACGCAACATCTGACGCACGATCACTTCAATGTGCTTGTCATTGATCTTCACACCTTGGAGACGATACACGTCTTGCACTTCGTCAACGATGTAGATTGCCAACTCTTCGATGCCTTTGAGAGTCAAGATGTCATGCGGATCAGCAGGGCCTTCCACAATCATCTCGCCCTTATTCACAACTTGACCGTCATGAACAAGAACTTGCTTCTCTTTAGGAATCAAGAATTCATTTGCTTCTCCATCCATATCAGTAATAACCAAACGTTGTTTACCTTTGGTTTCTTTACCGAAGGAAACGGTTCCGGTTACTTTTGCCAATACGGCAGCATCTTTTGGTGAACGCGCTTCGAACAATTCAGCAACGCGTGGTAATCCACCGGTGATGTCACGAGTCTTCTGTGATTCGATCGGAATACGCGCCAATACTTCACCAACTTCAACCTTTTGACCATCTTTAACCGTAATCAAAGCCCCAACCTGCAAGCCAATGTTTACTGGATGATCAGTACCCGCAATCATCACTTCTCCACCCTTTTCATCAACCAAGTTGATCATTGGGCGAACGCCTTTGCTTGCAGCAGAACGACGCTTACCGTCAATCACCACCAAGGTGGAGAGGCCAGTTACTTCGTCAACCTGTTTAGCGACGGTTACGCCTTCTTCGACGTTATCAAAGCGAGCGATACCAGCGTACTCAGAAATAATTGGGCGAGTTAATGGATCCCATGTCGCCAAGCTTGCGCCAGCCTTTACCGCTGCATCTTCTTTTAACAAGAGAGTTGCACCATATGGCACTTTATGACGCTCGCGCTCGCGGCCATTGTCATCAACAATCAAGGCTTCACCAGAGCGTGAAATCACGATCTGCTCACCCTTGGCGTTCTTAACAACACGCATCGTGCCGGAGAACTTCAAGGAACCATTTGATTTGGCTTCAATATTACTTGCGACCAAGGCACGTGACGCTGCGCCACCGATGTGGAAAGTACGCATCGTCAACTGTGTGCCTGGCTCACCGATGGACTGAGCAGCGATAACACCAACCGCCTCACCAACGTTGACCAAACCACCGCGACCGAGGTCACGTCCATAACACTTAGCGCACAAGCCAAAGCGAGTTAAGCAAGACAATACGGTGCGAACCTTCACTTCGTCGATACCCAATGCAACGATTTGATCAACATGATCTTCGTCAAGCAAGGTGTCGTTAAGAACAATAACTTCTTGTGTGTCAGGGTGAACGATGTCACCGATACAGACGCGACCCAAAATACGATCACGCAATGCTTCAATAATTTCGCCACCTTCAACCAAGGCCTTCATTGTTACGCCAGAAGTTGCGCCGCAATCTTCTTCAATAACTACGAGGTCTTGAGTAACGTCGCACAAACGACGTGTCAAGTAACCAGAGTTCGCTGTCTTCAACGCTGTATCAGCCAGACCCTTACGAGCACCGTGGGTTGAGATGAAATACTGCAACACGTTCAAACCTTCACGGAAGTTCGCAGTAATTGGGGTTTCAATGATGGAGCCATCAGGCTTGGCCATCAAACCACGCATACCAGCCAACTGACGAATCTGCGCAGCAGATCCACGCGCACCAGAATCCGCCATCATGTAGATGGAGTTGAAAGATTCTTGACGCACTGTCTTACCGTTACGATCGAGCACGTCAATATGTGACAACTCATCCATCATCGCCTTACCAACTTGGTCGCCTGCGGCACCCCAAATATCAACCACGTTGTTGTAACGCTCTTGATTGGTTACGAGACCTGACATGAACTGCTTGTCATACTCTTTAACCTTGGTAGATGCTTCAGTGATGATGCGCTCTTTAGAAGTAGGAATCAGCATATCGTCGATCGCCACTGAGATACCGGCATTCGTCGCCAAACGGAAACCAGACTGCAATAGGCGGTCAGCAAAAATAACTGTTTCACGCAGACCACACTTGCGGAATGAAGTGTTAATCAAACGTGAGATTTCTTTTTTCTTCAGGGGCTTATTAATTTCCTCGAAAGACATGCCTTTAGGCAGAATTTCTGACAAGATGGCGCGGCCCACTGAAGTTTGATAGATCTTGGTTTTTTCAGCAAAACGGGCATCGCCCTCTGCTTTTTTATCCACAATCTCAAACTCGGTAATACGCACAGCAACGCGAGAGGCTAATTCAACCTGACCTGCTTCGTATGCACGTACTACTTCAGTGATATTAGCAAAGACCATGCCTTCGCCTTTACCGTTAATCTTGTCACGAGTAGCGTAATACAGACCCAACACTACGTCCTGTGAAGGAACGATAGATGGTTCGCCGTTCGCTGGGAACAATACGTTGTTCGAAGCCAACATCAATGTACGCGCTTCCATTTGCGCCTCGAGCGACAAAGGAACGTGAACCGCCATTTGGTCACCGTCAAAGTCAGCGTTAAATGCCGCGCAGACTAATGGATGCAATTGGATTGCCTTACCTTCAATCAGCATTGGCTCAAAAGCCTGAATACCGAGGCGGTGCAATGTCGGTGCACGGTTCAACATGATTGGATGCTCACGAATTACTTCTTCGAGAATATCCCAAACGATTGGCGTCTGACTTTCAACTTCTTTCTTCGCAGCCTTAATGGTGGTTGCAATTCCCAAAGTCTCAAGCTTGTTGAAAATAAATGGCTTGAACAATTCCAAGGCCATTAATTTTGGTAAACCGCACTGATGCAATTTCAATGTTGGGCCAACTACGATGACTGAACGACCGGAGTAGTCAACACGTTTACCCAACAAGTTTTGACGGAAACGACCGCTCTTACCTTTAATCATCTCAGCCAATGACTTGAGAGGACGCTTGTTAGCGCCAGTCATAGCCTTGCCGCGACGACCGTTGTCGAGCAATGAGTCAACCGCTTCTTGCAACATCCGTTTTTCATTGCGAACGATGATCTCTGGAGCGCGCAACTCTAACAAACGCTTCAAACGGTTGTTACGGTTGATCACACGACGATAGAGGTCATTCAAATCAGAAGTAGCAAAGCGACCGCCATCCAATGGCACCAATGGGCGCAACTCAGGTGGCAATACTGGCAACACTTCCATGATCATCCAGTCAGGCTTGATACCTGAGGTCTGGAATGCCTCGAGCACCTTTAAGCGCTTGGCATATTTCTTGATCTTGGCATCGCTACCAGTTGCTTTTAAATCAGCACGAATAGTTTCAACTTCACGGTCGATATCAATCGAACGCAAGAGATCACGAATGCCCTCGGCACCCATAATGGCAGTGAAAGCACCCTCACCAAACTCTTCAGTCTTGGCATAGTACTCATCCTCAGACATGATCTGACCACGCTTCATAGCGCCTTCAGGGGTCATGCCAGGATCAACTACTACATATGCTTCAAAGTAAAGAACGCGCTCGATATCCCGCAAGGTCATATCGAGAACCATACCCAAACGGGATGGCAAGGACTTTAAGAACCAGATGTGTGCAACAGGGGCTGCCAACTCAATGTGGCCCATACGCTCACGACGCACTTTAGCGAGAGTAACTTCAACGCCGCACTTTTCGCAGATTACGCCACGGAACTTTAAGCGCTTGTACTTACCGCATAAGCACTCGTAGTCTTTGGTTGGTCCAAAAATTTTGGCGCAAAACAAACCATCACGCTCGGGCTTAAATGTCCGATAGTTGATGGTTTCTGGTTTGCGAACTTCACCAAAAGACCATGAGCGAATTTTCTCAGGGGATGCGAGGCCAATCTTGATGACATCAAACTGCTCATCACCCTGCGTTTGCTTAAATAAATCGAGCAATGCTTTCATATCAGTTGCGCTCCATGTCAATGTCAATACCCAACGAGCGGATTTCTTTTACCAACACGTTGAAGGATTCGGGCATGCCAGCATCAATCGTGTGCTCGCCCTTGACGATGTTTTCGTAAACCTTGGTACGGCCTGCGACGTCATCGGACTTCACTGTCAGCATTTCCTGCAAGACATATGAAGCGCCGTATGCTTCGAGGGCCCAAACTTCCATCTCACCAAAGCGCTGACCACCAAACTGGGCTTTACCACCCAATGGCTGTTGAGTTACCAACGAGTAAGGTCCGGTTGAACGTGCATGCATCTTATCGTCGACCAAATGGTGGAGTTTCAAGACGTGCATTACGCCAACAGTGACTGGACGCTCGAATTGATCGCCAGTACGGCCGTCACACAGAATCATTTGTTGACGTGATGGGGTCATCTTCAAAGATTGAGCTACATCTTCTGGATACGCCAACTCGAGCATACGACCGATTTCTGCTTCTGTAGCACCATCAAATACCGGCGTAGCAAATGGCAAGCCTTGGCGCAAATTTTCAGCCAAAACAGTGATTTGCTCATCGGTAAAGTTGTCAATATCTTCTTGACGACCAGTTTCGTTGTAAAGCTGCTTCATAAACTTGCGAAGCTCAGCTTGCTTAGCCTGCTCACGAACCATCTCATCGATACGCTTACCAATACCTTGTGCAGCCCAACCTAAGTGGGTTTCCAAGATCTGACCAACGTTCATACGGGAAGGAACACCCAATGGGTTTAAGACGATGTCAACAGGGCGTCCGTCAGCCATGAATGGCATGTCTTCTGCAGGAGCGATTTTAGAAACCACACCCTTGTTACCGTGACGACCAGCCATCTTGTCACCAGGCTGCAAGCGACGCTTAACAGCCAAGTAAACCTTAACCATTTTCGTAACACCAGGTTGCAAATCATCACCCTGAGTCAGCTTAGTACGCTTCTCTTCAAAGGCTTCATCAAACTGTTTACGTTTCGCCTCGATCGAGGATTTAATCGCTTCAACTTGTGAGGCAACTTCATCATCGGCCGGACGGACATCAAACCAATGATACTTGTCTAAGTCATCAAGATAAGCCTTGTCGATCTTAGTGCCTTTAGCTAATTTCTTAGGTCCGCCGTTAGCAACTTTGCCAACTAACAGTTTTTCTAAACGCATGAAGGCATCGCCTTCAACAATACGCAACTGGTCATTCAAGTCCAAGCGATAGCGTTGTAATTCTTCCTGAATGATTGATTGTGCACGTGCATCGCGTTCGATACCTTCACGTGTGAAGACTTGGACATCGATAACGGTGCCAATCATTCCTGAGGGAACGCGCAAAGATGTATCTTTAACGTCAGATGCTTTTTCACCAAAGATCGCGCGGAGCAATTTCTCTTCAGGGGTGAGAGTTGTCTCGCCCTTTGGAGTAACTTTTCCAACCAATACGTCACCAGCTTCAACTTCAGCACCGATGTAAACAATACCGCTTTCATCTAAACGAGATAGTTGTGACTCTGCCAAGTTGGAGATATCGCGTGTAATTTCTTCTGAACCCAGTTTGGTATCACGAGCAACAACCGACAACTCTTCAATATGAATCGAAGTGTATCGATCATCAGCAACAACCTTCTCAGAGATCAAGATTGAATCTTCGAAGTTGTATCCGTTCCATGGCATAAATGCCACAGTCATGTTTTGACCCAAAGCCAATTCACCTAAGTCAGTAGAGGCGCCATCAGCAACAACGTCGCCACGGGCTACACGATCACCAACCTGAACGATGGGGCGTTGGTTGATATTGGTGTTTTGGTTTGAACGGGTGTACTTGATGAGGTTGTAAATATCTACACCAACTTCACCAGCAGCAGTCTCATCATCGTTTACACGGATCACAACACGATTTGCATCTACATAATCAACAATACCGCCGCGTGTTGCCAAAACAACCGTACCGGAGTCAACCGCAACAATACGCTCTAAGCCCGTACCAACCAATGGTTTATCTGGACGCAAGCAAGGTACCGCTTGACGTTGCATGTTTGCACCCATCAAGGCTCGGTTCGCATCATCGTGCTCCAAGAATGGTACGAGTGAAGCAGCAGCAGAAACGATTTGGCTAGGAGCAACGTCGATAAAATCAATGCGCTCTGGGCTAACCATCATGGTCTCACCAGCTTGACGTGCTGAAACTAATTCATCGGATAGCTTGCCGCTCTTGTCAATCGAGGCATTCGCCTGAGCAATGACGTATTTAGCTTCTTCAATAGCGGAAAGATAAACAACTTCATCGCTTACTTTGCTATTGGAAACTTTACGATAAGGCGTCTCTAAGAAACCATGCTCATTCAAACGTGCAAATAACGCAAGTGAGTTGATCAAACCAATGTTTGGTCCTTCTGGAGTTTCAATTGGGCAAACACGTCCGTAGTGGGTTGGGTGCACGTCACGCACTTCAAAACCTGCGCGCTCACGTGTCAAACCACCAGGTCCCAATGCGGAGATACGACGCTTATGCGTGATCTCTGAAAGTGGGTTGGTTTGATCCATAAACTGAGACAGCTGTGAAGAACCAAAGAACTCACGAATCGCTGAAGAGATTGGCTTGCTGTTAATCAAATCATGCGGCATCAAGTTTTCTGTTTCAGCTTGACCAAGACGCTCTTTAACAGCACGCTCAACACGTGACAAGCCTGCACGGAATTGATTTTCAGCTAACTCACCAACACAACGTACGCGACGATTACCTAAGTGGTCGATATCATCAACCTCGCCCTTACCGTTACGCAAATCAACGAGAGACTTAATCGTGTCCAAAATATCTTCATTGGACAAGACCATTGGGCCTTCCATCTCAGCACGGTTCAAGCGGCTATTTACTTTCATACGTCCAACGCGGGACAAGTCGTATGAATCTTCGTTATAGAACAAACGCTGAAATAGGGCCTCAACAGCGTCTTCTGTTGGGGGCTCTCCAGGGCGCATCATGCGATAGATGGCAATGCGAGCAGCCATTTGATCGGCAGTTTCATCAGTACGCAGTGTCTGAGAAATGTATGCACCAGAATCTAAATCATTGGTGTAAATCGTTTCCAATTGCTTGATACCAGCATCACGCAAGGTAGCCAACAATTCTTCTGTAATTTCATCATTAGCGTAAGCTAAGATTTCACCAGAATCTGGATCAATAATGTTGCGTGCAACAACGCGGCCAATCAAGTAATCATCTGGAACAACGATGTTCTTGGTTTTAGCTGCTTCAAGCTCACGAATATGTTTTGCGTTGATGCGCTTATCTTTTTGAATGACAACTACGCCATTCTTGTCGAGCACATCAAAGTTTGCCAACTGGCCACGCAAACGTTCTGGCACAAACTCCATTGATGCGCCATTAGCGGTCAATGCGAAATGATCAAAGTTAAAGAAGTTTGCAAGAATCTGTTCGTTGTTTAAACCAATTGCTTTGAGCAAAATGGTGACGGGCATCTTACGACGACGGTCAACGCGGAAATAGAGGATATCTTTTGGATCAAACTCAAAATCGAGCCATGAACCACGGTAAGGAATGATGCGTGCTGAGAACAGCAACTTACCTGAGCTATGGGTCTTGCCCTTATCGTGCTCGAAGAACACGCCTGGGGAACGGTGCAACTGAGAAACGATTACACGCTCAGTACCATTAATAACGAAAGAGCCATTGTCTGTCATGAGTGGAATTTCACCCATATAGACTTCGCTCTCTTTTACTTCCTTAACCTTAGTAGGCGCTTCGCGATCATAAATAATCAAGCGAACTTTAGCGCGCAGGGCAGAGTGGAATGTGTAACCACGTTGTTGACATTCTTTAACGTCAAACGGTGGCTGTGACAACTGGTATGACACATATTCCATGCGTGCATAGCCGTTGTTCGACACAATTGGGAATGCCGATGTAAATGCGGCTTGGAGTCCCTCATTAAGACGAGACATGGCAGGCTTTTCAGCCTGTAAAAATTTAGCGTAGGATTCCAGCTGCGTTGCGATCAGGTATGGAACCTGGTGATTATTTACTCGCTTAGCAAAGCTTTTACGGACTCGCTTGCGTTCGGTGAAGCTGTAGTTCATTTCATCTCCGAATTCAGCGACTGTACAAAGATTTGGCGATTGGCCACTACCAATCACTGGCGGACAACACTAAATCAATAGATTTAGTGTCCGACCAAACTTGCATTCTGCAGTCGTATCAGAAGGCAAACCCGATTTCAATCAGAAATGAAATCGGGTTTGACCACTAATGGTCAAACCCAACAGGGCTAGCACTCCTTTTTGAGAAGCGCCAGCACAGTGTGTATTACTTGAGTTCTGCTTTAGCGCCAGCTTCTTCAAGCTTCTTCTTAGCTTCTTCAGCTGTTTTCTTGTCAACAGCTTCTTTGATTGGCTTCGGTGCGCCATCAACCAAGTCCTTAGCTTCTTTGAGGCCAAGACCAGTAATTTCGCGAACTGCCTTAATTACTGAAACCTTGTTTGCGCCAGCTTCGAGCAAGTTAACAGTGAATTCTGTTTGCTCTTCAGCAGCTGCGCCACCAGCAGCACCAGCAGGACCAGCAACAGCCATCGCTGCAGCTGAAACGCCAAACTTCTCTTCGAACGCCTTAACCAAGTCGTTCAAATCCATTACAGACATGCTGCCTACTGCATCAATAATTTCTTCTTTAGTAATCGCCATTTTTAGCTCCTAATACTTAAATAGTTAATCTGTCGCTTATTCAGCGGCAGGGGTTTCGTTTGCTTCTGTTCCAGCTTCTGGGGCTGCAGCTGCAGGCTCAGCAGCTGCTTCTGGAGCGGCGGCCTCGGCAACTACTTCTGCCGGTGCTGCTGCTTCAACTACAGGTGCTGCCACTTCGGCTACCGGAGCTGGTGCTCCTTCTGCCTTTTGTGCTGCTACTGCGCCCAATACGCGAGCCATTGCAGAAACTGGGGCTAACATCACACCCAACAACTGCGATAACAACTCATCGCGGCTTGGAATTGTTGCGAGGGCTTTTACGCCTGCAACGTCTAACAACTTGCCGTTATATAAGCCAGCAGTGATGACAAGCTTGTCTTGAGTCTTAGCAAAGTTCTGCAATACTTTTGCCGAAGCAATCGGATCAGCAGAGATGCCATAGATCAAGGGGCCAACCATCGAATCAGCAAGAGGCTCAAACTGTGTGCCTTGTGCAGCACGGCGTGCCAATGTGTTCTTCAGAACGCGAAGATATACACCTTGGTCACGTGCGCTAGCACGTAGCTTAGTCAACTGCTCTACTGGAATACCACGGTATTCAGCGAGCACGACTGTTTGAGCTCCAGCCAATTGAGCGCCGACATCAGCAACAATCGCTTTTTTGTCTTGTACATTCAAAGGCACGGTTTAACTCCTTAAAAACCAACTGTTTCCAGTTGGGGTTACACACCAGCGTCTGATCATTTGTCACAAGAGAATCTTGTGAAATCTTTTCAGGGTCGCCATCTGCGCTGGCTATTACTTTCGTAACGATTAAGAATCAATTCTCTAGAAGCAACTAATTCACCAACGGTCTTTGATGTTCGACTCCCACTCAAAGAATGAAAGTCGACCCAAAGTTCTTTTTTGCTACTAGCGACTTACTTAGCCGCCTGTAACGATGCTTGGTCAACGCGTACGCCTGCACCCATGGTGCTGCTTACGGCAACTTTTCTTAAATAAATACCTTTTGATGCAGGTGGCTTCGCTTTATTTAAAGCCTCAAGCAATGCGAGTAAGTTTGATTTCAATGCAGCTGGCTCGAATGAACGACGACCAATAGTGGCGTGAACAATACCGGCTTTATCTACACGGAACTGAACTTGACCAGCTTTTGCATTTTTAACTGCAGTAGCTACGTCTGGAGTAACGGTTCCTACTTTTGGATTCGGCATCAAACCACGTGGACCCAATACTTGTCCCAATGTACCAACAATTTTCATTGTGTCTGGAGATGCAATCAAAATATCAAAATCGATATTTCCGCCTTTAATTTGCTCAGCGAGATCTTCCATGCCAACAATCTCTGCACCAGCAGCCTTGGCTTGCTCTGCCTTTTCGCCCTGTGCAAAAACAGCAACGCGAACATGCTTACCTGTACCAGCTGGGAGCACAACAGCGCCGCGCACAACTTGATCAGATTTCTTCGCATCAATACCCAATTGAACTGCAACATCGATAGATTCATCGAATTTGGCAGTAGCGCACTCTTTAACAAGATTCAACGCTTCTTCGAGTGGGTAAAACTTATTGCGATCAACTTTAGATTCGATTGCTTTTAAACGTTTGGATAATTTAGTCATGATTAGAGACCTTCCACAGTGATGCCCATGGAACGGGCGCTACCAGCGATTGTGCGTACAGCTGCATCCATATCAGCGGCTGTCAAATCGGGCATTTTTGCTTTAGCGATTTCTTCCGCTTGAGCACGTGTAATTTTTCCTACCTTATCGGTATGAGGACGTGGTGAACCTTTTTCAATCTTCGCAGCCTTCTTGATCATGATGGTTGCTGGAGGAGTCTTCATGATGAATGTGAAGCTCTTATCAGCAAACGCTGTAATCACAACTGGAATTGGAAGGCCTGGCTCCATGCTCTGAGTTTGAGCATTAAACGCCTTACAGAATTCCATGATGTTAAGGCCGCGTTGACCCAAAGCTGGACCTACGGGAGGTGATGGATTTGCTTTACCTGCAGGGATCTGCAGCTTAATAAAGCCAACGATCTTCTTTGCCATTAATTGCTCCTAAAAGCGCGCCTTACCTCATTAGGAAAGACCGCTGTTGAGTAAACGCTTCGCTAGTTTTTTGGCTTGCTAGCTCCGCTCCTCGGTTAGTTACTAAATCTAAATAACCATCTTGTACAACAAACTACTTAACTGCAAAACTGGACTAAGTCCTTGTTTTTACATCTTTTCTACTTGTCCGAACTCCAGTTCAACTGGGGTACCGCGGCCAAAAATTGTAACAGAAACGCGCAATCTTGACTTCTCGTAGTTAACTTCTTCAATATTCCCGTTGAAATCCACAAAAGGACCTTCTTTAACGCGAACAATCTCACCTACCTCGAATAAGGTCTTAGGCTTAGGTTTGTCAACTCCGGCTTGCATTTGATCCATGATTTTGGATACTTCTGCCGTAGAAATCGGGCTTGGACGATTACGAACGCCACCAACAAAACCGGTTACTTTTGGTGTGTTTTTAACTAAATGCCAGCTTTCATCGGTCATTTCCATCTCAATCAAGACGTAGCCTGGAAAGAAACGGCGCTCAGATACGGATTTGGCACCTGACTTGATTTCTACAACCTCTTCGGAAGGAACCAAAATACGGCCAAACTTATCCGCCATCCCAGAACGGCCAATGCGCTCCTCGAGGCCTCGCTTTACACTTTTTTCCATGCCAGAATAGGCATGAATAACGTACCAACGCATATTGCCTGTGGCTTGAGGGTTTGCGGCTACTTCAGAATCAATCATTTTTCTTACTCACTTCCAGCCAAGAAAGGCTGAAAAAACTAGCCATTCAATTAATTTGTCTGCGATCCACAGAAACAAAGACATGATCAATACAAAACCGAATACAACCAAAGTCATTTGTGTGGTCTCTTTACGAGTAGGCCAAACAACTTTCTTTACTTCGTACCATGAATCTTTTGCGTAATGGATAAAACGACGTCCATCTGGAGAAAGCGCCACAACTAAAACTGCAGCAGCAATGCCACCAAACAATACAACTAATCGAATGAGCATAGATTGATC
>Ga0364893_10492_pt1 | contig 16303 bp, 1 predicted proteins | sample ExccelJu500001D3_FD_206943 | JGI IMG/M metagenome (GOLD analysis project Ga0364893, IMG submission 206943) | Enriched cells from Trout Bog Lake Hypolimnion, Wisconsin, USA - BchlTB.July16.5000.01.D3 | ecosystem: Environmental > Aquatic > Freshwater > Lake > Hypolimnion/Profundal zone | place: USA...
TTATTAAGGAAGTTGAGAATTTTATGATTTACCCTTAGTTAAAATCAAAATAAAAAATATATTGCATGAGGTTATTAGGTAAGAGAAATGACTTTTGCTTTTGAATAGCCTTTTTAAAAAATATACCACAAGAAATAGGGCTAACCACATCTTTTTCAGAAATGTTCTGTAAAAACTTTCTGGTATCAATCATTAATGGGAACAAGGAAATATTGATGAGTTTTATAAACTTTGGTTTTGGTTATTATCGGATAACGGCTATCTGTTTTTTGTCCACTATGCTATTGTCTGAACTTCTGTTTATAACTATACAATAATTACCACTTACTTTACATGCACTCAAATCAACCTGATAGTTCTTGGTGCTGCCATCATATAACACCTTAGTTTCAGCAACCTTGGCTCCTACGTTATTGTAGATAGTCAAATTGTAATTACCTATTTGGAGCTTATCAATAATGAGGTTTGTGTAATTTCCTTTTACAGGGTTGGGGTAGATAGTTATTAGTGGTAAGTGGTTAGTGGTTAGTTTAGTAGTATTGCTATATTGATATCTTCCATCATTTTCAATTGCTTTGATGCGATAAAAGAATGTATTGGTAGTGTCGGGAAGGTGGTTATCCTCAACGCTGTAATTATTGTCTGATGTTGCAGCTACCTTTCCAATTTCTGCAAATTGACTATTACTTATACTTCTTTCTATGGAATAGGATTGAATGTTTGTTTGATTGATTATAGCCCATCTTATGCTTGCACCTGCCTCATTTTGATTGACAGAAAGGCTAATTGGGTTTACCTCTAAAACAGAGTTGTTATTTTTAATAATCACCTCAAAACGGTTATCACCCTTGCTTGCAGTGTTTGAAGTGATATTGAATTGATAGTTTGGATGGCTACTAAAGTCATGTAATGAATCGAGAAGATGGTCTATTAACAAAAAGGATTGGACATTATCAATGCCTTCATTTTGAAAAGACAAGTTGAAGATTCCGTTTGATGCACTGCTAATTTCCAATCTAGCAGTATCGAAACCTGCAACCAAAGGATGCGTGGCAATTGCCAACCGGTTATTATTATCTTTAATGGTTACCAAAACCTGATTGCCGGCATTGAATGAAACCACATCGTTTGCAGGGTTGTACGCTTTAGTTCCCATCTTATCATACCGAACTACAATTTCATCCAACAAAGTTGAATCTACATTTGATTTCAAACCAATCCTATACATTGGATTTACAGCAGTTCCAAAATATTGTGTATTTGGAATCGTTCCATTCGTCTTATGGCTTTCATGAAAAGTAATATTACCATTGCCATTTGTCTCCACAAAGAATGCCTGACCGATTGCTATAAAATCCCCATGTGTATTATCATAACCTGAAACTCCATTTGCAATCACACCCGAAGAATAGGAAGTATAATTTCCGTTTCCAAAGGGACTATATGTCCACATCTTGTTGTTAATTTTAGAACCATTACTTGCTTGAAGAGCAGTAAAACTAATGGGGGATTGATAGGGATTTGCCAATAGGGTATATTTATGTATTGCTGTATCGTTCAGAATAAAAGACAAATCTCCTGTAGTCAATGTTCCTGTTGCACTTAATGTCACTGCCTCTGGGGCAATAGGAGTTCCAGAATCCAGTTGATTGTTACAACTTACAGAACCACTATTTCGATTTCCCCTAATATTGACCCGATAACCCATGCCCGGATTTAAGTTGGTTTGTAAAGTATTGCCAAGACTTACCCATCTAGAACCATTTACCTTATTTGCATTATAGATATACATACTCGGACTGTTTGTAGGGGTTACATCAAAACCGTTGCTATTAAATCGGTCTGTTGATAAGACTCCGATACCTGCTGTGTTGCCACAAACATTACCCCCTAATCCGATACCTGATATATAAATTTGTTGTTGCCAACCATTATAAATTGATTGGGTGACTGAACTACCTACAAAACTCCATTTCCTTCCTGTCTTTGCAGTTATGTATCGCTCTGAGGTAACATTAGTTGCATTTAATAAAGTGCCATTTAGACTTGCCAAAGAGGCTGTACCCGCTAAGGATGATTGAAATTTTACGGACTTGCCAGCAAAATCGGTAGTCCCCCCATTGATGTTCAATTGTGTTGCAGGGGCAAAGATGGCTGAATCACCTAAAACAAGGTTATTATTACCCGTTGTAAGACTACCCATAGAAACGGTTAAAAGGTTGGTAGTGGTAACGTTCCCCCCTAATGTTGTTCCTGCTGCATTATTGAGGGTAAGGTTACCGTAAGTGGCAGCAGGAATTTTTTGAGTAGTAGCTCCATTGAAAATAATGGTACTACCCGTTGAAACGACGCCAAATGTGGGATTGACTGTATTTTGATTGATTAACGTCGCAGCATTCGCCACATTCAATGTACCCGTAAGGGAATAGTTATTCGGGATTGTCATTGTAATGGCATTGACACCATCGCCCAATACCACCGCAGAACCTGTTCCACTAACTGTCCAGTTAGCAGTGAGTGAAAGCGAACCCGTATTATTAATCATGAACAATTGGTTATTGGCTGTGAAATTGGAAGGATGCGAACCTGTACCATTCACATTGCTCCCCCAACTTGTTAAACTATTGAGACTACCAGAACCTGCATAAAAAAAGTTCGTAACAGTGGTATCCTTTAATAATACAACTGAACTATAAGAAGGGATTGGTACTGAACTTCCCAACGCGTAGGATACTCCACTTGGGGTGACATAATTCATGTCGGCAACGATGGAACTATCTTTTGTTGTTGGGTTGAATGCAAATCGGACGAAGTTGGCAGGATTGTTAGGAGTCACCTGATAAAAATAGACACTGTCTAAATAAAAGATGCTGTCGGTATTGTCAAAAGTAATCTGCAATGTAGGCGAACTGGAAGCTGCATTCACCTGAAATAAAAACTGTTGGATGGAAGTGGATGTGTCTATATTGATAGGTACAGCCTGTGCAATGGAATTAGTTATGGTGCAATTGATTATAGAACTCTTAGTTCCTTTTACGGTCATCCCTACCAAATAATAACCGTTGGCAGTAGTGGCAGGCAACGAATATTTAAGCGTTGACTGCCCTGTAGAGTTAGAACCCGTTGACTTCAATCTGAGGCAATTGCCAGAAAGTACACCAGAAACCACCGTCATACTATCTCTATTACCCGATGCAGGTGTGCATGACCAACCTGTAGTACCAGCGTTGAATAATCCATTACTAATGCCATTGCCACTAAGGCGGTTACTATCTAATGGAAAGTAAACTGGCGATAGCTTTGATGAAGAATCATAGCCTGTTAATGCAGTCCATTGTGGCAGATTGTAATAGGTTGAAGCTGAATTTCCAGTAGTTGGATTTAACATCCAAAAGTCCATCAAATTATTTTTACGAAATGGATTGCATAGGATATTGTTATTTACAGTACCATAATTTCCCAACGCTGCTGGATAAGCACTTGAATCAATTTCATGATCATACATCAATCCACTTGACCTATTATCCTTCAGAATCATACTGTAACTCACAATTGTGTTATTTTCAAAATCATTATTTGTTGAATAATTGGGTAATGCTTCCAAAACTGAATTATTTGAATAATTAGTAGTTATCTGACGAAGGTTAATATTTAAGTTACAGTTGTAAAAAGTATTGCTTACTATCACATTATCAGCTCCGCCATTGCTCATATATCCAGGTCCAGGAGTATTGGCAACGGTATTGCCAATAACCTTTACGTTAGATGATATAGCATCCAAATAGATACCGCAGGCAGGATCGTAACTTGAACCTGCAAATGCCCCTATTGGCGCGCCAATACCATTCGTAACTATATTATTAGAAATGACTCTGTTTACCGCACTATCATTTCCAGGATCAAAAGAATATATCCCGCCCCCATCGTACAAATTATTACAAAAATTGGTTACATAATTTCTATCAACCAGTACATTGGATCCGTCAAAAACAATTCCACTATAGCCAGTTCCGTTGATATAGTTATTTTGAAGCAATAAACCGTTTGACCATGAAGTATGAAAGGCTGTGCCTGTAAAACCACTTTCGCCCATACCAATGACCATACTAACATTAGCCCATTGATTATTTGTTAGCTTAAACCTTGTCCCTGATCCCACTACACTATATCCCTGACTATTCGAAAATGTATTATTCGTAACGGTAACACTATCAAAATTTGTCACAATTGACGGTGAATTTCCACTTGCATCTGTGAAATTCAAGTCATTTAGACCTGCCTTGGTAAAATCGCAATTGGTAACCGTAAAATAATTGACATATTTCGTCCCGATTGCAGCAGTTTTAGCACCAATAAATGATAGTCCATCAATCACAATATTGCTGTAACCTGTATCGGAAATGGATGCCTCAGTATTGGCTACTTTGACATTTCTAGTATTTGGGTTTTTGGTGGCGTACAATAAAATGCTATCATTACTTGATTGATAACACCAATCTCCATCCACATCCAAACAGTTGGGGTGGTTCTGAAAGAAAAAGCCAAAGTTAACAAGCAGAGGGGTGTGATGTGCCACCGTTTTAGGGTCTGAAAAGGTAATGGTATCATGATTCTCTACCACCCCTGGCATTCTATCCATTAACCATGCTTCCGATCGAACACAAGCTGTCGCACCCGTAAAATCGGGCGTACCTGTGAGCGCAGTACAAGTAAACATATTATTTGAACTATTCGGGTTGGAACTAATGGACAGATATCCACCATTCGAAGCGTTACTATTGGGATACCTACCTAAAGGTATCATAGAATCATTGATGTACAATGCACTTGGCATGGAAAGAAGTGATGGACTCGAAGCCTCCCAAAGATTAGTACCTACCTTCTTCCAAGTCGGCAGAGAAAGCCTTCCATCAAATACAGGTTTCTTGCCTGTACCATAGGCGGAGAAAACAATTGGATTACCACGTGTACCTGAAGTAGTAATGGATATGGTTCCAGGAAAAGTATCGTTACAATTGAATAACACCTGATTGCCAGGCTTTAATATACCCATCATGCTATTTAGTTTATCCAGAGTTTTCCATGGTGTGGTAGCGTTTTGTGCCTGTGCAATGGTATTATTGTCATTACCCATTGAACTTGAGAAATAATACCTTACGCCAGGTGTAACGGCATTAGAAGGAGCACTTGAACTGCCCGTTCCCACAATATCGGAAGCAGTTACTGTAAAAGTATAAGTAGTGCCATTTTGAAGCCCTGTAACAATTATTGGACTTGCGTTTCCATAGGCAGTGATACCACTTGGATTAGAAGTAACCGTATAATAGCCAACCAAATTTGTATTCACAACAGGTGGGGAGAAACTTACACTAACGTTGTTGCCACCCACAACTGTTGCCGAACCTATGATTGGAGCACTCGGCACTCCAAGTGAATTTATGGCTACAGTATCGCCAATCATATAGTAATTAGGCGCAGCAGTTGGTAAAGCAATAGCAGAAGTTACGGTGGCGATGTATGGATTAGTTCCATTAATGGAGGAGAGGTTATTTTTTGAGTAACTGTTTCCTGAATTATTGAGAAGTACCGCCCCTGTTTTTGTGAATCCAATCCCTGTATCTGCATTATTGTACTGTAATGCAATATTTGCAGTACTTGCAACACTTGATTGAACAGACCATTGCAAATTCACTATTCCGTTAATGGATGAATTTGGTTTTGTAACACTCCAAAGGGTGATATTGGGCGAATTGTTGGTATTGGAGAACGTAATAGGTGTGTATGAAGTTGAAGTGCCTACAGGAAAGATGGTGGCATTATTTCCAACCCCATTCAAAGTAAAACCACCACCTGCACTTGCATCTATATAACCCGCACTTGTAGGGACGGTTGGTAAAAGGGAGGCTGTATTGGATAGGGATAGATTATTACCATTCAAGACCAAGTGTCCACTTGTCAATTTTAATATTGAGTTATAGTAGAATGAGTTCCCTAAAGTGACCGTATTATTACCTGCACTACCCGTATTGGCAATCTCAAGAGTGGTTGACGAATTAGTAATCAAGTCATTGTCAACACTTAAATTCTGTGCCGTATTACCTGCAAACCTGATATTAGCTACAGCGGTAGTACCAAGACCAGCAGAAAATGCTCCATCTGTTTTGATGAAATCGCCTTTTAAAATAAAATTCGATGTATTTGCGGTAGTATTGCCTTCATTGTCAAGAATTACACTACTTAAATTACCTGACTGACTATAATTGCCATTTACGGTTAAGGAATAGCTGCCACCGTTTAAAGTGCCTGAAGATGGAGAACCCGTTAACAAATAAAATCCTCCGTTATTGACATTCATATTGCCAGAAACTATCCAATTTGTCGGGTAACCAGCTCTTGCAGTCACTAAGATTGCATTATTAATATTCAGATTACCCCCAACATTGAAGTTTCCAACAATACTACCTGCATAATAAAAACAATTTACAGAATTAGACAAGTTCGTACTTGAAGTTGCACCCATTGTCAAGGTGAAATCATGGGCAATATTGACCGTATTTCCAGAAGCAAAACTATTAAACTGAACCCTTCCCGTCGTGAGATTTGGACAATTGATCGTAAAACTTGCCATTGAAACAGGGATGTAACTGTAAGTTGGAATGGTAGTTCCTTGCACCCCTTGTATGGTAACATTGGCATTGGTGTAGTTGGCTGTCGGGAATACGATATTTGCTTTTGCATCTGAATGATTAAATACATAATTACCAAGATTACTACTACTCGTTCCAAAAATCAATGTGGAAGCTGTGGAAACTATCACACCACCATTGATGATAGTACCCGTTATTGTATCGATACTGTTTGCCGAATAGAATGCATTATTATAAATACCCGTAAAAGTGGAATCTATTATCAGGGCACCTGCAATATTTGCAGAAGCACCATCCCTAAATCCTATATTCATGGTATCTGTTGAAGCTTGTCCTGTTGCCAAACGAAGCGAACAACCTGCAGGAATATTTAAATCTGTTCCTGAAATATTGCTATATCCTATCGTTAGGGTAGCAGGTGCACCTATAGCAGCCTGTAAGCTGACAGAAGCGTTGTTTGACAAAATCAATTGGGCAATCGTATCGGTGGTTACACCATTAACATTCACACTACTATTGAATTGCAATATATCTACAGAGGTACTTATTGTACGTGTAGGAGTCCAGTTTGTAGCAGTATTCATATTGCCACTGCTACCTCCTATCCAAGTATAAGTTGGATAATTAATGGTTGCCATTCCAAAATATTGTGGAGAAGCTGCCAATGAAAATGAATTAACGTTTGTAAGGGTATTACCAGAAACAGTTCCACCCAATGAATTATAGTTATTGTCTGCCAAGTTATTACTGTAGGCAATACTATTGGCTGTACCAATACCTGTGTCCGAAAGAGACAGGGAAGTGTTCGTTAGACTTCCCGCATTCAGAAGTGAATAGATTGTCCAATATTTATTGGTATTTAACTGAATGGCACCGAATAATCCAGAACCACCTGCACCCGTTGTAGATACTGATGCTTGAAGAATGGCGTTTGAACCACTTGTAGTCGTTGGATTATTGATTTGTACAGGGTAATAGCCATTATTTGACCCAATTGGAAGTGTGTAGGTGTTTGGACTACTTAAGCTTTTGGGTAATGCAATTGCCAAATTACCATTTACACACAAAGCCGCCGAGAAAGTTCCTGTTGTTGAAATGGCTGTTGCAGGGTTTGATGTATTCCAAACAATCAGGGTGTCATTGGCAGCAGAGGTATTTAATATTCCACTGTTCAAAAAGAGATTCCTTACATCCATTCGACTTCCACTAGTAAAAGTCACCCCGCTTGTATTGTTTAGAACCACATTAATGGAATCAATGCCACTTCCACTATTATTTTTGCCTGCGGTATTGGTAAACATTTGGTTGGTTGTTCCTGAAAATTGTAGATAGGCTCGTGCATTAATTCCCGTACCGCCAGAAAAAACACCACCTGTCTGAACAAAATTACCCTTTAAGATAAAGTTGGCAGTATCTGCGTAGGTAGTTCCATTATTCAACACCACATTACTAAGGCTACCCGATTGAGTATAATCCCCATTTACAGTCAAGGAATATTGACCTGTTCCAGAGCTTGGAGTTCCAGGAATGATATAAAATCCACCATTATTAATAGTCATATTCTTTGTAACTATCCAAGTTGAAGGATTCCCATTTCTTGACATTTGAACCATCGCATTGTTGATATTCAAATTGCCACCAATGCTGAAATTTGCACTATTAGCACCATAATAAAATGAATTATTTCCTGTTGTTAAATTTGCACTAGAGGTACCCCCCATTGTCACATTGAAATCGTTAGCGATGGAAACCGTTGTTCCAGATGCCAAACTATTAAATTGCACCCTTCCAGTAGTTAGGTTAGGGCAAGAGATGGTAAGGCTCGACATTGAGGTAGGGAACAAGGTAAATTGTCCGATTGTAGTGCCGCTAAACCCTTGTATAGTTACATTGGCATTGGTATAAGAAGTATTGGGAAATGGCTGAACTGTTGCGTCCACACGGTTGTGAATGTAGCTACTACCTGAACTAAATACAAGAGTGCTTGACGTTGCACTGATATTACCCCCATTAATGAGGGTGCCTGTTACTGTGGTTGTACTATTTGCAGGATAGAAACTATTGCCGTAGGTACCAATGTAGCTTGAATCCAATGCCAATGTACCTGCTATTGAACAAATATTAGTACCCACAAAAACAATGGAAAGTGAATCTGTAGCTGCCGAGCCCATACCCAAACGGAGAATACACCCACTTGGAATGTTTAATGCAGGAGTACCTGTATTTGGAGAATTGCTAATGGTTAGCTTTTTTGCCAAAGAACTTGGTCGTAAGACAACTTTTGCATTGTTACTTAACTGCAACTTGGATATAGTCTGTGAAGGAACATTGATGATTGTATCACTACTTAAAAATGCCAATATATCCGAATTACTTAAAGTAGTCCTATTGGGTGACCAGTTTGTTGAAATCTGAAAGTCTTTAGATGTCACTCCTGTCCAAACATAACCGCTTAATGGAGAAATTGAGTTAGAGGCAGTACTTGCAGCACCTGTTCCCACACTATTGGTAGCAGTGACAGTGAAGGTATAATTAGTACCCACTGATAATCCTGCGACATGGATTGGGCTTGAATTACCTGTACCCGTAAAATTGCCAGGATTGGACACAACAGTATATTGTAATGTTGTAGTACCACCGTTGTTAGAAGGAGGGGTGAAACTGATATTTGCTGATGAATAATCTGCAGTGGCGGATACACTTGTTGGTGCAGCAGGAATTGTAGGGGATACTGTTAGAGAAGCAGTAGTAGTTGCAGAGGTATAATTTCCTGCGGCTGCCTGTGTGGCTGTAATGGTACAAGAACCCAGTCCTACCATTGTTAATAAATTGCCACTGATGGTAGCAATGGCAGTATTACTGCTACTATAACTGAATGCACCTGCACTATTTGAAGTGGGTGCAGTTAACGTAATTGGTGACAGGCTATAATTTTGAGTGCCAATTGTGAAAGTACCAATTGTAGGTGCAATCGGATTGACTGTAAGGGAAGCAGAGGTGCTGCCTATTGCATAATTGCCATAAGCGGCTTGTGTGGCAGTAATAGTAGTGGCACCCGCACCTACAATCGTCACTGTATTTCCGCTAATAGTGGCAACAGCAGTATTGCTGCTACTAAAACTAAATGAACCCGCACTATTTGAAGTGGGGGCGGTCAAAGTGAAAGGAGCTGTACCATAATTCCGTGCTGCAAGCGTGAAACTACCAATCGTTGGGGAACTAGGATTCACCGTAAATGAAGCGGTAGTGCTGCCGGATGTGTAATTTCCTGCTGCAGTCTGAGTGGCTGTGATAGTGCTTGTTCCTGCACCCACAATTGTTAACGTATTTCCACTGATAGTGGCAACCGATGTATTGCTGCTACTATAACTGAAAGAACCTGCACTGTTTGAAGTTGGGGCGGTCAAAGTAAAAGGAGCAGCGCCATAATTCTGTGAAGCCACTGTGAATGTAGAGATTGTCGGTGCTATTGGATTCACTGTAAAGGTCGCTGTGGTTGTACCTATCCCGTAATTACCATAAGCAGCCTGCGTGGCAGTGATGGTACAGATCCCCACTCCAACTATTGTTAAGGTACTACCACTGATTGTGGCAACAGATGGATTGCTACTGCTATAACTAAATATTCCTGTACTATTAGAATTAGGAGCGGTTAGCGTAATAGGGGCGGTACTATAATTCTGTGTTGCTACCGAGAAAGTGCCAATTACAGGTGCAATCGGATTCACTGTAAGTGTGGCAGTGGTGGTGCCGATTGCATAATTACCATTCGCAGATTGTGTGGCAGTTATTGTAGTTGTGCCTGCACCTATAATTGTAACTGTATTTCCAATAATCGTAGCAACTGAAGTATTGCTACTGTTATAACTGAATGAACCAGCACTATTTGAAGTGGGGGCAGTCAATGTAAATGGAGCAGCACCATAATTTTGAGATGCCACCGTAAAGCTACCTATTGTAGGTACTGATGGATTAACTGTTAAAAGGGCAATTCGACCTGAAGCAGTATAGGCTCCATTTGCAGCCTGAGTAGCTATTAAAGTATCAGTACCTACTCCAACAATTGTAGCAGTAGTTCCACTGATAGTGGCAATAGAGGAGTTGCTACTTGTATAGGTCAACGCACCGCCACTATTCGATGTGGCTGAAACCGTGAAGGCCGCATCCCCATAATTCTTTGTAATATTATTAAATGTGATGGTTGGTCCAAAGAATGAAGCCGTATTGCCAATGCCATACAAACCTGCCGTGCCTGTTTGTAAAGAAAAGGATTTGGAAACTGTAAATGGATTACTGCCTAACACATTCAACAGACCACTTTCACTATAAGCACTTCCTGTATAACTACCTAATACCAAATTTGATGCTGTATAGCCACTTCCTTGGTCGGTAGTATTGTATTGAAAAGTGACAGTAGGTTGAGTTGCAGCACTCGTCAAAATTGACCACTGCAAATTGACTACATTATTAGGAGTATTGACAGTGTGGGAAAATGAGCTACCTACTCCTGCGCTGATATTTACACCAGAGGTTCCGCCTGAAAAAGTTAATGGGGCATAGCTCGTAGTAGTACCAATTGGAAATACAGTATTGCCAACTGATGGAACATTATTCATAGTTAATGTTCCTGTACCATTTGTAATAATGTAACTACTACTTGAATAATTGGAGAGGTTTGCCACATTTGTTAGAATCAGGTTACTTGAACCCAAAGTACAAAGACCACTCGTAAGTTTGAGTCCTCCCAAGGTAAATGAACTACCTAAGGAGACGATATTGTTTCCTGCACTACCTGTATTAGCTATCTCTAAGATTGTATTTGAATTGGTAGTAAGGGCTTCATCTGTGGACAGCGTTTGTACAGTTGAACCTGCAAGTGTTAAAGAAGCAGCAGAACCAGACGTGGTAGAAGCATCGAAAGTGAAAGCACCTGCTGTTTTGGTGAAATTTCCCTTTACAATAAAATTAGTGGTATTCGTAGTTCCTCCTGCTGTGGATTCGTTATTAAGAAATACCTTACTTAAGCTACCTGATTGACTGTAATTCCCGTTTACAGACAAGTTATAAATTCCTCCGCTCAAAGTAGCAGATGCGCCATTAAAAGTTGTAGTAGGAGTACCAGTAAGCATATATAAAGCGCTATTATTCAACGTTAGATTGCCCGCTACAGTAAACGTATTTGGCCAGCCATTCCTAGAAGTTTGCAACGCTGCATTTGTGATGCTCACATTGCCACCAATCGAATAATTAACGACAGCGTTCGCACCAAAATAATAGGCGTTGGCACTACTAGTAAGATTCGAACCAGATGTAGCTCCCATCGTGATATTAAAATCTTTGGCTATCGTTACAGTATTGCCAGAAGCTATACCATTGACTTGAACCCTACCAGTTGTTAGGTTGGGGCAATTGATAGTAAGGCTCGACATTGAAATAGGAAAATTATTGAACTGACCAATTGTTGTTCCAATAAAACCTTGTATAGTTACATTGGCATTGGAGTAATTGGCTGTTGGGAAAGGGATATTTCCCGTACCATCAACCCGATTTAATATATAGTTGCCAAGGTTGCTGCTGTTTGTTCCAAAAACCAAAGTTGCGGCACTTGAAACTATGATACCACCATTAATAATGGTTCCCGTTACAGTGGTTAAACTATTTGCCGTATAGAAACTATTGCCATAAGCTCCCGTATAGCTAGAATCTAAGGTAAGTGTACCCGCTATGGAACAAGTATTAGAACCAACAAACGCAATGGAAAGAGAATCTGCTACCACTGGCCCTGTACCCAATCGAAGGGCGCAACCAACAGGTATATTTAATACTGGCGATCCCGGGTTAGTCGCATTGTTAATGGTGAGTCTTGATGCCGCACTTCCTGCAACCATCAGAACTGTGGCATTGTTGGTCAACTGCAAACTTGAAATAGTCTGCGAGGTGACGTTTGACACTGTTACATTGCTTGCAAATACCAAAACATCTGAATTGTTTGGCGATAGCCTGTTTGGTTTCCAGTTTGATGCAACTTGAAAATCAGTAGAGGTAATTCCTGTCCATAGGTAGCCAACCAATGCCGTGATGGAGTTTGATGCAGTACTTGCAGTTCCCGTTCCTGCACTATTCGTTGCAGTAACCGTAAACGTATAAGAAGTGCCTCCAGTTAATCCAGCTATATAAATAGGGCTTGAATTACCAGTAGCGGTTATGTTTCCAGGATTGGAAGTAACGGTGTATAGTGAGATGGCTGCTCCACCATTATTTGAAGGAGGGGTAAAACTGACAGAAGCAGCGGAATAATCGGCAGTGGCAGTAACACCTGTTGGCGCTCCTGAAATACCTGGTGATACAGTAAGGGTAGCAGTGGTACTGCCTGTAGAATAATTTCCGGCAGCAGCCTGAGAGGCAGTAATGGTACTTGTTCCTACTCCAACTATTGTTAAGGTACTACCACTGATTGTGGCAACTGATGGATTGCTACTGCTATAACTAAATGTTCCTGTACTATTAGAATTAGGAGCGGTTAGCGTAATAGGGGCAGCACCATAATTCTGTGGTGCAACCGAGAAAGTCCCAGTTGTTGGTGCAATCGGATTTACGGTAAAGGTGGCAGTGGTGATGCCGATTGCATAGTTACCATTCGCAGCTTGTGTGGCAGTTATTGTAGTTGTGCCTGCACCTATAATTGTAACTGTATTTCCAATAATCGTAGCAACTGAAGTATTGCTACTGTTATAACTGAATGAACCAGCACTATTTGAAGTGGGGGCAGTCAATGTAAATGGAGCAGCACCATAATTTTGAGATGCCACCGTAAAGCTACCTATTGTAGGTACTGATGGATTAACTGTTAAAAGGGCAATTCGACCTGAAGCAGTATAGGCTCCATTTGCAGCCTGAGTAGCTATTAAAGTATCAGTACCTACTCCAACAATTGTAGCAGTAGTTCCACTGATAGTGGCAATAGAGGAGTTGCTACTTGTATAGGTCAACGCACCGCCACTATTCGATGTGGCTGAAACCGTGAAGGCCGCATCCCCATAATTCTTTGTAATATTATTAAATGTGATGGTTGGTCCAAAGAATGAAGCCGTATTGCCAATGCCATACAAACCTGCCGTGCCTGTTTGTAAAGAAAAGGATTTGGAAACTGTAAATGGATTACTGCCTAACACATTCAACAGACCACTTTCACTATAAGCACTTCCTGTATAACTACCTAATACCAAATTTGATGCTGTATAGCCACTTCCTTGGTCGGTAGTATTGTATTGAAAAGTGACAGTAGGTTGAGTTGCAGCACTCGTCAAAATTGACCACTGCAAATTGACTACATTATTAGGAGTATTGACAGTGTGGGAAAATGAGCTACCTACTCCTGCGCTGATATTTACACCAGAGGTTCCGCCTGAAAAAGTTAATGGGGCATAGCTCGTAGTAGTACCAATTGGAAATACAGTATTGCCAACTGATGGAACATTATTCATAGTTAATGTTCCTGTACCATTTGTAATAATGTAACTACTACTTGAATAATTGGAGAGGTTTGCCACATTTGTTAGAATCAGGTTACTTGAACCCAAAGTACAAAGACCACTCGTAAGTTTGAGTCCTCCCAAGGTAAATGAACTACCTAAGGAGACGATATTGTTTCCTGCACTACCTGTATTAGCTATCTCTAAGATTGTATTTGAATTGGTAGTAAGGGCTTCATCTGTGGACAGCGTTTGTACAGTTGAACCTGCAAGTGTTAAAGAAGCAGCAGAACCAGACGTGGTAGAAGCATCGAAAGTGAAAGCACCTGCTGTTTTGGTGAAATTTCCCTTTACAATAAAATTAGTGGTATTCGTAGTTCCTCCTGCTGTGGATTCGTTATTAAGAAATACCTTACTTAAGCTACCTGATTGACTGTAATTCCCGTTTACAGACAAGTTATAAATTCCTCCGCTCAAAGTAGCAGATGCGCCATTAAAAGTTGTAGTAGGATTACTAGAAAGCGTATATAAAGCACTATTATTCAAAGTCAAATTGCCAGTTATACTAAAGGTATTTGGCCAACCAGACCTAGAAGTTTGCAACGCTGCATTTGTGATGCTCATATTGCCCCCTATCGAATAATTAACTACTGCGTTCGCTCCAAAATAATATGCGTTTGCGCTAGTTGTAAGATTCGAACTAGATGTAGCACCCATCGTGATAGTAAAATCTTTGGCTATCGTTACAGTATTGCCAGAAGATATACCATTGACTTGAACCCTGCCAGTTGTAAGGTTTGGACAATAGATAGTAAAACTCGACATTGAAACAGGGAAATTATTGAACTGCCCAATCGTGGTTCCACTAAAACCTTGTATAGTTACATTGGCATTTGAGTAATTGGCGGTAGGGAATGGTATATTTCCTGTACCATCCACACGATTAAATATATAGTTGCCAAGGTTGCTGCTGTTTGTTCCAAAAACCAAAGTTGAGGCATTTGAAACTATGACACCACCATTTGTAATTGTACCAGTTACAGTAGTTGTACCTGCATTAAAATTCACCGTATTGCCATAATAGCCTACTCCTGTAGAATCCAAAATCAGATTCCCTGCAACTGTATTTGTACTCGCTGCTGAAATAGTAACAACCATTGAATCGGTAGCAGCCAAACCTGTAGCCAAGTCGAGGGTACAACCAATCGGCACTGATAATGCAGAAGTGGTGGAAGTAAGGGTTAGTGTGTGTTTTGCACCTGTCATTGATTGTAGGCTTACTGAAGCCGTTCCTGTCAATTTAATTTGGGCTACACTCACTGTGGACACCCCTGTAACACTTGCATTACCATTAAAAACCAAAGTATCACCCGCTTGAGGCGCATGAAGACTCCAATTTGAGGCAGTCGTAAAAACACCTGCACTACCACCTTGCCAAGTGTTAGTTTGTGCTTTTCCTATTAAGGCACAAAGGGAGAAGAATAACAAGAGAAACATTTTTTGTTTCATCAATTTCAAATGAGAGAGTTTTAAATTTTTCATGATGGGCTACATTTTTGATTGTTGATAATAGAGAAAAGCTAAAGAAGTTGTAGGTTTTAAGTTGTACGTTTTACGTTTTAAGTTGTAGATAAAAAAACACAATCATTTGCGAAACAAGTTGCGCAATTTATTTTTCATATATTCCACAGGTGATTCTTGCCATTTCAAATTATCGAAAACCAATATGTTTTGAGGGTAGTTATTCTTATTCTAAAGATTGTTTCGTGAATACACGAAAAACAAGACAAAACAAGACAAGACAAGACAAGACAAGACATTACAAGACAAGACATGCCTTGTCTCTACTTTTCGACGGCTTCGCCCCCTCAGTCACATATGCCTTGACTGTTCCAATTTTTCATCCAATATCCCTATGAATGGAGGGGTATATAAGTTTTACTTTTTAAAAGAATCGCAAACCCTATAAGGGTTTTGAACCTTTTAGGGTTACTCCGTCTTAACAGGATATTGGACATGGCAGTAGCCAATTAATACCTTTTTGGCATTAACTACACATTTCAACTGTCTGTAAAAATTGTCTATTTATTTATGGAAAATTCATCACATTTAACTCATTTTTAAATGATTCTAATTAGCCTTATATAATACCCACTCTGCAAGACTTGGCCCGTCATCATTATT
>Ga0364893_10360_pt2 | contig 16294 bp, 14 predicted proteins | sample ExccelJu500001D3_FD_206943 | JGI IMG/M metagenome (GOLD analysis project Ga0364893, IMG submission 206943) | Enriched cells from Trout Bog Lake Hypolimnion, Wisconsin, USA - BchlTB.July16.5000.01.D3 | ecosystem: Environmental > Aquatic > Freshwater > Lake > Hypolimnion/Profundal zone | place: USA...
TCCACAAATATTTCCCCCAAGAAGTTGCTTAAAAAACCAGTGAGCTAAGAGCCTGGGAAAGACGAGATAAATATGAACGCACCAACCAACCCTAAAGAACTCGAACTGCAAACGGTCGAATTCAAACTTGACGGTCAAACCATCGTTTCTTACGAAGGCGAAACCATTCTCAAAGCCGCTAAGCGCCACGGTATCGATATTCCCCATCTGTGTTTTAAAGAGGGTTATCGTCCGGATGGTAATTGCCGCGCTTGTGTAGTTGAGATTAATGGTGAGCGCACTTTGGCACCTAGCTGTTGTCGTAGTGCTACTGCTGGAATGGAAGTTAAAGCTAATAGTGAGCGGGCCTTAAAAAGTCAAAAACTCGTATTGGAGATGTTGTTGTCTGATATGCCAGACGAGGGATTTAAGTGGGTAGGAGACAGTAAGGAAGAAGAGCAAAAAAATCAACATGGCGAACTTAGCACTTGGGCAGCACGCTTAAATGTGACTGTTCGACCAGAGCTCAAAGCAATTCGTCGCGCGCGGGTAAGTAGCGATATTTCTCATCCAGCGATGGCGGTAAATTTAGATGCCTGCATTCAATGCAATCGTTGTGTACGGGCTTGCCGCGAAGAGCAGGTGAACGATGTGATTGGCTATGCAATGCGTGGCTCTCATAGCGAGATCGTATTTGATCTTAATGATCCCATGGGTGACAGTACTTGCGTAGCCTGTGGAGAATGCGTGCAAGCTTGTCCAACTGGCGCATTAATGCCTAAGGGTTTGATTGGCTCGCAAATCGTGGATCGAAAAGTCGATTCAGTATGTCCATTTTGCGGGGTAGGCTGTCAAATTACCTATAACGTGAAAGATGAAAAGATTGTGAGCGTAGAGGGTCGTGATGGCCCAGCTAATCACAATCGCCTATGCGTTAAAGGCCGTTTTGGTATGGATTACATTCATAATCCACAGCGCCTTACCAAGCCACTGATTCGTAAAGCAGGTGTTCCAAAAGATGAGAACGCCATACAAAATCCACAAGACTGGACGAGCATTTTCCGCGAAGCAAGCTGGGAAGAGGCTTTAGAGGTTGCTGGCGGTGGACTCAAACAGCTTAAAGATCAGTACGGCAATAAGGTACTAGCTGGATTTGGATCTGCCAAAGGCAGTAACGAAGAGGCTTATCTTTTCCAAAAGCTGGTGCGCACAGGTTTTGGTAGCAATAACGTGGACCATTGCACGCGTCTTTGCCACGCATCCTCTGTAGCTGCGCTTTTAGAGGGTGTGGGGTCTGGTGCGGTGAGTAATCAGGTCAATGATGTGGAGCATTCAAGCTTAATCATGCTGATTGGCTCAAACCCAACTGCCAACCATCCAGTAGCGGCGACTTGGTTTAAGAATGCCGCTAAACGTGGTGCAAAGATTGTGTTGTGCGATCCGCGTAAAACAGAAATTAGTAAACATGCCTGGCGCACTATGCAGTTCAAGCCAGATACTGATGTGGCCATGCTCAATGCCATGATTTACACCATCATCGAAGAAGGCCTAGTCGATAAAGATTTCATTGAAAATCGCGCCAATAACTTTGATGCACTCAAAGAAAATATCAAGGGTTATAGCCCTGAAGCAATGTCACCCCTTTGCGGCATACCTGCTGAGACCTTGCGTGAAGTTGCCCGTGAATTTGCCACCACTAAGGCGGCGATGATTTTGTGGGGTATGGGCATTAGTCAGCATATCCACGGTACCGACAATGCGCGTTGTCTGATTGCATTGGTAAGTATTACCGGTCAAATTGGTAAGCCAGGCTCAGGTCTGCACCCATTGCGTGGCCAGAATAACGTGCAGGGTGCCAGTGATGCGGGATTGATACCCATGATGTTCCCTAACTATCAACGAGTAGATAATCCAGAAGCTCATGCTTGGTTTGAGAAATTCTGGGACACACCATTAGATAAAAAGCCAGGCTATACCGTGGTGGAGATCATGCATAAGATCACGGCACCCGACAGTGATCCAGATAAGATTCGTGGAATGTATATCGAAGGCGAGAACCCTGCGATGAGTGACCCTGATCTCAATCATGCCCGTCATGCCCTGGTATCTTTAGAGCATTTAGTCGTTCAGGATATCTTCATGACCGAGACTGCGTTGCTAGCTGATGTGGTGTTGCCAGCGAGCGCATGGCCCGAGAAGGTTGGTACAGCAAGCAATACTGACCGGATGGTGCAGATGGGCAAGAAAGCCGTTAACCCTCCTGGTGATGCAAAACCTGACTTGTGGATCATCCAAGAGATTGCTAAAAAAATGGGTGTTAACTGGAATTACCAGGGACCTGATGCTGGAGTAGCTGAAGTTTATGAGGAAATGCGCCAAGCAATGCATGGCGCCATAAACGGCATTACCTGGGAACGGTTGGAGAAGGAGTCTAGCGTGACCTATCCTTGCCTCTCGCTTGAAGATCCTGGTCGACCCATTGTTTTCGATGACCACTTTGATACTGCAGACGGCAAAGTCAGACTGGTACCTGCTGACATTATTCCTGCGGATGAGCGTCCAGATGCGCAATATCCATTTGTACTGATCACCGGTCGCCAGTTAGAGCATTGGCATACTGGCAGTATGACAAGGCGTGCAACGGTATTGGATGCTATTGAGCCAATGGCAACCGTCTCTATGAATGGGGAGGATATGACCCAGCTAGGTGTTTCTGCTGGCGATGTGATTACCGTTCAATCAAGGCGTGGTGAAGTGGGTATTCATGTACGCAGAGATGATGGCACTCCACGGGGCGTGATCTTTATTCCATTTGCTTACTATGAGGCAGCGGCTAACCTCATTACCAATGCAGCCTTAGATCCTTTTGGTAAGATTCCAGAGTTTAAATACTGCGCTGTTAAGTTGGCTAAAGGTGGTCAAGTTGCCCCAATCATGGGTTACGGCACGAATGATCCAAAGAGGCAAAAAGTCGGTTCTGTAGATTAATTTTTTCTGCACAAAAAAGCCGCTTAACAGCGGCTTTTTTCCTTTTACAGACCCTTTTGTTGTCGGCTACTTTTGTTGATTTAATTGGAGACCATCGCTGTCCTTGACACTTTTCATCGGGTCATTAATAGGTAAGGGAGGCGCAATATCTCATTGCCCTTTAGAATGATCCATCTATGGCAAGTTCAAAACCCACAACATCCCCAGCTGATAACAAACCAGAGTTGCCAGTCCTTATTATTGGGGCGGGCCTAGCAGGTTTAACAGTGGCGCTTCATATGGCCCAAACTCAACCAGTCATTGTGATGGCGAAACGTGGTTTGGGTGAGGCTGCGACAGCTTGGGCACAAGGTGGGATTGTTGGAGTGGTCGATAAAGAGCATGACAGTATTGATGCTCACGTGAGTGATACCTTAAATGCTGGCGCTGGCCTTGTAGTGGAATCTACCGCTCGTTATATCGCTGAGGAGAGTGCCGACGCCATTCGCTGGCTGGTTGACCAAGGCGTGCCATTCACTACAGATGCGGCAGGGCCAATGGGTTTACACCTGACTCGTGAGGGTGGGCACAGCCAGCGCCGTATCGCACACGCTGCTGACGCTACAGGAAAAGCTATTCATGAAGTGCTGCTTGATAAAGCGCGCGCTCACAAAAATATTCAATTGCTCGAGCACTGGATTGCTTTAGATCTCATTACCAATCGCCATTTGGATGCCAAGACTAAGCGCGCTAAATCTAATCGTTGTTATGGTGTCTATGCACTCGATATTAAAAATAACCGCGTTGAAACGATTGAGGCTAAAGCAGTTGTTTTGGCAACCGGTGGCGTAGGCAAGGTTTATCGCTACACCAGCAATCCTGATACTGCTACTGGCGATGGTATTGCTATGGCCTGGCGCGCGGGATGTCGTATAGGCAATATGGAGTTCATTCAATTCCATCCAACCTGCTTGTATCACCCAAGCGATCGCACCTTCCTCATTACAGAAGCAATTCGTGGTGAGGGCGGTTTACTCAAGTTGCCAGATGGCACACGATTTATGCCAGAGCATGATGAGCGCAATGAGCTTGCACCACGCGATATTGTTGCTCGGGCAATTGATTTTGAAATGAAGAAGCACGGCTTAGATTATGTCCATCTGGACGCTACCCATTTAGGCGAAGCCTTCATTAAAGAACATTTTCCAATGATTTATGCGCGTTGTATGACTCTTGGTTTAGACATTACCAAAGAACCCATTCCGGTGGTTCCAGCAGCGCATTACACCTGCGGCGGAGTTGTAACGGATCTTAAAGGCCGTACTGACTTGGCAGGTCTATATGCAGTTGGTGAGGCTACTTATACGGGTTTGCATGGAGCTAATCGCCTCGCTAGCAATTCTTTATTAGAGTGCATTGTGATTGGCAAAGCCGCTGCCGCTGATATTTCTGAACTTAAAACACCTGTTATGCCCCATCTTCCGCTGTGGGATGAGAGCCAGGTAGAGAATGCAGACGAACAGGTTGTGATTGCCCATAACTGGGATGAACTTCGTTCTTTAATGTGGAACTATGTTGGTATTGTGAGAACCAATCGCCGATTAGAGCGAGCATTACATCGCATCAAGTTACTAAGATATGAAGTCCAGGAGTATTACGCTAACTTTAAAGTCACGCGAGATCTGATTGAACTTCGTAACTTACTCGAGTGTGCAGAATTGATCGTGCGTTCAGCTTTAATGCGTAGAGAAAGTAGAGGGTTGCACTACAGTCGAGACTACCCGGGTACTTGGGCAGTTTCTTATCCTACGATCTTGACTCCTCAGTCCGAAGAAGCTTCTGATGGCTCAAAGGCTTAAATTTTCAGACTAGCCGTAATTTAAAGTTATAGATATTTCTAAGCGACTTGCGTCTATATCTGAACGATTCAGCGTGCTCAATTACCTAGGATGACATTAACATTAGGCGGAGATTCTCATTGAAAAATCCACCGCCTGAATATCTTTAGTTAATTTACCAAGAGAAATACGGTCAACCCCAGTAGCGGCAATTGCGCGCATTTGATCTAAGTTGATTCCACCGGATGCTTCCAATAGCGCACGGCCGTTCGTTAAGGCCACCGCCTCTTTCATTTGATCGGTAGTGAAATTATCAATCAAGACACTCTTTGCGCCAGCAGTAAGAGCTTCCTCCAGCTCGGCAAAGTTTTCTACTTCTATTTGTATGCTGACGCCAGAATGCAAGGCTTGCGCTGCTTTGATAGCCGCTGCCACACCCCCAGTTGCAGCAATATGATTTTCTTTAATGAGAATTCCGTCCCACAATGCTAAGCGCTGGTTTTGGCCACCACCCACTCGTACAGCATACTTCTGTGCTTGGCGCAGCCCAGGGATTGTCTTGCGAGTATCGAGTACAGCGCATCCTTTGGGATTGGGACTGAAATTAGCAATCGCATCGACATATAGCCTAGTAGTACTCGCTGTCCATGACAGTGTTTGTAAGAAGTTAATACAGGGGCGCTCAGCCGAGAGCAAGGCCCGAGAATACGACTCGATATCACATACCTTTGTGTCTGGCTTCATGAGAGCGCCCTCCACATAGTGCCAAGTAACTTTTGCGGTGGAATCAAGTTTTTTGAGGGTGCCTTCGAACCAATCAACGCCGCAGAGTACCGCCTCTTGGCGCACCAGCAACTGAGCATGCACAGGCTTGTTCGGTACAAGCATGGCAGTCCAGTCACTAGTACCGATATCTTCCATGAGTGCATCAGAAATATTGCGTTGACGGGCTTGCTCTAAGGTTTCGTTGTAATCAAACATGCAAAAGAATCAGTCAAAAAATGAATAGGGAGATCGAAGTATTAAGCTGCGCCAATGTTCTTTACAAAGCCGTGCTGTGCTTTGGCTAAAAGATCAGGATGGTTTTTCGTGAAATCGAGCATGCGCTCAATGCAAGACAGAGCTTTTAGACGCGTAGGCTCTGGAACTAAAATTTCCCCAGATGAATTCTCGAGGCAGCCTAAAATTCCTTGCAGACCATTCATTGCCATCCAGGGGCAATGTGCGCAACTTTTACAGGTGGCACTATTGCCTGCGGTGGGTGCTTCAATCAATATCTTATGAGGGGCTAACTGGCGCATACGATGTAATATGCCGTTATCTGTTGCCACTATAAATTCAGTAGCTGAGCCCTCAACAACAGCCTTAATCATTGCTGATGTGGATCCTATAACATCAGCTAAATCAACCACTGCTTGTGGCGATTCTGGGTGAACCAAAACCATGGCATGGGGATGCTCTGCTTTGAGGAGTTGTAACTCAACCGCTTTAAATTCATCATGAACAATGCAGGCGCCATTCCAGAGCAACATATCCGCCCCAGTTTGTTCTTGGATATAACGGCCCAAGTGGCGATCAGGTGCCCACAAAATCTTTTTACCTTCCAGTTTTAATTGATGAACTATCGCTAGGGCACATGAGCTAGTTACCATCCAATCAGCTTGCGCTTTAACTGCAGCACTCGTATTGGCATAGACCACAACAACACGATCAGGGTGGGCAGCACGAAAGCTTTCAAAGTCAGCAGCATCACAACCTAAATCAAGAGAGCAGGTAGCATCCAAATCTGGCATGAAGACCCGTTTCTCGGGGCTCAGAATCTTGGCGGTCTCGCCCATGAAGCGGACACCAGCAACAATTAAATTCTGAGCAGAGTGATTTTTACCAAAACGCGCCATTTCCAGGGAGTCGGCAACATATCCGCCTGTTTCCATGGCCAAGTCTTGAATATCACCATCTACATAGTAGTGGGCGACTAAAGTGGCATCTTTTTCAATCAAAAGTTGCTTAATGCGCTTAATAACGACGGATTTTTCCTTTTCCGCCATGGGGTAAGGGGTTTTAGCCCAAGCCTGCGCTATACACGTCGTTCCAGTAGCATTTTGTTGCGGATAGTCAAAGGAGATCGGCAGGCTAGCAGTTAAATTCATATGAAATCTTAATCTAATAACACTATTTCTATTTAAACTAAACGGGCCATTAAAACGGCAACATGGCATCTGGTTTAGCAGCAAGTAATGCCACCTTAAATTCTGCCTGAATACGAATAATGGCATCTTGGCTGTCTGCCTCAAAGCGCATCACCACTACCGGGGTTGTGTTGGATGGCCTTGCTAAACCAAAGCCATCCGCATATTCCACCCGAACACCATCAATCGTATTAATGGATTCGGAAGTCGGGAACCTTGCATTGACTTTAATCGATTCAAGAATGGTAAATGGCTCGCCCTCAATACAAGAGACCTGTAGCTCAGGGGTGCAGATTGCATTAGGCAAATGATTTAAGGTTTCATTGGGATCTTGCTCTTTACTGAGAATTTCCAGTAAGCGCGCGCCGGTATAAAGGCCATCATCAAATCCAAACCAGCGGTCTTTAAAGAAAATATGACCGCTCATCTCCCCGGCTAGTGGCGCCCCAGTTTCTTTGAGTTTTGCTTTCACGAGGGAGTGACCCGTTTTCCACATGAGGGGCTCACCGCCATGTTCTTTAACAAATTTACCTAAGTTACGAGTGCATTTCACATCATAAATAATTTGCCCTCCTGGGTTTCGGCTAAGAACATCTTTAGCAAAGAGCATCATTTGTCGATCAGGGAAAATCACTTGACCATTTTTAGTAACTACACCTAAACGGTCTGCGTCACCATCAAAGGCGAGGCCCAATTCATTATCAGTAGTCTGTAATTTCTGAATGAGATCTTGCAAGTTCTCAATGTGTGCTGGGTCAGGGTGGTGGTTAGGGAACGTGCCATCGACTTCACAAAAGAGTTCCTCCACTTCGCAACCAAGAGCTCTAAACAATTGGCCTGCAAAAGCACCACCAACACCATTTCCACAATCGATCGCAATCTTCATCGGACGAGCCAGTTTTACATCGCTAATAATGCGCTCTAGATACATTGGAAAGATATCGAAAGTGCTGCGCGTTCCTTGGCCAGTGATAAATTTCTGAGCTTCAATGCGCTTACGCAATGCCTGAATTTGCTCTCCGTAAATGGCCGCTGTACCTAAGACCATTTTGAAACCATTGTAATTTGGTGGATTATGGCTCCCTGTAATCATGATGCCGGATTGAGGTTGCTTGCCATTGATGGTGTGATGAGCAGCAAAGTACACCATTGGCGTGGCAACCATACCTAAGTCAATGACATTGATTCCAGTTGAGAGAAGGCCTTCGGTCAGAGCTTCAATCAAGCTAGGTCCCGATAGGCGACCATCGCGACCGATGACGATATCAGTTTCACCTAATTCTCGCATCTCCGTACCAAAGGCCTTGCCAATGAGCTTAGCAATCGAGGGGTCTAAGGTCTCGTCAATAATGCCGCGGATGTCATAGGCTTTAAAAATTGATGGAGATAATTGCATTGCAGATCCTTCTGGGAGAGGCGGGTGAGATCTAATTAAGGTGAGTTAGATCTTTGAATTCAAGAAATTAATTCGGGCAGCAGTAACGGCATCAATCTCTACGCTGGCATGGATATTCGTTGCATCACTAGCTAAGGCTTTCTCAATCGGCTTCGCTAGTATCTTGCCATATTCAACACCAGGCTGATCAAAGCTATTGATATTCCACAAAGCACCTAAGGTGGCCGCGCGGTTTTCATACAGAGCGAGCAGAGCGCCTAAGTAAAAAGCATTGAGTTTAGGTAGTAGCAGTAAATTGCTTGGCCTATTACCGGGGTAGACATCATTGGGATTGGTGGCATCTCTGCCGTGTGCTAATGCCTGGGCTTGTGCTAAACAGTTTGACAGCAAAATGCGATGGTGTGCGATCGCTTCAGGGCGATCACTCATAGGCTCTCTTACAGCGATGAAATCAATTGGAATAATTTCAGTGCCCTGATGAAGGAGTTGAAAGTAGGAGTGTTGGGCATTACTACCAGCGCTTCCAAATACCACAGGCGAAGAGTGTTTCACTGGTTTGCCATCGCGATCGATACTCTTACCATTGCTCTCCATATCCAATTGTTGTAACCACTTGGGAAACCAATCTAAGGCATCTGCATATGGTATGGCGGCATGGGCTTTAATCTTGTGCTGCTCTTGCTGAAAGAGCAGAGATAAAGCCATAATTACTGGAAGATTTTCTTCCAAAGGCGCATTTTTAAAGTGTAGGTCAATGGCCTCGGCACCTGCTAGAAAGCCTTTAAAAGTATCAAAACCATATTGCAAGGCAATGGGCAGGCCAACCGCAGACCATACTGAGTAACGTCCACCAACCCAATCCCAAAAAGGGAAAATATGATCTTCTAAAACCCCAAATGCTTGAGCTGCTGGAATATTGGCCGTAACAGCAAAGAGTGAGCGCGAAATTTGACCCGTAGTGCAATTATGTTCTTTGAGCCAATTAACTACCGCTGTGGCATTCATCGTGGTTTCTAAGGTCGTAAATGACTTAGAAACAATAATGACTCGGGTGCTGTGTGGTTGAGCGCGCGCCAGAATGCGAGCTAACTCGGCGGTATCAATGTTAGCTAAAAAATGCATGCGCATGCCCTGACTGTCAATTCCAGGAACATAGGCTAAGGCTTCAATGGCTAAGCGCGGACCAAAGTCGGAGCCGCCGATACCAATATGAATGACATCAGTCACCCCAACCCATTTATTGCAAAGCGCTTCAATGCGTTGCCAGACTGCTGAAACTGCTGGCATCACATCTTTACCGTCAATAAAAACAGGGGTTTTGGTAAGGTTACGAAGGGCTGAGTGAAGAGCTGGGCGATCTTCGCTATTATTAACATGCTTACCGGCAAACAGGTCTGCGATAAATTGCTCAACCCCAGAGGCGCGCGCCTTAATAAATAGTTTTTGCCACTGGCGATCGCTTATTCCTTGATATGCTGTATCGAGCACGATATCTACAGCGGTATGGGTGCTATTGGGTGTGCTGTTTCGATTCGTAGGATGGGCTAGATAGGTTTGCATAAGTATGGGTAGATTCTATCAATATGCTGTGTCCAATGAGCTAAAAACCCTGTAAATGTTACGATTTCACCATATTGCTACTATTTAATAGACGCTAGGATGATTAGATGGATCGGGTAGATTGTGTTGTTGTGGGGGCTGGAGTGATTGGCCTGGCAGTGGCCCGAGAAATGGCCTTACAGGGTCGCGAAACCATTTTGCTTGAGCGGGAAGCGGTGTTTGGCACTATTAGCAGTGCGCGTAATAGCGAGGTGATTCATGCGGGAATTTATTACCCTCAGAATTCACTAAAAGCCAAGCTTTGCGTTCAAGGTAATCATCTCCTTTACGAGTACTGTCGGAGCCATCAAGTAGCTACGCAGGCCTATGGAAAGCTCATCGTAGCCACTTCCCAATCACAGATTGGTGACCTACAAGCTATTTTATATAAAGCGCAAAATAATGATGTACCAGAAATTAAGCTGATCACTGCTGAGCAGGCTAAGTTGCTTGAGTCTGAGCTGCAATGTGAAGCAGCTCTTTTATCCTCTACCACTGGCGTAGTGGATAGTCACGGTTTCATGCTTTCTTTGCTCGGAGGTTTTCAGGATGCGAGTGGGGTGGTCGCTTATCAATCTCCGCTTATAAGAGCAAAGGCCATTGGGAAAAATGCGGAAGGTGGTTTTGAATTAGAAATCGGCGGCACTGATAGCATGAAAATTCAAACTTCCTTACTCATTAATTGCGCAGGTTTGAGTGCTCCAGCAATTGCACAGAATATCGAAGGACTATCGAAGGTACATATTCCCAAGGCCTACTTCGCTAAAGGAAATTACTTTTCCCTTTCTGGTAGAGCTCCATTTAGCCATTTAATCTACCCCGTTCCCGAGTCGGGGGGCTTGGGAGTTCACCTCACCTTAGATATGGCCGGACAGGCAAAATTTGGTCCTGATGTGGAGTGGCTAGAGATAGATGCTGAGGATCAAATTGACTACACAGTAGATGTCAAAAGGGGAGAGGGCTTTTATTCGGCGGTGCGTCAATATTGGCCCGGACTCAAAGAGGGGTCATTGCAAGCTGATTACTCTGGGGTAAGGGCCAAGATCGTACCGTCCAATACTTCCGCAGGAGATTTTTCCTTTAATGGACCTGAGCAACATCATTTACAAGGTCTGTTTAATCTTTATGGCTTTGAGTCCCCTGGACTCACCTCTAGCCTTTCCATTGCACAATATTTAGAGCGACTCATCAAAAGTTCTCTATAATCTGGTGCTTGATTCTCAAATAAGCTTTACTGGGAAAAAGGAAGAGTGGCAGAGCGGTTGAATGCACCAGTCTTGAAAACTGGCGAGGATGAAAGTCCTCCGTGAGTTCGAATCTCACCTCTTCCGCCAAGTAATAAAATATCCTTATAAATCAAGTACTTAGAAGAATAAAAGCAGTATTTTTCCTCTTGATTTACCACTGTTATTTACCACCTATTCAGTGTGGTTTAAGTGATACAAGTAGAGCCTCTTTAAGCCTCTTCTCAGCTCGTTTCTCAGCCCTTGCCATCTTCTTATCAAGTATCTGCTCAGGAGTCATAGCTGCCTTATTAGCTATCTTTAATGCCTTTGCTTTAGCTATCTTCTCGGCATTAGCTTTTCTAGTTGCTGCACTCTTGATGCTGGCTAGACTTTGCTTGTATTCCACTAGTAGCTCAAGCTCATGCTTCTTATCTGCGTAGATAGCCATGATCTCTTGCTCACTAGGTTGGATATAAGTATTGGGCAATCTCTCCAGCCCTAACTCCTTTGCACAACACATCTGCATCCAGCCTAAGGGGGTTTTAATGAATGTACCTCTAGCAAAGTGCTTAGGCTTCTTACAGTCCACCTCTCTTACATAGTTCACCCAGCGAGTTATCCCCTTAGCCTCAGCTTGAATCTCAGACCTCATTTCATAGTTGGGACTAGCTGAGTTCAGTTGTTGATCCTGAGTTGAGAGCAAGCCCCTTAATAGGGAGGAGGCTTGGGTCAAGCTCATGCCTAGGGAGTAATGCTTGAAAGGGTAACCCTCAATCTCTTCATTAGTCATGGGTCACCCTGTTAGATTATTCTGAAGATCAGTAGTGCAGCTATTACAGCTACCTCTATTAAGATAATGTTTAAATCAAATTCAATGCTAAGTAATGTGTCAATCATGGTGTATGTACTGCTTTCTTAAATAGTGGTTGTTTCAGTAGGGAGGTGAGCTGCTCTCCATGTAGCCTCTTCTATGTCGTAATCAACTGGAATAGAAGGCAGCCTAGGAATACGAGGGGATTGCTGGGAAGTTGATAGGTAATAAGTCTTACCCACTTTGATGATCTCTTCCGACTCAACCAGTGATCCCACATGAGCAAAGTAGTTTCTGAAGGCTGGGACTTTAATAATCATTGACTCATCAAGATCACCCCCTGAGAGAGTGCTTAAGGTATATGGTGAATGGTGCAACACTTGAACGGGAATAACTTGAGATAGCTTCATAGAGCCGCCTCAGGATCAGGGTGGATTGTGATGGGTTGAACTCCAAGTCCAAAAGGATCTCTGACATAGTAAAAGTTATCCTCAATTCTCCTGATAGCTCCGCAGCGTGTGAACTGGAGCACAGTAGAAGTCATGCGATCGAGAGTGATAAGGTCTTCTACTTGTAGGGGTAGTCCATCAAGAGCTTTAATTCCCCTTTGCAAGGTCTTCTCAATCTCAATTTTCCTTACATCCTTTTGAAAGTGAGTGGGGAGGATGATTACATTACTCATGATTAACTCTCTTAGCAGCATTTTGCTTCTGCTCTTTGAGTTCAAGGAAGGCTGCATCAACCTCATCTCGATGTTCTATTAAATAGGAATCTATGATTAGCCTTAATGCCCGATGGGTGCTACTGGTTTTCGTCCTAGCTAATGTATCTAAAACCGTTATGTGGTGCTGGGGTAATGAGTACACAACCCAGTTGAAACCTAGTGGGGCTGGTGAACCTCCAGTTAGGCTAGGTCTAAGGTAAGAAGCCTTGTGTACTTCTTTTATATTGGTGGTCATGCTTTGGTAATCCTTAAGTATTAGGTGTCCCCAAGTAGTTACTAGCTGAGAGTTATCTGCTGCCTGTTCCTCCTCGGAGTAGTAGGGCTTAGGGCTTACAGTGTTGTTACTACTGGGGACTAAAGGTGATTAGTAGTTGGTAATGGTCATTGCTGGTGCATCCCGTTGTTGGGACAGGGAATAGCCTGTAGCGTATGGGACTTCATGACGAATAAAAGAACCTACAGAAACTAAAGAAGGCTTAAGTAAATAGTAGCCACCATCATCATGAAGTAATTCAAATGCACCAATGAACTTAGGTTTTTGGTTCTCGGCAGTCTTGGGTGGGGTAGGTCTTTTAGGTTCTGCCTTAATAACTGTGCTGCTAATAATCTTAGCCATGATTAGATCAACCCAGCTCTGCGAGCAGCTTTAATAGACATTTCCATGCCCCTGATCTTGATAGTGTCTGTGGTCTTATCAGCACTTCTGGTTTTAATTCCAACTTCATTTAATTGTGCTGCTGAAGGAGGGAATGCTTGAGCGTACTTACCAACTAGCTTACCTAGGGCTTTGAAGTTATTTTGATTGACCATAGCTGAGATGGCTGACTTAGTTTCACTTGGGTGCTTGGCTTGAATATAATCGTAAAACGGCTGGATATGGTCACTAGGAAGCTTCACTACATCACCTAGATACTTGGTGGCTGCTTGTGTGTACTTAGCTGCTACTGCGTTCACAGTATCAGTAGCTTGAGCTGGAGTCTGTCCACTCGACTGAGCCAATGACTTAGCAGCAGCCTCAAGATTTCCAGCAATAGCGTGAGCACTGACTGCATGAATCTGAGAAGGTTCTACACCTTGGGGGATCAAGTTATTGATCTCTTGGTTTTGATCCTCAGACATATGGAATGTCTCATGGGGATCTGTAGAGGCTGGAGCTTCTTGAGGAGAGTTCTCTTGCTTAGAGGCTTCAGTAAATTCATAGCGACCCTGAGCATTAAGGGTAACTATCCCTAAGCTTTCGAGAACTTTAGCGGAGGTCTGCAAGCCCCCATGCTCCATAACATCGTCTGCTCTACTTGCAAATGCTCTAGGTTGTCCTGAGGCAGAGCGTACTGTAGCTCCTTGTCCAGCAATCACAGAGGCTACTCCCTCTTGGGTAACTCCAGTATTCGGATCTACTCGGGTAGTCCCTTTGAAATCCTCGTTTACCTTGATTGAAATACTTGTATTAGTGCGAGGAGGCTCAGCACTTGCTGAACTGAAGGTTTGATTGTCTTCGCTGCCTACTTGATATGAGTTATATGTCATGATTTCTTTCTAGTTATTGATTGTTTAATGCAGTGAGTAATTTGATTCAGTAAAGTAGTCCGCTTAGGCTTGTCACAGCCACTACATCTAAAGCGGTTCATTGCTGATTGTTGAGATCTTGAGTAGCTTGTTAAGCAGCCACTACAGACCCTCTTGGTTGGTGCTGTCTTGATATAGTTATTTCTTTTCATGATGCTTAATTGTTTTATTTAGTTGCTTTAGGAATAGCCTCAGTTCTGTTATGAGCTTTGGTGGTCTTCCTACTTTTCCAGTGAGACTGTTTATCTGCTTGTTGAGCTTGACTCTGTGCATCTTCATGCCATGTGCGAACTGCTGGGCTATGGGTAAGGTCTTAGAGAAGCTCCCCATTTGAACCTTGCGACACAGGAAGCACTTGTAGTCTGAGCGATTGAATCTGCTCTCCACAATGTTTACTCCAATGACTAGGAGTTCATTGCAGCCAAGGCAATGCTTGATCTTTTTCATGGCTAGTAGCCCATACCGACTAGGTAACTCAGCTCATTCATTAACTTAGTAATCTCTTCTTGCAAGTAGGACTTCCGAGCTTGAATGGCTGCCTTCTTATTGGCTGGTCTCTTTTCGTTGTAGCCCTTAAGTGCTATGGAATAACATCCAGTGCAGAGGTAGTACTGCCTATTAAATCTATAGGCTGTAATGTTTAGACCAGTAGACAGGGGAATAAGACAGCGACTACAGACCTTGGTTGCTACTGCTGGGTAGTTCTTAAACTGTCCACGAGGTAGGGGGGTTGAACTGTATAGACCATAGCTTATACGGCTGGGTTTACTTGTCTTTGTGGGTATTAGTAGTGACATATATTGATTTCTTATTAAGTGGTGGACAAAGAAAAACCAGCACTAGGCTGGCTTGGTCTGTGTGTGTTTGTGGTGGACTACTCAGCTATATAAGCAGCAAACTTCTCAGAAAATCTGATCGCTATTTCAGTCCAGTTCACCTCATCCAAAAGATCACTGGCTAGGTAATATGCTAGGCAGTATTCAGGCTTTAGACCATGACTTTCTAGGTCATAGCTAATGGTGAACTCAGTAAGCTTCTGGCTCTCGACTGCAAGCTTTGGAATGTCATTGAAGTCGAATGAGGTAGTGAATATTCCCGTAGGAGGTTCAAGATCAAAGGTATTTGCATAGACAGAGGCAGTTGCATAGTTGCTGAAGCCGTTATTATTTGTTGTCATATTTGTATCTTTCTTAAGAGTTAATGTTGCGTAGTTTTGATGTGGGGATAGAAGCCTGTAGCCTCCCTAAAGGCTCTGCTCATTACTGCCTGTGTGCCACTGGTTTTCTCTTTAGGGACTAGTAGTGCATCGTGCATACAGACGAATCCGCATTGATGAACCTCCATTAGATATTCCATAGCCTTACTCATGATCTGAGACTCTAGGTTCATAAGCTCTAAGCCAATACCTTGACCTTCATACTTAGTAATCAGGGGGCAGTTAGCTAGTAGTATCTTCTTGAATGTTAAGAATGTTTCAGTCCACCCTTTATCAGATAGCTTCTGCTTTAGATCCTCAGGTGGGTGACTTATCTTCTTGGTTGAGTTGAGAAGGATATAAGCCAGCATCTTGAACTGATCTCTATAGTTCTCATACCCAGCAATCATGAAGGGATCACCTTCCATATCAGTAGTAGCTCCATCTTTAAACCTGAGAAGGTTGTAGTGCATCCCTGAGTAATCCACATTAGAGACAGACTGCCCATCTATGGTGAGAAGGTGTCTCTCACTCTTAGGAAGGGTCTGAATATAGTGTCCAAAGTAGCGACCTCCATACTTCAATGATGAGTTATTAAAGATTCGGTAATAGCTAGTATTGGTTCTATTGCAGCGTTTAGTTCCTGAGTAGGTGATCTCATGGTTTGCAAGGTAGGCATTGATAGTCTTCAGTGCTGGTCTATGAATAGTTAATACTTCTTTACCTAGCTCTGATCTATCTGTGTAATCCACCTTATCTTCTGAATACATACTGTCACTCTTAGAACTTTTGAGAATGACAATT
>Ga0364893_10423_pt1 | contig 16116 bp, 15 predicted proteins | sample ExccelJu500001D3_FD_206943 | JGI IMG/M metagenome (GOLD analysis project Ga0364893, IMG submission 206943) | Enriched cells from Trout Bog Lake Hypolimnion, Wisconsin, USA - BchlTB.July16.5000.01.D3 | ecosystem: Environmental > Aquatic > Freshwater > Lake > Hypolimnion/Profundal zone | place: USA...
TATAGGCTGGACGTCCAAAGAATGACGCCCACACACCTTCACCGTTTCCGGGAACTTGGTCTGGCAACACGCCGATAGTTTCACCACGCTTAAGCGCTTTCAACAATTGACGAACGCCGCCCATATCAGTCGCAGCTAACTTTGTTTGTCCGCGCTCGCGGCCTTGGTGCATCAAAATATCCAGAAATTTCCACCGAGGTGGGCGATACATGGAGGTCATCGGCAAACGTGCCGCAATATACAGACTGAGCAGTTCGAAACAACCAAAATGGGGGGTCGCGATAACGACGCCCTTTCCTCGAGCATATGCCGCCTCAAAATGATCCCAGCCATGACATTGCTTAATGCTGGCAACCACCTCATCCAAGGGGCGTCCCCATACCCATGGCAACTCCATCACGCCTTTACCTGCTTCGATTACGTTGGCACGCAACACTTTACGAAAGTTGGACTCGGGCACAGCTTCGCTACCACGCATAAATGCCATGGCGAGCCCCAGATTTTCACGCAAACGTTTTGCATAGCGTCGGGAAAGCAAATAGGTAAGCCAGCCAAAAATTACGCCTAGACGCTGTAGTGCCGATAACGGCAAGCGCGCCAATTGATTAAAAAGCCATACCATCAGGAAGAAAAATCCATAAAGCTACCAATTCCAAAGTTTTGCTATAATGCGCACCCTTTTACCAAATTTTGGAACGAGCGCACACCATGAGCGAATATTTTTTTACGTCTGAGTCTGTTTCCGAAGGTCATCCGGATAAAGTTGCGGATCAAATTTCCGATGCCATACTGGATGCTATTCTAGCCCAAGACCCTTACGCGCGTGTAGCTGCTGAAACATTGGTTACTACAGGCTTGACAGTTTTGGCCGGAGAGATTACAACCAGCGCCAACGTAAATTACGCCAAGGTCGCACGCGAAACCATTCGCCGCATCGGTTACAACGCCCCGAGCTTGCGTTTCGACGCAGATGGTTGCTCGGTACATGTATGCTATGGCACACAAAGCCCGAACATCGCACAAGGTGTTGATCGCGCGTCCGATGACTACCTCAATCAGGGCGCCGGAGATCAAGGCTTGATGTTCGGCTACGCTTGCAATGAAACAGACACTTTGATGCCGCTACCGATCTACTTATCGCACCGCATCGTAGAACGTCAAGCACTGTTGCGCAAAGATGGTCGCTTGCCTTGGCTGCGCCCGGATGCCAAGAGTCAGGTCACCGTTAAATATATGCACGGCAAGCCGCACAGCATTGACACCGTGGTGTTGTCAACGCAGCATTCGCCGGAATTCTCTCCTCCTGAAAAGCAAAAGGCATTGCACGAAGCAGTGATCGAAGACATCATCAAGCCAATGTTGCCAAAAGAGTTGATCAAAGGCGAAATCAAATATTTGGTCAACCCTACAGGATGTTTCGAAATCGGCGGTCCGCACGGTGATGCCGGTTTGACCGGACGCAAAATTATCGTTGATACCTATGGCGGCGCTGCTCCGCACGGCGGAGGCGCCTTTTCGGGTAAAGATCCGTCCAAGGTTGACCGCTCAGCTGCCTATGCGGGCCGTTACGTGGCAAAGAACATCGTCGCCGCCGGCTTGGCTGACAAGTGCCTCGTGCAAATCAGCTACGCTATCGGTGTGGCACAACCGACCAGTATTATGGTAACCACTTACGGCACGGGCAAAATCTCAGATGAGAAGATCACCGAGTTGGTGAAAACTCACTTTGATCTACGTCCTAAGGGTATTGTGCAAATGTTGAATCTGTTGCGCCCGATCTATCAGAACACAGCGGCTTACGGTCATTTTGGTCGTGAAGAGCCGGACTTTACATGGGAAGCAACGGACAAAGCGGCCATTCTGAAGGCCGACGCGGGACTGTAATTCGTAACCCCATCCCGCTGAGGGGCGCTGCAGCAGTCACCGTAATGGTGAGTCTGTCAGGCTCGGCGGGACGGACAATTGTAGCAACGGCGCCCATTCATTAACTTGAATGGAGTGCTTTATGAGTAAAGACTACGTCGTTGCCGACATCAACTTGGCCTCTTGGGGTCGCAAAGAAATTGCAATTGCTGAAACCGAAATGCCCGGACTGATGGCAATTCGCGAAGAGTTTGCAGTTACCCAACCACTACGCGGCGCGCGCATTACCGGTTCGCTGCATATGACTATCCAAACAGCCGTGCTGATTGAAACGCTAAAAGCACTTGGCGCGGAAGTTCGTTGGGCTTCATGTAATATTTTTTCAACGCAAGATCATGCAGCAGCAGCAATTGCTGCGGGTGGCACACCGGTATTTGCGGTCAAAGGTGAAACATTGACTGAGTACTGGGACTATACCCATCGCATTTTTGAATGGACGGATGGCGGCTATACCAACATGATTCTGGACGATGGCGGCGATGCTACGCTGCTGCTGCATTTGGGCACCCGTGCAGAAACAGATGCTTCCCTTATCAGCAAGCCAACTTCGGAAGAAGAAACTTGCTTGTTTGCTTCGATCAAAGCGAAATTGGCAGTTGATAAAACTTGGTACTCCAAGCGCCTCGCGGCAGTAAAGGGTGTGACCGAAGAAACCACTACCGGTGTACACCGTCTGTATCAGATGCATGCTCGCGGCGAATTGAAATTCCCCGGCATCAACGTAAATGATTCCGTTACCAAATCCAAGTTCGACAATCTGTATGGTTGCCGCGAATCACTTGTCGATGGTATCAAGCGCGCTACCGACGTAATGATTGCGGGCAAAATCGCAGTAATCGCCGGTTACGGCGATGTGGGCAAAGGTTCGGCACAAGCTATGCGTGCGCTGTCCGCGCAAGTGTGGGTTACTGAAATTGATCCTATTTGTGCACTGCAAGCCGCGATGGAAGGCTATCGCGTGGTCACCATGGAATACGCCGCCGACAAGGCCGATATTTATGTCACAACCACTGGCAATTTCCACGTCATCACCCATGACCACATGGCGAAGATGAAAAACAACGCTATCGTGTGCAATATCGGTCACTTCGACAATGAAATCGATGTAGCTTCGCTGGAAAAATATCAGTGGGAAGAAATTAAGCCGCAAGTCGATCATGTGATATTCCCCGACGGCAAGCGTATCATTCTGCTGGCCAAGGGGCGTTTAGTGAATCTGGGTTGCGGTACCGGGCACCCTTCATATGTGATGTCTTCGTCTTTTGCCAATCAGACTATTGCACAGATCGAATTGTGGACGGAGTCTCAAAAAGGATCTGGCAAATATCCGATAGGCGTTTATACTTTGCCCAAGCACTTGGACGAGAAGGTCGCGCGTTTGCAACTGAAGACACTGAATGCACAATTGTCTGAACTAACCGACCAGCAAGCCGCCTATATCAATGTGCCAAAGCAAGGACCGTACAAGTCCGAGCATTACCGTTACTAATCCTGCGCGATCAAGCGTAAATTGGAATAAAGGGGCGGGCCTTCCCGCCCCTATTAACTTGAGAAGACAATGTATCTACTTTTGATTTGGATACTGAATGCGCTGGCGCTCATCGCGGTGGCTAATTTCGTCCCCGGTATCAACGTGGACGGATTTACTTCGGCGCTAATTGCCGCGTTTTTTCTTGGTTTGGTCAACACACTTATTCGCCCGATCTTTTTGGTTCTAACGCTTCCGGTTACTGTGCTCACGCTTGGTTTGTTCATCTTCGTTATCAATGGGTTGATGTTCTGGTTTACCGGATCGATACTCAAGGGTTTTGTAGTTGACAGCTTTTGGAATGGGGTGTTCGGAGCCGTGTTATATAGTATCTTCTCGTGGGCGCTCTCCGCAGCCGCCGCACAAATCATGAGGAAACAACGTGAATAAAATTAATATTAGTTTTGAATTTTTTCCACCGCAAACGCCAGAGGGCACAGAAAAACTAACTGCCGCACGTAAAATTTTAGCGACACTAAAACCGGAATTTTTTTCCGTCACCTTTGGTGCCGGTGGCTCGACGCAAGATCGCACTCTTGAAACTATCCGGCGCATTCATCAGGCAGGCTATCAGGCCGCGCCGCATTTATCCTGCGTTGGCTCAACGAGAGAAAATATTCGTGCGCTACTGCTGACCTACAAAGATATGGGCATCAAACGCATTGTTGCTTTGCGAGGCGACCTGCCCTCTGGCATGGCCAGCATCGGGGAGTTTCAATATGCCAATGAACTAGTTTCATTTATTCGCGCACAAACGGGCGACCATTTTCATATCGAGGTCGCGGCCTATCCCGAGTTTCACCCGCAGGCAAACTCGGCGCGTGAGGATATGCTCAACTTTAAACGCAAGATACATGCGGGCGCCAATTCGGCTATCACGCAATATTTTTATAATGCCGATGCTTATTTTAGCTTTGTTGAAGAAAGCCGTAGACTCGGCGTAACTGTACCAATCGTGCCGGGGATTATGCCCATTGTGAAATACGCGCAACTTGCGCGCTTCTCGGAAATGTGCGGAGCCGAAATACCGCGCTGGATGCGCAAGACATTGGAAGGTTACGGTGACGATACCGTATCGGTACAAAATTTCGGTCGCGATGTTGTCACCCAACTGTGCGAAAAATTGATCGCGGGCGGCGCACCGGCGCTACATTTTTATACGCTAAACCAAGCGAGTGCTGCAATGGAAATTTTGAAACAACTAGGTTACTCCGCATAACCATCCCAGCCCTCAGATGGAACTACTAGCCATTCGACTAAGCCCGCAAGCGGACAAATCGCTGGTTATCCCCCGGAGAGAGGGCTGGGGTTAGGGAACACGCAATGAAAGCACCCGAACTCTTACTCCCCGCTGGCACCCTCGACAAAATGCGCACCGCCTACGCCTTCGGTGCGGATGCGGTATATGCCGGACAACCGCGCTATTCCCTGCGCGCGCGCAATAACGAATTCAAACTGGAAGAGCTGGGTATCGGCATTCAGGAAGCGCACGCGCTGGGCAAGAAATTATTTGTTGCCAGCAATTTGATGCCACACAATGCCAAGTTGAAAACCTACATGGCCGACATGGAACCTGTGATCGCTATGCAGCCGGACGCCTTGATTATGGCCGACCCCGGCCTCATCGCGATGGTGCGCGAGCGCTGGCCGGAAATGGATGTGCATTTGTCGGTACAGGCCAACACTGTCAACTACGCAGCGGTAAAGTTCTGGAAATCGCTCGGCCTGACGCGTGTAATTTTATCGCGCGAACTCTCGCTGGACGAAATCGAAGAAATTCGCCAGCAATGCCCGGACATCGAACTCGAAGTATTCATTCACGGCGCGCTGTGCATCGCCTATTCCGGGCGTTGCCTGCTCTCCGGCTACTTCAACCACCGCGATGCCAACCAAGGCACCTGCACTAATTCCTGCCGCTGGGATTACAAAGTCGATAACGCTATCGAGGACGGTACGGGTCACATTGAAAAGATTGATTTCGATTTTGATAAAGCGTCAAGCGAAAGCCCGCTCTCCGATTGTGGTTCGCAACCGCGCCACCCGCTGGCGGATAAAGTGTACGTCATCTCGCGTCCCGATCACCCCGGCGAACTCATGCCGGTGCTGGAAGACGAACACGGCACTTACATCATGAACTCGAAGGACTTGCGCGCCGTCGAACATGTCGAGCGTCTGGTGAAAATCGGTATCGACTCGCTCAAGGTCGAAGGACGTACCAAATCCATCTACTACGTGGCACGCACTGCCCAAGTCTATCGCCAAGCCATCAACGATGCCGTCAAAGGCCGACCGTTCAATCTGGAGCTACTCGGCGCACTGGATGCGCTGGCCAATCGCGGCTACACCGATGGCTTCTACGAACGCCACCACACCCACGAACAACAAAACTACATGCGCGGCCACTCCGAAAGCTTCCGTCAACAATACGTCGGTGATATTCTCGCCTGCGCCAACGGCATGGCCGAGATCGATGTGAAAAATAAATTCCAGGTCGGCGATAAGTTAGAGATTATTCACCCTGCAGGCAATCACATCGTTCAACTTACCGAAATGCGCGATACCAAAGGTGAACCTATCACTGTCGCCCCCGGAAGCGGGCATCGTGTGTTGATACCGTTGCAGGGCGGGTTGGCGAGGGGAATGGTTGCGCGTTTTATCTAATTACAACAGCGAGATTTTATGATTTTTTCCAATCTTTCCCAATCAGACCGTTACGCTTCTTTGCATCCGCTGTTTTCGCGCGCGTTTGACTACATCCGCAATACCGATTTATTTGCACTTGCGCCGGGACGCTACAACATCGTCGGCGACGATCTGATCGCTATTGTTGAACAGGTGTCGGGCAAGACTCGCGAGTCAGCTAGACTGGAAGCGCATCGGCGTTACATCGACATTCAATTGGTGCTGGACGGTATTGACGAGATGGGCTGGAAGCCGTTAGCAGATTGCTATAACCCGGTGGGTGAGCACAGCATGGAAAAGGACATTCGTTTCTTCCACGATGCGCCTGCTTCGTGGATTGCCACGCCGCCGGATGCGTTCTGTATTTTCTTCCCGGAAGATGCACATGCGCCGCTGGTAAGCAACGGACAGATTCGCAAAGTGATTTTTAAGGTAGCGGTAGAAACAAGCCAGCGTTAATTCATAGCGCAAAGCCGTAGGCTGGGGTAAGCAACGCGAACCCCAGCATAGAGGTTTCCGAAGCTGGGGTTCGTGCCTCACCACCAGCCTACACAAGGCTCAGCTAATCGAACGCAACATCCCCTTCTTCCACCTCCGCGCCCAACTGGATATTCTTGAAGTCGAACAGACTGCCGTCAAGCAGGTGTGATGGCTTCACATTTTGCATCGCAGTAAAAATGGTCTGGGTGCGCCCGGGATATTCTTTTTCCCACTCCGTGAGCATCTGTTTGATGTTCTGGCGTTGCAAGTTTTCCTGCGAGCCGCACAGGTTGCACGGAATGATGGGAAATTCCATGCCGCGCGCGTAGCGGGCGATGTCTTTCTCTGCACAATAAGCCAGCGGACGAATGACGATGTGGTCGCCTTTGTCGGTAACCAGCTTGGGCGGCATGGCTTTAAGTTTGCCCCCGAAGAACATGTTGAGGAACAACGTTTCCACCATGTCGTCGCGGTGGTGTCCCAGCGCAATTTTGTTCGCGCCCAAGTCGCCCGCCACTTTGTAAATAATGCCGCGCCGCAGCCGTGAGCATAGCGAACAGGTCGTCTTGCCTTCGGGAATTTTGGCTTTGACGATTGAATAAGTGTCTTGTGTTTCGATGTGAAAATCCACGCCGATTTTTTTTAAATACTCGGGCAATACATCGGCAGGAAAGCCCGGTTGTTTCTGATCCAAATTCATCGCGACGATCTTAAAATCGATCGGCGCACGCTTGCGCAAGGTGAGTAAAATATCCAGCAGTGTGTAGGAGTCTTTGCCCCCGCTCAGGCACACCATCACGGTATCTCCGTCTTCGATCATATTGAAGTCGCCGATTGCCTTGCCGACCTGATGTTCCAGCCGACCTTTGAGGCGGTTGAAGTTGCTGGAATGATGTTCGAAGTGGACGGGTTGAATGATGTCGTTCATGGATTGGTTACTCCAAACCAACCCCTCCCAGCCTCCCCTTGTCAGGGGAGGAGCTTAGAACGTTTTGCTCCCTCCCTGACAAGGGAGGGTTGGGGTGGGTTAAGTTTTTCAAATGTTAATACTGCGGCCGCCATCCACGGAGATAACTTGTCCCGTGATGTAGGGTGCATCTGCGATTAAAAATTTTACAGTACGCGCCACGTCGTCTGGCTCGCCTTCGCGCTTGAGCAGCGTATGTGCCACAATTTTGCGGCGGCGTTCCTCGTCCTGCCATTCGGCCTCTTCCGGCCAACAGATCACGCCAGGTGCGACGGCATTTACGCGAACTTGTGGTGCCATTTCCTGTGCCAGACTCTTGGTCAATGCGATCAGGCCAGCCTTGGCAGTGCTGTAGAGCAGATGGCCATGCATCGGACGATCAGCGTGTATATCCGCGATGTTTACGATGGTGCCGTGGCGACGACGCAACTCTGCCTCCGCCGCTTGCGCCAAGAACAACGGCGCTTTCAAATTCGTGCCCAGCAGATCGTTCCACTGCCGTTCATCCAGATCAGCAAGTGGCGTGGCATAAAAGCTGGAGGCGTTATTAACCAAAGCATCCAGATGCCCAAAACACTTTATCGATTCTTCGATCATTGCTTGTAACGTACTGACATCAAGTAGATCGGCTTGTACGCAGCTTGCAGAATTTTCGCGCAGATCGCACAATTCCGCTCGCAGAGCGAGTGCGTCATACAGTGAGCCGCGATAGTGGATTATGATATCCGCACCAGCCGCGTGCAGGCGGCGGCAGATCGCCGCGCCAACACGTTTTGCCCCTCCTGTCACCAACACTACTTTGCCTTGCATTGCCCTCTCCACTACACTTGGAACCTTCGCGGATTATACCTGACCATGACCACATCTCTGCCCCAACCCTCAGCGGAAGCGCTTACCCATAGTAATCGGCTTGGAGAGCTAATCCGCCACGACATTGCCGCACAAGACGGTTGGATACCTTTTGCACGCTTTATGGAACTAGTTTTGTACGCGCCGGGCTTGGGCTATTACAGCGCGGGCGCACGCAAATTCGGCCAAGAAGGCGATTTCATCACCGCACCGGAACTTTCGTCATTGTTCGGGCGTACGCTGGCACGGCAATTGGTCGAGGTGATGCAAGCCAGCAGCTCGCGCATTCTTGAACTTGGCGCAGGAAGCGGCAAACTTGCGCTGGATATTCTCGGTGAATTGGAAAAGTTGGGCGCATTACCGGAAAGTTATTTAATACTGGAAATCAGCGCCGATCTGCGCGAACGACAACAAGAATTGCTGCGTGAAAAGTTGCCGCATCTTTTTGCGCGTATACATTGGTTGGACACGCTGCCGGAGAAAATTTCCGGTGCAGTTATCGGTAACGAAGTGCTGGATGCGCTCCCGGTGCATCTGCTGCATTGGACTGATAATCAAATCCTGGAACGTGGCGTAGCACTCTCAGACGGGCGCCTTATCTGGCAAGATAGGCTGCCAGAAAATGCCGAGCTACTTGCCATCGCACAGAGCTTAAATGTTCCTGACAATTACTTGAGCGAAATATCTCTTGCCGCACGCGGGCTGATGTCCAGTCTGTGTGAACGAATGGACAGGGGGATACTAATATTCATTGACTACGGTTTCGGCGCACGCGAGTATTACCACCCGCAACGCTCAAACGGTACGCTGATGTGCCATTATCGCCATCACGCACATGACGATCCTTTTTATTTGCCGGGCTTGCAGGATATCACTGCACACGTTGATTTTACTGCTATCGCGGAAGCGGCCATTGACCATGGTGGATGCTTCCTTGGTTATACTTCGCAAGCGCACTTCCTGTTTAACAACGGCGTGATGAATTATCTCAGCGAAGTTTCGCCGGACGATGTTAAAGCCTATGCGCCACTTTCCGCACAAGTACAAAAACTTACCAGCCCCGCCGAGATGGGCGAACTGTTCAAAGTGATTGCGTTGGGAAAAGGATTGGAACAACCGCTAGCCGGTTTTCTGCGCGGCGATCTATCGAGGTTGCTGTGAGTAAGGCCGCAGATGCTCTCATCGGTTGTTTCCCTCCGGTTAGCAATAGCAATGCAACAGTGCTAATTCTGGGCAGCATGCCGGGCAAAGAATCACTCAAGCAAAACCGCTACTACGCCCACCCGCAGAACGTTTTTTGGAGAATCATGGGCGAACTCGTCGGCGCTCATCCGCAGTTGCCTTATGCAGAGCGTTTGCACAAACTTGCCGAGGCACACATCGCGCTGTGGGATGTGCTTGCTTCCTGTGAGCGCGAGAGCAGTCTGGATACGCATATCCGCAACGAGCAGGCGAATGACTTTGTCTCTTTCTTTGCGCAGTGCCCGCGCATCACACACGTATTTTTCAATGGCAGCAAAGCCGAGCAAAGTTTTAACAAGTTTGTTTTGGGTATACAGAAATTGCCCCCCCTGAATTTTAAGCGCTTGCCCTCAACTAGCCCTGCCCATGCCGGAATGCACTATGTAGAGAAGCTGAAAATGTGGGGAGCAGTAATAAATTGTCGGGTTGAAAACCCGTAAATTAAAACCACCAAAAGAGTTTGTGATTTACAAATTCCGTTGAAGACACGCGATATTTGCAGAGCATTACTTATTGTCTGAAGGAGGCATGGCACTCAACGCAATACCCCATCGTTTTGTTCAGTGCGCGCAATGAAGCATTAACATCTTTGGTTTTTAATATATCGCCAAGCTCGTCGCCGCTTTTGTGAAAAGCTAAGCCAAGCCGCTCAAATTTTTCATTGTTGAACATGCCACACATTGTTTGCATTTCAGGAGTCAGACCTAGCTGTTCGTGAGCAATTTTTGAGGCTTCTTCAAACTTGTTGTCAGATATAAAACCAACAATGGCTTTGATTGCTGCCACATGCCCGCGCATGTTTGAAAGTTGGTGTTGCTTCATTTCACCTGTTATACCTAAGGAAGTTCGCGAGTCCATCATGTTCATGTCGTGATGATGGTTCCCCATCTGCATTTGCTCATCATTCGCGAATAGGCTATTAACGCTAATTAATCCAAATAATACAGAAACAGTTAATAAAATTCTTTTCATGGGTTTGACTCCTTGAGATAAATCGACCATAGCACATCAATAACGGCTAAAGGTCAATGTTGAAATTACTTCACTGCCCGGACTTGAAACTGCAATTATTTGATAACCGTCTCCACTGCCAAGATGCGCGCTTCGCGTACTTTATTGGCAATTAGATTCTTATCGGAACAAGCTTTGGCGATGTCTCCTGCATTTATCGCCTGTGCAGCTTGTGCGCAACGCAACAAGTACGGGGCTTGGGGGTAAGCATCATGCTCATGCCCGGTGCGTCCGTGGGCATCCGATTCACAGGTTTGCAGGATAAGTTCAAAGCGTTCCGGTTTGCGCCATAAGTCACAACTATCAAACAATTTCACGATGGTATCGGCGCGCAAATCACGGGCACGGTGAATATCTCCGTGGTAACGGGCTACCAACAGCGCCAAATCGCGGCAGTCAGCCGGTACACGCAAACGTTCACTCACTACCTTGAGCAGTTCAACGCTGCGCGCTTCGTGTCCGATGTGGCGCGGCAAAGTTTCTTCTGGTGTGGTGGCCTTGCCGAGGTCGTGAGTGAGTGCGGCGAAGCGTACGCCCAGCGAGTGATCCTGTTTGGCGGCATCATCTAGCACCATCATGGTGTGGATACCGCAATCGATTTCGGGATGGTAGTGTGCCGGTTGAGGTACGCCGAAAAGCGCATCCACCTCAGGTAAAATTTTTTTCAACGCGCCACACTCACGTAAAGTGGTGAAGAAGTGTGACGGCAGTTTTTCCATCAGCCCGCGCGCCAACTCTTGCCAGACGCGTTCGGCTACCAGCGCATTCACCTCACCGTTGTCGACCATGCTGCGCATCAGGGCCAATGTCTCCGGCGCAATAGTAAAGCCGAAGCGCGCAACGAAACGCGCTGCGCGCAGGATGCGCACCGGGTCTTCGGCAAACGCTCCGCTCACGTGGCGCAAGATACCTGCCTGTAAATCGGTTTGTCCGCCATAGGGGTCGATGAGATTTCCGTCGGCGTTCTGCGCGATCGCGTTGATAGTGAAGTCACGCCGCATCAAATCTTGTTCGAGCGTCACTTCCGGTGAGGCATACACGGTAAAACCTTTGTAACCCTGTGCCACCTTTCGTTCGGTGCGAGCTAAGGCGTATTCTTCATGTGTAACAGGATGAAGAAATACAGGAAAGTCACTACCCACAGGCTTAAAGCCTCTGGCAACCATTTGTTCAGGAGTGCTTCCTACTACGACCCAATCGCGATCTTTTATGGGTAATCCGAGCAACGTGTCGCGTACGGCTCCGCCAACACAGTAGGTTTTAGGGGACGAGGAACTCAAAAAAAGACACCCTTACCCCTGCCCTCTCCTGCAAGCGGGGAGAGCGCAGCGAGGGGCGCGCGGCCGGGGTGGCGGAATGATTCAATTTTTGATTCAGCGTTCATCGGGAAGTGGTTTTTGATTTTCCGGAGTCTTACCACCGATTATACCAAGACGCTGTTTCAGCGAAGCTCCCGGTTGATCAAAAATTTTGGAGTAATACACAGTGTTACTCATTACTTTTTTGACATATTCCCGCGTTTCATCAAATGGAATGGTTTCGACATAAATAGCACCTTCCAAAGGTTTATCGGCACGCCAGTGACGAGCTCTTGCCGGGCCCGCGTTATAGGCGGCCGATGCCATTACGGTATTATTATCGAAGGAGGATAAAACATTTTTCATGTAGAACATGCCTAGCTTGAGATTTATTTCAGTATCATGAATCAGCGCCGCACGATAATCGCGCATCCCCATTTTGCGAGCGACCCATTTTGCTGTTGCCGGCATAATTTGCATTAGACCGGCAGCGCCTACATCTGATTTCGCCTGATTGGCAAAGCGACTTTCCTGCCGCATCAAACCATATACCCACGCTTCTTCAAGACCCTGTTCGCGCAAATGTCCTTGCATCGAATCCCGATAAGGGGCCGGAAAGCGAAGATTAAAATCATGCAAAGTTGCCGTGCGCTCTGCTGCAAGTATGGAACGATCATACATTTCATTGCGCCGAGCCAGTTCAGCGGCAGCTAATAGCTTCTTGTCGTCAAACTTGCGGATAGCCCACGCCCACTCTTTTGCGGCCTCGAAATGCAAATTCATACGATATAAAGCAAGGGTGCGCTGTATGCCCGGCAGCGCTTGAATTTCATTTAGGTCATCTTTGCTGCTTTGGAAGCCGGCAGGGACAATTCCTGCGGCAGGCGGGGCCCCCAATTCTTCGGCGGCAAGTTGGCCATAAAAATTATATTCTCGGCTCAGATCAGAAAATAACACTTCGGCATCAGAAGTCTTTCCTAGCTCTTTAAGTGCGCGCGCTTTCCAATAACGCCAGGCACCCTCATGCTGTTGTTGAATGGTCATGGCTGTAATGCTCGCCCACACTTCGTGCCAATCTTGAACACGCAATGCAGCACGGGTACGCCAAGCTAATTGCGTATCATTCAAAAGGGCATCACCAGCTATTTTGTACCATTCCAATGCTCGCGCATCTTGTCTGCGCGCTGCTTCATATGCCAACCAGCCGTAAAAATAATGTTGTTCTGTTTCTGGAAAGTTGGCTGCCAATTTTTCCCATCGTGAATAGGCTAGAGGTGGAAATTCTTTTGCTAAACGATGTAGCGCAAAAAGCATAATTAATCGTTGCGCTTCACTATTTTTGTCCCATTTTGTTTTAGTCAGATAGCGATCCGGATTTGATGAGGCCTTGTCAATCGCGGCGGCGGACAAAGCATATTTTTTCGGCAATTTTTTTGCCAGCTGAATAGCCAAAGATACGTTACCAGACTCCATTGCTAAACGAACTCGCGTCCAAATATCCTGCTCGTTAATGACTTTCTTTTGGATTGCAGCTTCAAACAATGTGGCACAACTTTCCGGTTGTCCGGCATCGCTAAACCATTTGGTACGCGCCTCGCGCAAGGCGCCATTCTCGTCGGTTAATTGGCGTAGCTGCAGCGCATAGCATCCTAACTCGGTGTCGTTGTTGATTACGTGCGGGTACTCCGCTGCAAACTCATTCCACCGCTGTCGCTTGGCTAGGAATTTTAACCATTCGACACGGAATTGATCGATTACCGGTGTGTCCTCTGGGCGCGATAAAAACTGTTTTATGGCAGAAGCATCTTTATCATCCCAATGCATACGCAATTGATAATATGTAAGATACGGCTCCAAAGGAGAGTCCTTCAGATGTTCGGCTAATCGCTCCAGCTGGGCAGCGTTTCCATTGCGAAAGGCTTCTCGAGCAGCAAGAAAATCATCATCTTGATTTGCTAGCGAAACAGCCGGAATAAGCAGTAATAAGGTCAAAACGTACTTCATTGGGAATGCTTCCAGATCTAACGGGCGGTAGCATAACACATGCTCCATATTGTTATCTTGAAGCGATGTGGCATTTACCCGAAGTAAAAACTTAGCTTAACTAAACTAACGAATACATAAAATTACTTTTTGTTAAATTTATCTATGGCCTCCTTTAAGACCTGGGATTGAGACCCTTGTTTTTTAGAAACGGATGTCGCGCTAGATGAGCCAGAGTGTGTTTTCGAAACTATGGGGGCTTCGGGTTTTGCATGCATGCTTGAAACCGCCGGAGGAACACTTGGGGCAGCATGAGCAGCTGAGATAGCTGCCGTACTTGAATTGCCCGCAGGCAACACAGATGAAGCCGATGAATCCTGACGTAATTGAGCTTCAAGTGTCGGTGATATTTTTAGTTTCACCTGCATTGGTGTTATGTTCTGGATAACTTTTTCCAGTCGATCCTCAAGTTTTTTCCGTTCTTCATCCTGCACACCCTTGTCATGTGCCAGAGTAATTTTGAGCTTTTCCAGATCGGCCTTGTCGGCAAGCATACTTGCATTGAGAGTCTCAATTTTCGCATTGGTTTTGCTGAGTTGACCCTCTCCGGAATGGCTACCCATATAGGCATAAACCGCAATACCTAAAGCGGCAAGAGAAATGAGCGGGGTGAGTGCAAGCAGAATATAGTGCCCCACAGCCCCTAACTTAGACCTTGCCTTTGGTTTCGCAGCCTTAATGTCTTTTTGGTCAAACTCTTCAGGATCTTTAATTTCGTGATTCACGTCTGCCATATTAGCCCCCTAAACAAAAAGTACTTCTGTGTCTGGCACCAGCAAGAACTTCGCCGCAAATTAAATTAACACCATCAGTGTAACACTTTGGTGATAGCTAAGTCAGCCTCAAAGAAGCCGTCAGCGTTGTTTGTAAGCCGTAGTTATATTTTAATAAATAATATCGCGAAAGTTTTTACTGCAAATGAAATTTGTTAACTATAATCGTTACGTTTTTACAGTACTAAAACGGGAACATTCCTGATCTTGTAAGCGCGAACGAACATGGTTTCGTTGGCAGTCTGTGTCATAGCGAAAAACTTAATAAGATATTTGTGAATGTTAAATCATTTGAATTTTGATCAGCAAGCAAGAATTAAGGTGAGCAAAATGGGTAGAATACATTTCACAATCAAGGCAAGGCCATGGGCTATGCCTGTTTCAGCGGCAAAAATATGAGTCTTGTTTTAGTCGATAGCGAAGACATTACAGTCGGCAAGCCACTATCTTGGTCATTATATAGTGAAGACTATGCTTTATTGTTAAGCGAAGGCGATATTGTTCATGACGAAAAACAACGGGAAGACCTGCTGCACAAGGGGGTTTATCGGGAGTTAGCATGGGAAACTTCGACCTCCACCGAGGCTGAGTCAAGTCCAGCAGAACCCGAGAGTGCGGAAGCTCCTTTTACCTTTGATGATATACGTTTGAAAGTGGGAGATCGGTTGCAACTTGAGCCCCCATCCCAACTTAGTCATGAACGTTTTACAGTCAAAGTAATCGGTTACCTAAAAGGTATTAGCATTCTTGTTACCACACCGATTGCCTCCAATGGTTTACGGCTACTTCTCAAAGAGAGCGATAAAGTTATTCTGCGCTCCTTCTCTGGTATGAATGCTTTTGCTTTCGCCAGTATCATAAATCATATTTACACATATCCTTATTCATATCTGCATCTTTCGTTTCCCGAAACTTTACAGGGAATCAAGATTCGTAATACTCCGCGAATTAAAACGAATATTGTCGCTGCGGTGCAGAACAGCAGCTCCCCGCAGCCCTTACAAGTATCCGCCGTTATTTCTGACATTAATGCAAGCGGGACATCGCTGGTGTCCAAGCAATCCTTGGGCAACAAGGGCGATGTTATACATATGGCATTCCGTGTGCAATTGCACAATGTTGAAACATTTTTATCGCTTAATGGGATTATTCGAACCACGACCAGCGACAACGAGCTTGACGTGAAGAACAAGGGTTATATTCATCACGGAGTCGAAATTCAGAACCTAGAGCCGAACGACTATGTCGTCTTACAAAGCTATATTTATCAGCAAATGATTGAAAACCCGGACCGGGTTATATAGTTCTGCAAAGCATTGT